>Ga0307515_10025778_pt1 | contig 10151 bp, 10 predicted proteins | sample 17_EM_MG_FD_194513 | JGI IMG/M metagenome (GOLD analysis project Ga0307515, IMG submission 194513) | Populus trichocarpa ectomycorrhiza microbial communities from riparian zone in the Pacific Northwest, United States - 17_EM | ecosystem: Host-associated > Plants > Roots > Unclassified | place...
ACTAGTTGATTCATGACTGAAATCAACATCAATCTCCAAAATCAAACAGCCTCAAGTTCAAGTTGGTCAACTAACCAACATGCTCACGGGTAGACAACAAGGCAACTTGCTAAGCACAATTGAAGTTAACCAAAAAGAGGAGTGCAAGGCCATAACCTTAAGAAGTGGAAAGGAAGTAGAATTGGTTGTTGTTAGCAAAAATTCCAGCACAGAAAATCAAGAAGCACAATCGGCCAACCTTCCTCAAAGCATGGAGAAATCAGAAACTTTACTTGAGCCACCATAGGAGATGATACCAAGAGTTACAATTCCTCAGCGACTCAAAAAGAATAAACTAAATAAGCAATTTTCTATATTTCTTGATGTGTTTAAAAAATTGCATATTAACATTCCCTTTATAGATGCTCTTGATCAAATGTCAAGCTATGTGAAATTTTTGAAGGACATCTTGTCAAACAAGAGGAAATTATAGGAATATGAGACTTTTCTCTTATGAAAAAGTGTAGTGCAATTTTGCAAAAGAAATTGCCTCTTAAACTTAAGATCCAGGGATTTTTACAATACCTTGTTCCATTGGAAATGCTATATTTGAAAAAGTTTTATGTGATTTAGGTGCAAGTATTAATCATATACCGTTGTCTATATTCAAAAAGCTTGGTTTAGGTGAAGCAAGGTCAACCACAAGACATTACAATTAGCGGACGGTTCACTAAATCACCCAAGAGGAATAATTAAAGATTGTTTGGTGAAAGTAGGAAAAATTATCTTCCCAACTGACTTCATAATTCTAGACATAGAGGAGGTTAATGAAATTCTTATCCCGCTAGGCCAGGCATTCCTAGCCCCTGGACAGGCATTGATAAATGTATAGAAAGGAAAGCTACAATTGAGGGTGAATGAATAGGATGTAACTTTTAATATGTTTAGTTCCCTCAAGCATTCAGACACAAGTGAGAGTTGTTTTAGTATTCAAGCATTAGACTCCCTAGTGATTGACATGTTCAAGCAAAAAAATGAACCATTGGAGGCATGTCTGGTTAATGATACAATGGTGGAAGAGGCTGAGATATCAGATTATGCATTTTGGTTGGACTCTTCTGAACCTAACCGAATGAGTTATTTTAAGGATTTGGGATAAGAACCTCAAACGCCAAATTCAACCATTAAGCAAGCACCGGTTTTGGAACTCCAACCTCTTCCTGAGCACCATTGGTATGCATACCTTGGAGAAGCCTCCACCTATCAAATTATCATCTCATCAGAACTCTCTAGTGAAGAAGAAGAAAAATTGTTGAGGGTGCTAAGAAAACATAAGGTAGCTATTAGGTGGGTATTGGCTAACATCAAAGGTATTAGTCCTTTTTTTTTTTGTATGCACTGAATCCTATTAAAAGATAAAGGTAAGCCAATGGTGGAGCATCAAAGAAGACTCAACCCGAAAATGAAAGAGGTAGTTCGAGAAGAGGTTCGAAAGTGGTTAGATACTAGAGTAATTTATCTAATTTTTTATAGTTCATGGGTTAGTCCTGTTCAGGTTATACTGAAGAAAGGAGGAATGATAATGGTGAGGGATGTATATAGATAATAAATTGATACCAACTAGAACTATGACTAGGTGAAGGATTTGCATGGATTACCGAAAGTTAAACAAAGCCACTCGTAATGATCACTTTCCCTTACTATTTATTGATTATTCGTTGGATAGGTTGGTCATGCATTGGTACTACTACTTCCTATATGTCTATTTAGGATATCATCAAATAGTCATAGCACTAGAGAACTAAGAGAAGACCACATTCGCATGCCTTTATGGTATCTTTTCTTTTAGACAAATGCCTTTTGGGTTGTGCAATGCACCGACCACCTTTCAGAGGTGCATGATAGACATTTTTTCAGACATGGTTGAGCAAATTATTGATGTCTTCATGGATAACTTTTCTATATTTAGATCTTCAATTGATGACTGCTTTGCAAAGTTAGCCCTGGTTTTGGAACGATGTGAAGAAATTAATTTGGTACTGAACTGGAAGAAGTGTCATTTAATGGTAAAGGAAGGTATAATGTTGGGGCATAAGGTTTTAGCCAAGGGAATTGAGGTAGACAAAGCTAAGATTGAGGTAATAGAGAAACTTCCACCTCCAACGACAGTGAAGGGCATTAGGAGCTTCCTTGGACACACAGGGTTTTATAGAAGATTCATCAAAGACTTCTCTAAAATCTTCAAACCTCTTTACAATCTGCTGATAAAGGAAAACCAATTTCATTTTGATAAAAAAAAATATGAGAAAGCCTTTTTATTGCTTAAAGAGAAGTTAATGACGACCCTTAAAGTTATAGTACCAAATTAAAAGTTAACGTTTAAGTTGATGTGTGATGTAAGTTATTATGCAATCGGGGCAGTGTTGGGGTAGTGAAAGGACAAGACATTTCACATGATATAGAATGCCAATTGAACCCTCAGTGATGCCTAACTCAGTTATGCCACAACTGAAAAAAAGCTGATTGTTATAGTATTTTCCTTTGATAAGTTTTGGATATATCTTATTGGGAATAAGGTGATAATATATATTGATCATGTTGTCATTAGACATTTTATCACCAAGAAAGATGTCAGGCCCAAACTCATCTGTTGGGTCCTTTTGCTGAAAAAATTGACGAAATAAAAGACAAAAAGGGGACCGAAAGTGTGGTAGTTGATCACCTTTCACGTACGGTTGGAATTATCAAAGCAATTTGAACCTCATATCACGGTTATTAATGAAAATTTTTCTAGTGAAAGAATTTTAGCTGTTTCCATTAACAATTCTCTTCCTTGGTATGCAGATTATGTCAATTTTCTTGTAGGTAAGATCACTCCTCCAAACGTTTCTTATATAAAAAAAGAGGTTTCTCTTTTAGGTAAAACATTATTTTTTGAAGAGTCGACACTCTATCAGCACTGTGTAGATTAGGTTATTAAGAGGTGTATTCCAGAAGAGTAGATGATAAAAATCTTAGGGCATTGCCATGCACTTGAATATAGAGGGCACTTTGGAGCCCAGTGCACAACCGTTAAGGTTCTTCAGTCTGGATTTTATTGGCCTACTTTGTTTAAAAATGCTCATGATTTTATTATAGCTTGTGATAGATGTCAACATACTAGGAACATATCTAGATAAAATGAAATGTTATTGTAGAATATTCTATAAGTTGAGTTATTTGATATTTAGGGCATTCACTTCATGAGACTCTTTCCTTCATCCTATAACAACAAGTACATTCTCCTAGCAATGGACTATGTATCAAGATGGATAGAGGTAATTGCAACTCTTACCAATGATGGTAAAATGATGTTTAATTTCCTGTGCAAGAATATTTATATCAGATTCAGTACTACTAGGGCCATCATCAGTGATGAAGAAACTCATTTTTGTAACAAGTATTTTGAAGCATTATTGTCCAAATATGGAGTCAGACATAAAAGAGCATTGGCATATCATCCTAAAAACAAATAGCCAAGTAGAGGTGTTATATAGGGAGGTGAAGCAAATTCTAGAGAAAACACTGAATAACTCCCGAAAGGATTAGGTAAGAAAGCTAAATGATGCATTATAGGCTTATCAGACAGTATTCAAAACTTCATTGAGAATGTCTCCGTATCAGTTAGTCTTTGGAAAAGTATGCCATCTCCCTGTTGAGTTGGAGCATAAGGTGTATTGGGCAATGAATCAATTGGATATGGATTTACAAGCCGTGGGTGAGAAATGGTTCTTACAAATTAATGAGATGGATGAGTTTCGCAATGAAGCTTATGATAATGCTAAAATCTATAAGGAAAGGACAAAGGCATGACATGACAAGCACATCTCATGGAAGGAGTATTTCCTTGGTCAACAAGTGTTGTTCTTCAACTCATGGCTTCGCTTATTTCCCGATAAGCTTAAATTGTGATGGTCAGTGTCGTTCATGGTCGTTAAGGTCTTTTATTTTGGAGTAGTTGAGGTTTCTTATGATGAGAAAGAACCATTCACAGTGAATGATAGCGCCTAAAGCATTATATGAATAGGGAATCGATTGGGAATAGGAATGATGTTTATCTTACCCCAACTTAGCCGCATGAAACAATCAAGCTACTGACTATAACTAAGTGCTGATTAGGAGGCAACCCAACCTAAAAAAAAAAACTTATTAAACTCACCCTAGCTTGTTTGATTGTGTTATATAGGTTTGAAACATTCAAGCAGACAACTTCTTTGAAATCAGCACCTCATACCAGCCTAGTCAAAAGGAAAGTGTTTGTATACTATTCTTTTTATACGTCCCCTTACTAGTTAGGACAATATGAAATTTAAATTTAGGGGGATGCATAATATTCGGCTATGACTATGTTGTTGAAAATTTGGGTTTAATTTTTTTCTCTAAAAACAGAAGGTGAATTTGAGATGCACTTAGGATCAACTTAACACTTTTAGGGTCTTCATTATGTTAGGCATGGTAATTAGTTAATCAGATAACCAAAGAATACGAGAATCTATTTCATATAAACTGAATAAATTCAGCAATAATAATATTATCAAGTCTAAATAATTTTCCTTACAAAGAGTATTTATACTCTTGAACATAAAAACTTTAAAGGATCAATTCTTTTAGACTAAATTGGTCCATTTACAAAACTGATCCAAAATCTATATTAATAAACCTGAAAGTATAGACTTAAACAAGCCTTGGGCCTTAATTAATTAATCAAACCCACAAAAAAATTAAGAATGAGAAACTAATTTGCCTAAACATAAAGAGCACCAAAAGAAATAAATGACAATTAAAACTAAAGTATTTATAAAGCCAATAACCATCACATATATTTTAAGAAAGAAAGGACTTTAATTCTTTAATGAATCCAAGTCACATTAGAAATATAGTTATTAAACCCGGCTCGGCGGGTCGACCCGGGACCCAGCCGACCCGGGGGCTGGACCGGTTCGGGTTTGTCAAAAGACCGGTCAATGCACTGACCATGTCAAACCCGGTCGACCCGGCGGGTCCACCCGTGACCCGGGCGAGACCCAGCCAAGACCTGGGTTTTTTTTTTTCAAATGAGGGATTTGAAACCCATTGGTATATATATACTCTATGTTCCCAAGAAAAAATTTATGTTTTTTCAATGTGGGATAAAAAACTTTTTTGTTTAAGTACTTCAACTTAAAAGGATAACATAGTATCTTTTTTCAATGTGGGATTGGAAACTCATTAGTATATATACTCTATGTTCACAAGAAAAAAACTATGTTTTTCCAATGTGGGATTTGAAACCCATTAGTATATATACTCTATGTTCCCAAGAAAAAAGTTATTTTTTTTAATGTGGGATTTGAAACCCATTAGTATATATACTCTATGTTCACAAGAAAAAAGCTATGTTTTCTTGGGATTACTTCAATAGGCTGGTTGGTTAGGAATCAATACGCTAAGTGCAAGATCAATATGATGTTTGATTCCTGTTATCGATGACAATTCACTAGGAATTTTATAAGGAAACATATCATCAAACTCTTGCAACAAAGAAACACAAACACTAGGAATAGAAGGGTCAAGTTTGTTAGTATTAAAATAAAGTTTCTTGTAAACAAGTAGGATTATCGGCTGGTTTGAATAACAGGTAGATTTAACATCACCTTTTCTGGTATAAAAATTGAGTTGTTTCTTTAGTTTTTCCACATAATTCACACTTTTCTCACTTACTTTCTTCACTTTTTCGGTCTTACCTCCATTCTTGTCCAAATTTGTGTTTATTTTGGAGGGGGGTGAATGCTTTTGGGTAGTGAGAGAAGTGTTTTGGTTTGTGGTTGATTCTAATTGTATTCTCTCACCCTATTCCTTACCTTGATTTTCTCTACCCATGTTCTCATGTTCTTTTTTTAAACTTTATTCTATCATCTTACACTTGTTTGGGTGTAAAAGATATAAGAGTGATGGTTTTACCATCTCTTGCAATAGCATATCTATTTCTAACCCCATCATGTGTCACTTTTCTATCGAACTACCATGGTTTCCCCATGAAGATGTGACTTGCATACATTGAAAGCACATCACACAACCTCGTCAACATACTTTCCAATCGAAAATAGAACCAAGACATGCTTAGTCACTTTCACCTCACCACAATCATTCAACCATTGCAATCTATAAGGTTATGATGCTTTACTCACAAGTTCAGTTTACTAGCAAGGGTAGTACTAGCTATATAAGCACAATTTCCACTATCTATAATGAAACTACACACCTTGTTTTGTACATGGCAACGCGTTTGGAAGATGTTATCCATTTGCTAGTCAATATCATCTTCCTTGACCTGAACCTCAAGTGTACGCTTTATAACCAAGGCCTCACCTTTAATCTTTTCCCACTCTAGATATCCTCTAAATTATTATTTCCTTGGAAACCAAGTATTTTCATCTTAATTGACCCTAATCTTCCCTCTAGCTAAATATTTCACCCTGGCCGAAACTAACATTCTTTCGGCTTCAATTATGCCCAGACCAATTTCTATTACCCATAAATGCAAAGTCATAGTCATAGTCATCATCATCTATATTTGTGTTTTCATCCATAAAATCAATAAAGTCAGTTTTAACATTCTGTATAGACCTTCATATTGTTTTTCCTCTCCGATGAGCCCCCATTCTCAATCCATTTGTCCCACTATTTTGTTGTCTCACTGAAGCCATCTCATCTTTTAGATTCTTCATCATCCTAGTTAGCATCTCAAGTTGTTTGGCAAAAGCTTGCATTTGAAAGATGTTATCCCCTTTCGGTGTCGCAGACTCATTATTTTTAGACATTTTTTAATCTGTAAAAATTGATTGGTAGCAAGAAAAATATACCTCACAACTCTCGTGTTGCATTTGAAAGATGTTATCCCCTTCATCACTCAATTGTTTTCACTTTGCCTTTTACCTCTCATTTCACCTTTTTGCAGTTCTTTCAAAACTGAAAATCAATGAACCAAAGTCAATGGATATTGTAATGCAATCTAAATATATATAAAGAGACTCAAGAATCAATAAAATAATAAAAGCAAACAAAACAAAATTATGATTATGATTTCATGAGTAACAAAGCAAATTCGTGCAAAATATGGATGATACAAAGACTCAAAATACAACAGAATAAAAAATTAATTAAAACACTTATTTGACACCTAAATAACCTATATATAATAGAAATAAATTGAATAAGTCAAAAAAAATATTAACAAACATGTTTTTGTAACTTGACACAAATTTGACCTATTATGTAATTTTAAGCATCAGAATTGAAACCAAGACCAAACGATATCAGAATAACCTTAAATTTATTATGTAGTACCCTTATACCTAATTAAAACATATCTAAGTTTATGGGTCATTCTCTCTTATGCCTAGATATCGAGCAACCGTGATAAGTTTGCGACATAATTTAACTCAAGATTTAAACCCCCAATCAAACGATATCAAAAGGAGCTCAAATTTAATATATAGTGAGATTTCACTCCTAATAACTAGCATATCAATTTTGAAGTGATTTCAAGGTGGTTTGATTTGGTTTCTCTACTGTTTGTGTTTTTCACGACAGAAATGAAACGAGCTTGAATAAAATTTGTAATTCAAGCGCGAAAATCGAGGGAAGAGAAAAGAAAGAAGAAATAAAGGTTGTTGACGCCAAACCAAATTTTCATATGCCACAAGCATAGCTTATGAATGGAGGGGCGGTTTCCTAAGTCAAAAACTTAGTCTAAAATGGTGAAATGTCCTCAATTATTATTAAGGCTTCTTTCTGGGTGAAATTGGAATTGATTTATATTATATTCTAACAATCTTTGTATTCTTCTAAGTCTTCTCCATAATTAGTGACAGATTATGCCACTTTGCATCAGTTTTTTGATTGATGAGAATCCATCTTGTTCCTTTCAAGAGAGACTACATATCGAGTGGGTGCAAGAAAGAATTAGTTATCTAAAAGTGGGACTTAAACTTAAGATATCCCCATATTTTAATTCAAGTATTTTACGACTTTTTCTATCTATTCTTCCTTTTTTTTTAATTTTTATGTTACTAATATTTTTAGGGACAGAAAAAAAGATGGCACAATAATTTTTTTATACTAAGATGTTGAAAACAAAAGAGAAGAAGAAGACTAAAAAACACAACTAAACTTATAGACCACAAAGAAATGAAATTTTTAGAAAGATATGACCTGATTTTAGAGTCTATCTCTGATACCAACTAATACAAATCTCATGATCATTGTGGTCACACAACACACAACAAGATTGACAACGAATCCTAGAAAGTCAAAATAGATCTGAAAGAAGTGTGACACAATGGAGACATATCACAAAGCACCAGTATTATTGGAATAAGAATTTCCACCCTACGAATATCAATTCACAAACGAGAAGTATAAGAAAGACGTCATGAAGCCAATTAATATTCAATAAGTCAATTTAATTGGTTAAAGAGTTAAAGAATACAAGAATCTCTCTTGCACAAGCTGAATAAATTCAGCGGAAATATTATTATCAAGTCTTAATATTTTGTCCTTGCAACGAGCATTTATACTCTTAAAAATAAAAATCCTAATGGATCTACCCTTGTTGATTAAATTGACCCACTTACAAAATTGACTCAAAATCTATACTAATAATCTTAAAAGTATGGACCCAAACAAGCCTTGAACTTTAGCTAATTTATCAAACCTAAAAGCATAAATTAAGAATGAAAAACTAAGCTTCCTAAACTTAAAGAGAACCAAAAGAAATAAAATACAACTGAAACTAGAGTATTTATATAGAGTCCCTAGCCACCACACATATCCTAGGAAAGAAAAGACTTCAATTCTTCAATAAATCCAAGCCTAGTCGTTATACCCCAAGCTCATGCACAAGTTTAGGGCCTAAATGAGCCTCATTTAATCTTTTTTTGCTGTCCAAAATTAACCTATTATAGGTATGGACTGATTGGGCTTAAAATAGCCAAGAAAGAACACTTTATCAACAAATGTGCCAAAATAATAATAGGAACTTCAACTAATTTAAGTAATATGTTCCTGAATTCTAATTTACCTAAAATTTTACCACCATATATCTCTATATGTCTAGTATTTCTTTATAAAATATTAGCTTTATGTGATATATAGTTTGAGAGATATGTTCAAACTTCAACTAATTTAAGTAATATGTTCCTGAATTCTAATTTATCTAAAATTTTACCACCATATATCTCTATATGTCTAGTATTTTTCTGTAAAATATTAGCTCTATGTGATATATAGTCTGAGAGATAGTTCAATCAAAGTGGGAATGATTCACTATTAAACGATAGAAGTCCTGGCAACCCACTGTAAGAATCCACAATGACTATGCATGCTCACTGATTTTGAGATATAAGGGAGCTAAATCACGTGCCAAAAAATTTCAACAAGAGCATGAGTTCTTTATTCATGTGTTGCGCAGTGATTTTGAGTGGGAAAGGAGGCAAATCAAATGTCTAAAGACGTTTGAATGAAAGCAACAAAATCCAAATAAAAGTTTTGGGAATTCACTATTAAAATCCAATGGATTACCTCAGGCTGTAAACTAATTTCAATAGGAGTCTTAGTTTATTTTGTTAATGGGCATAGTGATAAGCCACCAACTTGTACATAGACCAAATGAAAACTACAAAAAAAAAAAAAAAAACATGGATTTTTGTAATTTCCTAGATTTATAAACATTGATGCAACCTCAGAAACCTGTTAAAACTGGATGTGTTTGTTAACACGGTATACTATGTTAACAAATGCATTTTAATTCATGTCTTTAATATTAATATAGACCTCATGTGGTTAAATAATCTCTATAAAGTAGATAACAATTTGAAAAACTAAAAATTAGATTGGATAGAATCCTCAGCTAAAAGTAACCTTATATCTAAGAACCAAAAGTATTGAAAAAAGACTTGAACCCGAAGATAACCTTGTCTATAAAAATTCTAAGTATGCGAATGACGTCACGAAACTAGTTAATCTTTGATATGTCAATGAATAATTTTTGTCCTTACAAAAAAAGGTTGTTTTTCCACAAATAAACAAAAAGAAAACTCACGTTTATTCTTCATCTTGCTGCTCAAATTTATAGCTAAAAAAACATAATATAG
>Ga0307515_10025779_pt1 | contig 10151 bp, 3 predicted proteins | sample 17_EM_MG_FD_194513 | JGI IMG/M metagenome (GOLD analysis project Ga0307515, IMG submission 194513) | Populus trichocarpa ectomycorrhiza microbial communities from riparian zone in the Pacific Northwest, United States - 17_EM | ecosystem: Host-associated > Plants > Roots > Unclassified | place...
TTTCTGAGCGCTTCTGCCTCCTGTTATTTTTTCTTAACCTCCTTTGGCTATATACATATTTTTATATATATTTTGTGGGGACCCAAAAATGGGTTACAACAAGAACCTTCCAAAAGTTTTAAGAACCTGGTTATATATACATTTGATTCTTCATCTAAAAGGATAATACATGAACCTTCAACTGAATAATCCTGATTCATTATCATAACATCCATCACCATACGTTTATAAGAATTACTATTATCATTTGCAAACTCATGTATGTTGCTAGAACTAGAAGTTGAGCCAACTATCATTTCTAACATGCTTTCGTATAAAACATAGGATTCTTTGTATACAAACCAACATAAGTATTTCTTGACAAAGATTTTTTTTTGAAGTAGATGTATTGTCACATCTTTATCATAGAACTTTTTATTCTTATATGTTTTATATGGAAATTTAATTTCACCCCTACTAATATTCAATTCAAAATTCATTTTTTATTCAAAATTAATTCACAATCAAATAACTAATTATCATTTATACACAAATTCAATTTTATGTCAAAATATGAACTAAACAATAAAATTAACAACAAATAATCGATACCTAACTAATTATCCATTGTTTGTTCAATTCAAACTTATTTAACCTAAATTAATACCTTTTAATTATTAACAATTCCATAAAAAATCAATTTCCTCAAATTTCCAACTTGATAATAAAATTGACAAAATATAATTGATACTCATTAAATAACTCATCATTTCTTCAATTATAACATACCTAAGTTACAAAATCAAACTCAATTTCATCAAATGAAAAATGAAATCAATTCCCCTCAAATCCCAATTAAACTCTAACATACAAATCATACATTAATACAACAAAATTCTCTATGAAAAAGTTGTAAAACACTTAAATATACAAGAAAACTACAAACAGTAAAAACAAGAATCAATAAATTTACCTAAAGCATAAATGTGTTAAAATTAATAGGTAAGTTTACTTACTTGGTGTTGCAAAACTTCAAAAAACTTAAACCAAGAGATTGATGTCGATATTATTGATAAATGTAGGTTGGTGTTGTCGGTTTGGAGTGTTCGGATTTATAAGGATTGAGCCCAAATTTGTGAGAAAATAGAAGGAGGGGGCTGCTTTTTCTGGGCAAGTAGAAGAAAGTGGGGGTGGAATAGAGAACTATCAGGTTTCATTTTATTTGATTTTTTTTGATGAAATTTTCATCGATTATTTTGTTAAAAATACTAATATATCATATTTTCAATGAAATTACTGATATAATTTTTTTTCTCTATTTTGTTAGAATTTCTATAAAAAAATTACTAACGGAACAAATTTCATCACAATTGTCATTGACAATTAGTGTCAAAAAAATTTCATCACTATTTATGTATAGAGAATCAATGAATTATTTTTCAAAAGAGCTTTTGTTACTCTTTGTTTATTTTGTGGTAGTGACCCCATGTATTCCCTTTTAAGGTTATAAAAGCAATAAAGGTAAGAGGTCCCTCGTTGAAGTAGTTTAGATAGGTCCTTTTTTTTCTTTTTTCTTTTTTTACCATATTGCTTAGATAGGTGTTTGGGTGTGTTAGAGAATATAAAATGAAGGGCAGCAGGTTAAAGGGTCTCGTTATGGTTTTGGGATGTGATGGTTTGCTTCCTATGCTCTTAAGTCTCCAGTATTATATGCCATAAGTTTTCTCTTTGATTTTTTAGACAAAACACCATACATGTGTAAGACATAAAGAGGTATGGTTTGTTTTGGTAAGCCTGTGTTGCATGAGAGTGTGTTGCTTGACAGTCCAACTTTTATCGAACTCCACTAGGCTTTAGGCATGGTTTAAGATATAACAAGCAAAAGCATAAGGCAATATAACTGGAAAATATCACTATCATTTTTTAAGTTTATTTTGTCCTAGTTTCCAACACATAAGAAAATAAAAATAAATAAATAAATAAAAGGGGATTTTTTTTTATTAATTTGACATGGCCAAGTCCTTCAAAAATATTTTTTAGAAAAATTCATTTTATCATGTTTAGCATTGTATAATAAAAGTATTTGTGTTTTTTTTTGGCATTTTTACAAAAAAAAGGAAAAATAAAAAATAATTTATCATTTTTATGTATTTTTGAACTTTATAACAAGTTTATAAAGTTCATTGAAACTTGGCCCAAATTAAAAGGCCTATTGGGCTGATATACCTAAAATCTTTAAAAAAAACCCTGAACTTGGTTTTCCCAAAACCCATTATAAAAACTGTTTTTCTATTCAATTTTAAGATTTAAGGTAAATGGACTCATAGCGACTTGTTGCCTTGTGTATTAAGTGGGTAGCAAATTCCCTCGATTTTTCATACAATAATTTTTTTTAAGTTTAATATTCATTTACGCAAGTCATGAGTATTAAAGTTTTAGTGTGTAATATTCAACAATGTCAAAATTGAGGATATTATTTTTCATTCTAATATTCGTTAATGTCATAGTTAGGAATATCGAGTATTCTCTATGTAATATTCACTAAGGCTAGAATTGAGAGTATTATTTTTAGTCCAATATTCATTGACATCAAAGTTAATGATATTAAGCTTTTTCAGTATAATATTCACCAAAGCCAGAATTGAAAATATTATTTTCAATTCAATATTAACTAACACCAAAGTCAGAAGATTGAGGTATCATAAGATAGGTGAACCTCATCGAGGCTCCTTTCATAGACTTTAGGACAACTAGGTTTGAACCACCAATAAAGGTTTAACTCACCGTAATAAACTTGTTATCATCATGTAGATAAACCACTAGTAGATTAAGCACAATAGACTATTAGAAATTTAAGATAAGACCAATAATGCAACTTTTCTTAAGTAAGATACTTTAGGGGGTGATATCTTTTCTCTAGCATAACTAGTCCTTTACCATAGATCTTTGTTGACCAATTGAGGTTTTTAGTTACTATAATACTAAATAGCGACTCCTTTACAAATATTAGACCTTCCTCCCCTCTCAAAACATTAAAAAAAAAAAACTTTTTTCCTGTATATTTAAGGAAAAAGAACATGTCACTGCGATATAGGTGTAGCAGATTGAATTAGTTAAAACTAATTAGTCGTCTAAACTAGAGTTTTAATTAGAATTTAACAAAAACAATTATGTCCCCGTAACCTATAATACTCTTCCAATAGATTATATTCTCAAGTTTAACATCCCAACAAACTCTCTTCCTTCTCTTATATAAACCTAATCTTTAAAAGATATTCCTTAATTTTTCAATTTACACTCTCGTTTTTTTTTTTTTTGCATTCTTTTCCTTTCCCCATTCTTTTTTTTTCTTCTATAAATAATAAGTTGTAGATCTATATTTTCTATTTCTTTTATTTCATAAAAATACTATCTAGATTAGTTATATACTAGATCTTTCTTTTATGTGTTTCTAGGTGGATCTAGATTATATATCTATATTTTCATATATGTATTATTTGTCTTCTTATTATTATAGGTTTGGTTCCCTACTTATTAGAGTTTTTAATCATTTTGAATAAAAAATCAGTGATAGTTCTAGTTGATTTTAAGATTTTGATATATTTAGGCATGTGTTAATATTTCTTAACCGAGACTTAGTAGTGTGACATGTTTTCAACTACTTAATATTGATTTAAACTCATTTTGTAACATATAAAAATTTACAAAAAAAAAAAAAAACTAAAATAGAAGGGAATCAGGAACAACGCTAAATATTGTTCACACACTCGCAATACATTATGGCTTCTTTTATTTATTTATTTTTCATTTTGATCTCTTAACTCTTTTTTCATCTATTGAGTCTTTTAATTGAAAAATTAATAGCCCGTTGCTTTATATTTGTTGGTTAGGGATAAAATTGAAAGAAAAGAGAATCAACTTAGAAAAAATGTTGAAAATAGATGGTGTGATTAAAGTTGATTAGAAAAGTACAATTTAGTCCAATTTCTAAAATTATATCTTTTTGGTCATTTATCTTTTTCTAAATTCAATTTCAATACAAAACTTCATTTTTATTATTTTTCAATTCTGGTTTGTGAAGGAGAGAGTAAGTTTCACTGGATTCTAGCATAGAGAGAGAAAGTCATTATTTTTGCATATCTAGCCATTAAATTGATTGATCTTAGTTTCTATGGGTTCTATTTGATGAAAGTAACTTGATGATGGTTGCTTAAAACCTCAATAATACCTAAAAAGTAGATCAAAGTTGAGAAAGAAATATTTAATCCGGTTTGATTTCATGTTTTAGGACCATTTCTTAGGGTTTCTTAGGTAGAGAAATTGGTTTCTATGTGTTTTTAGGGTGTTTGTTAGGTTTTTTCTTTTTGTTAAAAAGGGTTACAAAATGAGTTTTTAGGGGAAAAATGGGCATGCTTTTATTTTCTAGCCAATACAGCGATGGTCGTAATTTGGGCATATAAATAACATGTTGTCTGAGATGATGTGTCATCTGATTATTATTTTTTAAAAGAAAGAGGTAGATGATAGGTCATCCACCCCTCAAAAAGACAAAAAACAATTATCAGACACATACACACAGACCTAGGCTTTTTTTTTCATTTTTCTTATTCTTTTTTTTGTGTAAAATAAATTTAAGAAAAAAATTTATTAGACCTGGTTTGATCTTTGGCATGGATCACAATTTTGACAAGTTAAGACACAACATTTGAGGTCTTTTTTCATTTTTCATTTTGTTGTTTGATGCATTTTCCCTCAATTTAAAAAAAAAAACAATTTAACCAATTGTTATCATTTATTTATTTTTATTTAACTTAAAATAAGAAAATGCAGTTTCATCCCTATTTATCATTTAGCTTAAAAAGTTATGCCTAATTGAGATCATGTTCATGTCCTGGGTTGTAAAATTTGTCAATTATTCCAAGTTGACTAGAGTCAATATAATATGACATGTTTTTTTAAAATTTCATTCTCAATTCTTTAATTTACTAGAACATTTAATCCAATTTATTGTTAATTAAGACTCAGCCCAACCAATAAGAGAATATGAGAAGGAAAAAAGATAGATTTTTTTTTTATTTTTAAAGTACTAATATCAAAAATAAAAAAAATATTTTAATATATTTTTAAATAAAAAATATTTTTTAAAAAAACTTTACACCACTTTACTAAACATAAACTAATTTCTTTTGAAAAATAGTTTTCTTGGAAAGTGGATTCCTAGAAAGTAAATTATTTTTCGATGTTTGGTAGTGTCATGGAAAATAAGTTGAAAAATATTTTCCGGTGTTTGATTATGTTATGGAAAAAGAGCTGGAAAATAATTTATTAATTATTTTTCAAGTTTATTAAAATAATGAGAAACTAATCTTACAAATTAAAAAGTTGAATGAGAATGAAATTGAAATAAAATCTAATTTCATAAATAGTCTCAAATAAAATAAATAACAATCAAAATAATAGTGATCAATTCTAATAGACAAAAAGGTTGAAAGATGATGAAATTAAAATAATAATAATTACATTTTCATAAATTATTTCAAATTAAATAAATAACAATAAAAAGAATGAGGATCAAATTTGATAGATAAAAAATTTTAATTAAAAAAATAATAAGAGAAAAAAATAACAATCATAAAAATAAAGACCGAAGTTAATATAAAAATCAAATTAAATCAAATTCTAATGGATAAAATTGTAAAACAATTCAAAATAAAATATATAGTAATTAAAAGTTTGAGAACTAAATTTGATATAATTAACAAATAATATGATATTTTTAAATTTTTCATAACTTCTAAAAAATATTTTTTATTAAAAAAAAAAACTTTCTAAAAATCAAGTTAAATTTATCATTAACTAAAATGTATTTTTTATATTTGATGAATTTTTCTAATAATAAATAAATATAAAAAAAATTTAAAAAATCATTTTCCATTAAACAAACTTACATAAGCTGCCATTCATCTTTGCCTTTTCTATACTAAAAAGACATAAAAGAGAAGGACGAGGAAGGCGACCAGGCTGGAAAAAGAGGAGCGAGGCAACAACGAAGAAGAAGGGGTTGTAGAGAGAAGTCCATAAAAATCGGTGGTGATTTTCTATTTTTTTCTTTTGAGATTAGGGTTTTAAATTGAATTCTTGTTTTGTTTTAATGATTTGTCCTTTCCTAAGAAAAATACAGAAGAGAGAGGGACAAGGGAGGCGACCATGCTGTAAAAAGAGGGGCGAGACAGCACCAAAGAAGAAAAAAGGCTGCTTAGAGAAGTCCACAAATCAGTGGTGATTATCGGTCTTTCCCTTTTGAAATCAAGGTTGCAAATTGAATTTTTTTTGTTTTAATGATTTTAATTTTTTGTTTTGGAATAAGGGTGTGGAGAGAGAGTGTGTGTGTGGAGTTTTCAGCGGCTTTGACTAAATTAGGAATTACAAATTATGGATCAAAATCATGTAAGACCTGACATGATTTTTTTTATTGATTATTTTATAAATATCTTGCTTTAATTTTATGACTTATCCAACAATTGAATTTTACAAGAGTTTATCTTTAGTGATTTCTCTGATCACAACATTGGCAACTACCCTAAAGAGGGTTAATTTCCCAAAAACAATTGTTGAGAGCTTTAGCTATTGGGCCCTCCATTGAACCTTGACAATGTTTTTTTCCCCCTCGTCTTTCTTTTATTAATTATTTTCCAGCCTTTGCTAATTGATTTCTTTACCTTTCATTGATGTAGAGGTTGTTGGAGTGCATTGGTGATAAAAATGTGGAATCTTGATGTCTGGGTTGGTGTAGTGAGGATTTCGAGAGAGGGAACCTCTATTGAGTGAAACTTTGGGAAGTGATAATGGAGGAGGAAGAGGAGGAGGAGGATCATTCAGCTCTGATGGGCTTTTGGTAGGGTTAGTTAGATAATTGTATTGTGCTAGTGATGGAGTGGAGGGCTGCTGGTGGTGGTAGTGATGGAATAGGAGCAGTGGTATAAGAGAAGGTGAGTTAGGTGTGGTGGGACTTAGAGTAGTTTTTGTGTATTGGTGAAAGAAACCACAATAGAAGAGTGAATGAATGTGATTGTGTTTTGAGTTTTGAATTATGGGTTTTAATGGGAAAGATGTGTTATCTTCTTGAAGAGAGTTTGTGTTGTGTCAAGTTTTCAAGTACTTTCACTGGCTTTTTTTTATCATAAAATTAGAGTTTGATAATATTTTCTTTTAATGTCTTGATGTTTGTCAAATTAATAATTGATAACTACTATCTTGATTTGATATATCCTTGCTCATGTTTAGATGATGATACATTGATACCAATTTTCTTTTAAAGCCCTGATTTTTGCATATAAGACTTCTTTTTCTATTTGCACATTTAAATTGTTTCGATGTATTATTTACACTTTATTATCATAAATTGGTTTATTAGTTAACAAAAAATTAAAAGAGGTCAGTAATATATTGTGTATTATGAGAGCTTTAATGTGGGCTCAAATTGTTTTACTATTTTAATTTCTCATCTTGCATTTCATAAAGATTTCTTCTGCTCCTCTTTCTCAAACTTCTTTTTTCAGCTCATATCATAATTTTAATTTTGTTTTCCTTCTTTTTGTAAACCAGATTGATGGAAGAGAGAGGATGAACACAGAGATGCAGAATGATGTGTAAAAGAAGCACTTTGGGCTTCTCGATCTATGATTTTTCATTTCATCTACTTTTTTTTTTTTTTTTAGTAAAACCAGATCGATGGAAGAGAAAAAGGATGAGCACAGAGTTGTAGAGAGAATAACATTCAGAATTAGCACTTTGGGCTTCTGGATCTGCAGTTTTTAGTTCGATTTTGATGACAGAGGAATTTTTTGACCAGATAATTTTCTTCTCATTATTTGATGTTGCTCTTTCTGATGTCTTTTTTCTTTGGATGCTGTCTTTTTACTTTCACCTCAGATCGTGTTTTGTTGCATTTTGTTGTTCTTTACACCTATTGTTTGATTATACCTGTTACTGCACTTGTGCTCATTATTTTTTCTATCCATGTGCCACTTTTGCCCTCTTTTCATCATTTGATTTTGCTGTGAATAGATTGTGATCCATAAGCTTAGGTTTTTTTCATTTGTTGGAGGGAGAAAAAGGGTGAGGTTTGTTGAGAATGAATGAGAGGAAGAGAAGGAGAGCGTGCCAGAAGATGAATTAGGTGAGTAAGTGAAGTGGAAGGGAGATAGACTATGCCAAGTGTTTATGTTGGTTCCAGATGGTTGGTGCTTTGGCTGATGCTGATGACATTTCTATGTCTGGTATAGTCTATTTTTTGTGGGTCTTCTCACGGAATTGGCATATGTCTCTCTCTCTCTCTTTTCTCTGTGTCCTTTTCTCTAGCCATTGTTGCCTGTTTTGGTTCTTATTTGGCAATCTCTGCATTTTTACTGGTTTTTCCTTTCTATTGCGCTTTAGTTTTTCCCTGCTTGGTCTATGGATTTTTTTACTGTTTTCATTGTGGTGTGCAAGTTGTTTTACCCTTCTTTCTAGGGTCTATGGTCTGTTTGAGGGGGTTTTGAATCCTTTTTTACCCTCTACTCATCTATGTTCTCTGCCAGCTTCGAGTCATTCTCTATTGCTGAGCTTCTTATTCACCATGAATGTCGTCTGCCCCTTTTCCTGGATAAAACAAAGGAGGAGGAAAGCCCAGGATTTTACATGTATTGTTGATCTCGTATTGTGATCTTGAATATCTCTGATTTTATGTTCTCCTTTCACCTCAATTTTGTATGTATTGTTGATATTGAGAATGTATTACGATCTTGAATATCAATGATTTTGTGTTCTCTATTTACCTCAATTTCGTGGTTTTTTGTTACCCAGTTGTAGGAGTTCATTTTGAATGAACCGGAGGGTTATGAAATCGAGATTAAGAATCAAGTTTTTTGTAGACTTGGAGGATTCCCCCCCCCCCCTCCCCGTCAATCAATTACTCACATAACCGGTTCACTGTAAGTCTAACTTCTGGGTCTAACTGCAACACATCCCTACCCACCTGCTTGATCATTGAAAACACTCAGTTATGACCTGAATGATGGCTTACAAATTACAACACGAGTGATATGTACTTTATTCATGAAAATTTAAATTGACATAAAATGAGAGATTTCCTGGTTTGGATAAGTCCATGATCACTTGAGCTTTTTATTGAAATCAGTGAGCTGAAGAAGGTTAATCCTAGGAATGCTATCTCTTTCCTCTTTCTTTTTTCTAAGTGTTGTTTCCCCAATCCCCTGTACCAGTTAATCAACATTATATTATGGTTGGTGTTTATTTTTTTTTTCATATAAATAAATAAATAATTATTTAAGAAAAAACAAAATTATGAAACCAAAGTCCATTATTTGAATTGTGATTTTGGCATGTTAACTTGGATTGAATTATTTCAATTTGTTTTTTATAGGGTTGGGTTGTCGTGATTTTGAGCAAATATCTCGGTATTGAATTGATGCCTGGTTTTGCGAACATATTTTTTTTTATCATTTAACTAAATAAAAAATAGTTAAAAAAAATTATGATGCGAACCTTGTAATCATATAGTTACGCAATGCAAAATATGTTTGATAGGAGTGTGACATGATGAAAATTTGTTTCAAAACACCAACACTATTGAAATAAGAACTTCCTTCCTATGAATATCAATTCTCAAATGATCATAAATGAGAAGTATATGGAAGATGTTATAAAGTGAATCCTATGAAATATCAATTCCCAAATGATCACAAATGAGAAGTATATATGGAAGATGTTATAAAGTGAATCAATCTGCAATAAGTCAATTCAGTTTGTTAGAAGTGAAAATCTCTCATACCAGTGAATAAAAATTTAATAATAGAATTATACTTCTCAAAATAAAAACCCTAATGAATCTATCATTATGGCTTAAATTAGGCCAAAACAAACCTTGAGCTATAGGTAAAAACTAATTAATAATTAAACCCAAACAAGCTTTGGGCTTTAGCTAATTAATCAAATCCAATCCAAGAACATGAATTAATAATAAAAAATTAAGTATTAAAATTTCGTCAAAGAGAACCAAAATAAATAAAATCAAAGTATTTATAGAGTTGATGGCTACCACACATATCATAGGAACAAAGAGAGAAGTTGCTGCCACCTGTGTTTCCTTTTAGCCTAGGAGAATTAATTGT
>Ga0307515_10025780_pt1 | contig 10151 bp, 6 predicted proteins | sample 17_EM_MG_FD_194513 | JGI IMG/M metagenome (GOLD analysis project Ga0307515, IMG submission 194513) | Populus trichocarpa ectomycorrhiza microbial communities from riparian zone in the Pacific Northwest, United States - 17_EM | ecosystem: Host-associated > Plants > Roots > Unclassified | place...
GCGCACGTTTGATTTATTGATGCCCATGCCAAAGGCGATGGTAGCTACAATGATCTTCACTTCATCGCGCAAAAAGGCTTCCTGGTTGCGTACTTTGGTTTCGTTGCTGAGGCCGGCGTTGTAGGCTTCGGCAGAAAAGCCGGCGGCTTTCAGGTCGTCAGCCAGGTCTTCGGTTGATTTACGGGAGAGGCAGTAGATAATGCCCGATTCGTCCTTCCGCTCGTTTAAAAAGTTAACCAGTTGCTGAAAGCTGTTTTTTTTGGGGATAACCCGGTAGGTAATATTTTCGCGGTTAAATGATGATACAAATACTTTGGGCTTGTTAAGATTGAGTTTCTCGAGGATATCCTTTTGTGTAAGCTTATCGGCAGTGGCGGTAAGCGCGATGACAGGCACATTCGGGAACTCGGTTTTCAACTGGGCCAGCATCAGGTATTCGGGGCGGAAATCGTGCCCCCATGACGAGATGCAGTGGGCTTCGTCGATAGCTATCTGTACTACATTGAGTGTTTTTAAAAACGGAACCAGTTTGTTCTCGGCACCAAACAAACGCTCGGGCGCAAGGTATAGCAGGCGGATTTGGTTGTTCCTTAATTTTTCTACCAGTTGGCGCTGCTCCTCGGGGTTTTGTGCCGAGTTTAGGAAAGCCGCCGGGATACCGCTTACGTTCAGGCTATCTACCTGGTCTTTCATCAAGGCAATAAGCGGCGATATAACGATGGTTAGCCCGTTAAGCAATACCGCGGGCAACTGGTAACATAATGATTTGCCGCCGCCGGTTGGCATTAGCGCCATTACATCCTCCCCGTTTAATATATGCTGGATAATGGCTTCCTGCTGGTGCCTGAAAGCGCTATAACCAAAATATTTTTGCAGGGCCTGGAGAGAATTCATAGATGTGCAGATATGCAAATTTCAGATGTGCAGATTGATTTTGTTTTTTCAGGGGCAAATTACAAATTATCAGGGAGATTGCTAAAATTTTTAGATTTTTTGTGGATGAGGATTTTGCGGGGACAGTATTTTTTTATGGGGATGGGTTATGATATAATATTTATATTGCTTTGCTGTTAGGTTATCTAAATACCGGTGCGCCCAACTTAAACCCTATTGATTGAATGAAAAAGATAATTGCCTTCCTGAAAAAGAAAGATCTGTATTTCGGGTTAATCCGGTATGCACTTGCAATAGGTATGACGCCCTACGGCATATCCAAGATTTTTAAAACCCAGTTTGTGCTATCGCAATCGTTAATGTTGCCAACCACGCTTGAGCGGATGTCGAGCAAAACCCTCGCCTGGGCCTTTTTGGGTTACTCTTCCTGGTTTGAGGTGTTGTTGGGTTTTCTGGAGCTGATACCGGCTTTGTTGTTACTGTTCAGGCGTACCGCGCTTACAGGAACTATACTGTTGCTGCCCATCACCTTAAACGTGTACCTCATCAATATGGCTTTAAATCTTTGGGATGGCACAAAGGTGATAGCCCTGGTACTGCTGGTATTAAACTGCCTGTTGCTGTTATTTGAGTGGAAAAAGATCCGCGATATTGTGCTGATCGTCATCGGTAAAAGCGGGATGAAGTTTACCGGTTGGGAGCTGGCGTTTAACGTATTGTTGTTAGTATGCATTAATTACGCATTTGTTAAGCAGTTGACAGGTTACCGTGCGCAGGAGAATGAACTTACCGGCGATTGGTTTAACAATAAGCCCAACGAATGGGTATTACAGGCCGAAAAAATAAAAGACAGTACACTCGTTCGGCGTTATATCCGGGTTTATTTTGGCGCAGGCGGGAACTATTCAGAACTTTCGGAAAATAATACAACAACTTTCCAAACCACTGCTTTTGATAATAACAGGAGTAGCTATAGCGTAGATGAGAAACGAAAGACAATAAACTTTTTTGATAGCGGCAACGCCTTGTTGGATGCCTTCACTTATACAATTAAAGGAAATACGTTACAATTAAACCGGGTAACCGGTAATTCAAAGAAGGACGCCTACACTCAATTGTTTGAAAAGCGGGTGATGAATAATAATAAACCGGATTGATCACTTTAAGCATGCATTTGAACATCCAGCCAATGTAACAATCTACACATCTGCACATCTGAAATTTGCACATCTGCACATATTTTCCGCATATTTAGCTTTTACTACTATCTGTATCAATTTTATGATAAAAAAGCTACTTGTTGTTTTATTGGCTGTTGTTTCGGCAACGGTATCCTTCGCCCAAAAAATACAATCGCCGGATGAATTCCTGGGTTATAAGCTGGGTACCCAGTTTACCCCGCACTACCGCATTGTGGAGTATTTTAAATATGTTGCCCAGGCTTCAAAAAATGTGAAGCTGCAGCAATTTGGCAGTACTAACGAGGGCAGGCCCTTGCTGGCTATGTTCATTGCATCGGATGAAAATATTGGCCGGTTAGAAGAGATTCGCCATAATAACCTGCGGGTAGCCGGTGTGGAAAGCGGGCCTGTTATTACCAATGTACCCGTAATTACCTGGTTAAGCTATAACGTACATGGCAACGAGCCTGCATCGAGCGAAGCCGCCATGTGGACTTTATATGATTTAGTCGACCCATCAAACGCCCAAACCCAGGCCTGGCTTAAAAACACGCTGGTGGTTATTGACCCTTGCCTAAACCCGGACGGACGCGACAGGTATGTTAATTTTTATAACTCGGTACACGGCATTGGCCCCGAGGCCTACCCAACATCGCGCGAGCATGCCGAACCATGGCCGGGCGGCAGGGTAAACCATTATTACTTTGACCTTAACCGCGATTGGGCATGGCAGCAGCAAAAAGAAACCCAGGCCCGGGTTGGCTTGTTTAACCAGTGGCTGCCGCAAATACACGTAGATTACCACGAACAGGGTTACAACGCCCCATACTACTTTGCCCCTGCTGCAGAGCCCTACCATAAAGACCTTACCCAATGGCAGCGCGACGCGCAGGTGATGATTGGTAAAAACAACGCCAAATACTTTGACCAAAACGGCTGGATGTACTTTACCAAGTACGAATTTGATTTGCTTTACCCATCTTATGGCGATACCTATCCTTTATACAACGGATCGATAGGGATGACTTATGAGCAGGGCGGTATAAGCGGAGGCCTGGCGGTTACCACACGCAGCGGCGATACGCTTACGTTGGTACAGCGGGTGGCGCACCACCACTCCACCAGTTTAAGCACGGTGGAAACGGCATCGGCCAATGCGCAAAAATTTAAGGATGAGTTTAAAAAGTTTTATGATAACAGCCGTGCCAACCCGCCGGGCGAGTACAAAACCTATGTTATTAAAAACGATAACAACAATAAAATAAACGCCATGGCCAAACTGCTTGCCCGCAACGGTATTCAGTATGGTTTTGGTTTGGCCAATAAATCGGTAACTGGGTATGATTATATTAATGGTAAAACCGAAGCTTACGCTGTAGGGCCTAATGACCTGGTGGTAAACGCCTATCAGCCCAAAGCGGTATTGCTGCATGTACTGCTGGAGCCAAAAACTATTATCCCCGATTCAAATACGTATGATATTACGGCGTGGTCGCTCCCGTACGCATTTGGGTTGAAGGCTTATGGGGTAAAAGAATCATTAAAGCCGGCGAGTGCCGAGTGGAGTATCACCGCGCCCAAGCCGCTGGTGAATACCCATGCTTATGCCTATGTATCATCATGGTCTTCGGTGGCTGATGTAAAATTCCTGGCGGCTTTATTTAAAAAGAAAATAAAAGTGCGCTACGCCGAAAAATCATTCGATGCTGCCGGCAAAACCTTTGCGCCGGGCTCATTATTAATAACCCGGGCGGGTAATGATCGTGCTGATTTTGACCAGGTGGTTACCCAAACCGCTGCCGAACTTAACCAGGAGGTTACACCGCTTTCGTCGGGCTTTGTGGATAAAGGATCGGACCTGGGGTCAGATGCCGTTAAATACATCCGCCAGCCTAAAGTAATGCTGGTTGCCGGCGATGGCGTAAACTCCGAAGCCATGGGCGAGGTATGGCACCTGTTTGAAGCCCAACTGGGCTACCCTATTACGCTGATCAGGTACCAGGATATTCCCCGCACCCGCCTGGCCGATTTTGATGTAGCTATTTTTCCGGACGGACGCTACGATGATTTTCCATCCGAGCGGCTGCAAAACTGGGTGCGCGATGGTGGCCGTTTAATTGCAATTGATAATGCCGTGGCAACGCTGGTTGATAAAAAAGGCATCCTGCTGAAAAAGAAAGAAGATAAAAAGGACGATAAGGACAAAGAGAAAACCGTTAAAATTTATGGCGAGCGCGACCGTGATGCCATCCGCGAGCAAATTCCGGGTGCTATCTTCAAGCTAAACCTGGACAATACCCATCCGCTTGGTTTCGGTTTACCAGACTATTACTATTCACTTAAACTGAACGACGATATCTACGAGCTGTTTGGCGATGGTGATGGCTGGAATGTGGGCACCATTAAAAAAGACAGCTATGTATCGGGCTTTGCCGGTGCTAAAGCCAAACAGAAAATCAATAACGGCCTATTGCTTGGTGTACAATCCCTGGGCCGTGGCTCGGTTATATATATGGCAGACGATCCACTGTTCCGCAGTTTCTGGGAAAATGGTAAACTGCTGTTTAGCAACGCCGTGTTTATGGTGGGGCAGTAAGCCACTGATGTGCAAATGTGCAGATTTCAGATGTGCAGATGAAAAAGAGGCCGATCGTACGTTTGTATGACCGGCCTCTTTTAATTAAGAACTGATATTTTTTGCAAATCATTTAAAAATCATTTGCATATCTGCACATCTGAAATCTGCATATCTGACTAATTGTTCCCTTTCACCCGTCCCTTTTCGTCGTCGGCGCCGCTGCGGTGCTGGCGTACTTTAATGGAGTTGTTGCCAAAGTTATAAGTGAGGGTCAGCCTGCCTACTCTTGAATCGTTTCGTTGTCTTATATCAAAGTTGTTGCCAAGTTTGTTGCTGCTTAAGTTATTACGGCGAATGTTAAACACATCATCGCAGGCCACCTTAACATTCAGTTTTTTATCGAAGAAGGATTTGCTGATACCTAAATCAACAGAGTAACGCGGCCTTATTTTATAAATACCATAGGTTAACTTCGATTGGTAATCGCCCATCACCTCTAAACGGGCACCGGCAAACTTAAATGTTTGGGTTGTACGTGCCTGGTACGCCCATTGGCCATCGTTAAAGTTGAAGCCTGCAAGCGAATCGGATTTAAAGCCGAGGTAAAATGCGGTTACATTGACATTACCTTCCCACCATTTTGTAACAGTAAAGGGTGTGTTGATATTGGCATTGTAGCCTGTTTGTGTTTGCAGGTTTTTATTGGTTTGAAATGTTTTTTCGCCTTCGGTTAAAATCAGCTCGGTAATAGCATTGGTGGTATGGCTGTAGCCAAGGCTAACATTAACGGTTTTATTATAGGTATAGTTAAACTCGAAGTTTTGGGTATACTGCGGGTTAAGGAAAGCATTACCTTTTTGAAAGGTATATGGGTCAAGATAAAATATAAAGGGGTTAAGCGCATCATAACCCGGTCTATCAATACGGCGGCTGTATGACAGGCTTACTTCGTTTTTATCATTGATGCTATGGTTGATAAACGCACTTGGGAAAAAGTTAAGGTAGCTGCGATTTACCGGCGTGCTGCCAATAAGGTTGCCGTTTGATTGTGTGTGCTCGGCACGCAAGCCCACCTGTATCGATGTTTTTTTGAACTGTTTGTTCAGGTTAAGGTAGCCGGCCTCAATTTTCTCGTCGTAAATAAAGTGGTTGCTGCGGCCTTTATCGTTGATATATACGCCGCTGCTGTCAATCTGGGCCCTTAAATCATTATCAGTTTTAACGTTGCTGTATTTGGCGCCGGCTTCCAGTTTTATGGTTTTGGTAAGCGGCTTGGCATAATCAACCTTGGCAGTATATATGGTGATGGTTGATGGGCTTTGATTGCGCAATAACTGCGACGGGCGCTGCGTGCTGCCATCGGCTAAAAAATAATCGGTAGTGTATTGCGCGTTGTTGCCGTTGTTAAATTTAGAGTAGTCAAGGTCGAAGCTTAGCTCCTGGCCGCTGGTATCAATTTTAAGCCTGTCGTTAAGGTTTACAGCTATGTTTTTGTAAGCTTGCTCAAAAACCGAATTGGTGCGCAATGATGAATCGGCAACGCCATATTTGGTACCTATTATAGTAGATGTGCTGTTGTGGTTGTTTTCGGTATTTGAATAGCCGCTTACCACAAAGCCAATGGTATGCTTAGGCGTAAGGTCATAATCGGCACCAATGCGGTAATTATTATAATGATTGGCATCGGGCATATATGATTGCTGGTTAAAATAGTTGGTAACACCCTGGGCGTTACTTACCACCCTGTCAAGCATTAGATCGTGCGCACGTTTGCTATCGCCGCGGCTAAATGTGCCAAACACATTCAGGTTGCCATCTTTGTGGTTAAGGTTAAGGCTGCTGTTATCCCTCCAATACCTGCCTTTTGCCACGCCGGCTGTAATACTGCCGTTGGTACCCGACTGGGCATTCTTTTTTAATTTAATGTTGATGATGCCCGAGTTACCTGCGGCATCATATTTAGCTGATGGGTTGGTAATAATTTCGATAGATTTAATGGTATTGCCATCAGTTGAGCGTAATAGCGTAGCCAGTTGCGCAGGGGTAAGATAAGTAAGCTTATCATTTATCATTACGGTTACACCTTGCTTGCCCTTAAGGCTGATGTTATCGTCTTTATCAACAGTTACGCCAGGGGCCCTTGCCAAAATTTCCATAGCGGTATTGCCGGCGGCAAGTACGCTGCCTTCTACATTCATTACGGTGCGGTCAATTTTGCGTTCAACAAGTGGCTTGCTGGCAGTTACGGTAACCGTTTTTAAAGTGGTATTGCCAGCCTGCATATTTATAACAGGCACTTCAATAGCGCCCGAGCCTTCGGTAACGGTAAAAGGCTTGCTGATGGCTTTTGCGTAACCTACAACGGTGGCTTTTACCAGGTATTTACCGGCTGGTATTTTATCAAAAGAGTAAACGCCATTATCATTACTCAATGCCCCTTTAACTACGGTAGAGTCGGTTGCTTTTATAATGCTTACACTGGCGTAGTCAAGTGGTTTACCCTGGTCGTTTACCAACGATCCGGATACTTTAACGGCGCCCGCTTTGCCGGTTTGGGCAAAGGATGCACTCCAGCTGATAGCTACAAGCAGGAGTGTGTATAATATATAGTTGATTTTAGTTTTCATTGTTGTGTTATTAAAAAGTTTGGGCAATACAATGCCATCAAGGAAAATAGCTCCTTTTAAAATTTGTAAATAAGTTTTTAGCTGTTTTGGCGGTAGCCTTAAGTGTGTTTAGTAGTTATTTGATATAAGCTTTTTTATTCATAGTGTATGTCAGTTTAAGGCCGATGGGGCGACAAGCGTCTTCGCCGGGTGCCTGATCTGTAATTATTGTGCCTTTTTATATTAAGATGCACAATAGGGTGCATTGGTTACAGAGAAATTAAACTTTTTAACACAGGGAATAAATTTTTAGCAATATCCAGCATAACAGCCTGGCCTATCGGCTGGCCCCCGTAGGGTTGGGTTTGTGCTGAAATTAAGGGAGTTAGTTTAATAGCAATGGGTTGGCTATGGGTAAACTTAACGTAATAAAAAGGAACAATAAGCCCGCTAAATAATAGCAGGCTTATGTATTTTATAATAATTTTCATTAAGCGGCGGTAATTGCTTATTGACCTTCATTTTTTGTAGTATCTGTTTGGTCGCGGTTTTTAAGGCTATCCGCTACCGCCTGCCTTCTCAGGCTGTCAATAGTGGCTTGTGGTACGGGTGGGATATCGCAGTCGATGCCGTTTTCTTTCATGATATACCTTGCGCCAAGCGGGTTAAGCGGTTTGTTTTTTTGCTGGCAGTCATAAGGGTTAAAACCAATATTAACATCCAGTTTAGGGTCAATAATCAGTTTTGAATTCAATGGTACCTTTAGGGTAAGGTGCAAATCCTGGCCGCGCCATAAAGTACCGGCATTGCGTTCCAGGTGCCGGTCAAATTTCAGTATCGAATCTTTTTGTATAAAACGGTAGGTAATGTTTTTGGTATTGGTAAGTGCATCCTCATAATCGCGGCCACGGGCGGTAAACGATTCAACCAATACAGGTTGTTGTACATCACTTTTTTCGATATCGATGCTTACCCGGCTTGGGCCGTCCATCTCGTCGTTGCCGTTAAAGTCGTCGTCTAAAATTACCATTCCGTTAAAACGTTCTTTTATGCGCAGGCGGGTACTATCCTCGTTGCTCAGGTATTTGACATCGTTAAGCTGCAGGTAATAGGTATTGTTTGCCGGGGCTTTAATGTTAATGGTAGTGTTTAACCTGGCGCCCTCTCTAAAATCAACAGAGGCCCTTACGCCATAGTATACTACCGCACCAAGCGCGGCCAGCCATACACATAATAACGTTGTGCCAACTGAGCGGTTGAATGATGCGTTGCGGAACAGAAAGCCAATAATGAGTAGAATGATGGCGGTTAAAGGGATAGCCAGTAATAAAAAGCCTCCTGCTATAAATACAAGGTTTGTATTATGGTTAACTATATTGAATGGAAATATGTGGTAGATATCTGTTTTACCGAATGCTAAAAACATAATAACAACCACAATAAGCGTAATAGCAAGTCCAAAACAGCCTAATAATATACCGCCGGCTATTATTTTGCCAAGCAGGCTGCCCGCGCCTCTTAAAAACACACCAAGGTGGTCAAAAAAATCGCCGATGAAATCACGGGTTTTGTAAACAAAAGGCCTGGCCTCGTGCTGAAAGTTGTGCAAGTTTTCTTTAACGGAGCTCAGTTCGTCCTCGAAACTCTTTTTAAAACCTTTCAGGTCTTGTTTCTCGCCTTTCATCGCCATCCTGTCGGCACGGCTAACGGCTTTGGGGATCACCATCCACAATATAACGTATAAAAAGAAACCACTGCCTGCCACACAAAGGAAAATAACAAAGGCCAGCCTGATCCAAACAGCCGGGATATCAAAGTAATTGGCAATGCCTGCTGCAACGCCGCTCACCAGGTGATCGTCCGGATCGCGAAATAGCCTGCGGCGTTCGGTGTTATAAGTGTAAGGATTGTTTCCGGGCGCTTTTGCATCGCTTTCGGCCGATTCAAAATCCTCAACCGAGCCCATTTGCTCAATTACAAGTTTTACGTCCTGCTCCACAATAACCTGTTTGCTTTGGCTTGCTAAAATTTCGTTAAACATCTCGGCAATACGGTTTTCAATGTCGGTTGTTATCTCCAGGCTGTCGGCCGAGGTAGAAAAATGACGTTTTACATCTGTCATGTAAAGTTTAAGTACGTCATATGCATCCTCTTCGATGTGAAAAACGATGCCATTTATGTTGATGATGATAGTTTTGTTCATGATGGGTAATAATTTCAGGTTTTTTTATTTTCTGTCTCCAATGGCCGTTTGCACAGCGTAAACTAATTCCTGCCAGGTTTTGTCCAGCTGTTCCAGCACATTCCTGCCCTCGTCTGATAGTACATAATACTTTCGTGGCGGCCCTGAAATCGACTCGACCCAGTTGTAAGTGAGTAGTCCATTGTTTTTTAAACGGGTTAATAATGGGTACAGAGTACCCTCAACTACAAGCAGTTGGGCTTTCTTTAGCTCAGCAATTATGTCTGAAGCATATGTTTCGCCCTTGGCTATGATGGATAGGATGCAGTACTCCAGTATGCCCTTCCTCATTTGGGTTTGTGTGTTTTCGACGATCATAATACAAAGATATATGTTTAAGATTGTATTATGCAATACATAGTACTAAAATTATTAATATTTATTATAAAAGATGCTTTTTTTAAAAAAAAGTCATCTTTTTAAAGATTTTACTTGACTTTTTGATAACGTAACATTACTTTTAACATTAATTAACTATTAACTGATCTTATTATTAACAAAATGAAAAAACTTCTACTAGCAAGTTTGTGCTTTCTGTTGTTATGCCTAACACAGGTTTATGCGCAAAACCGTACAGTAACGGGTACGGTTACGGACAAAGGCGATGGCCTTCCGATTCCGGGGGTATCAGTAAAGGTAAAGGGAACCTC
>Ga0307515_10025781_pt1 | contig 10151 bp, 5 predicted proteins | sample 17_EM_MG_FD_194513 | JGI IMG/M metagenome (GOLD analysis project Ga0307515, IMG submission 194513) | Populus trichocarpa ectomycorrhiza microbial communities from riparian zone in the Pacific Northwest, United States - 17_EM | ecosystem: Host-associated > Plants > Roots > Unclassified | place...
GGTACACGTGGTGCTTAATGATTTGACGGCTATGGAGAGAAGTTACATGAGGGAAATAAGATGGAAAAAGTGGCCTCTCTAGATTTTGGAAATGTTCTCCGAAGAAAGAAGGAAAATAATTTCAAAGGTGGATAAAAATGGGGTAATATCAGATTTGGAACATAATCTTGGTTGGTGAAGAATAACATAATCTAAGGAGAAATCTAGGGCAAGTCTGGTGAGATTTGAGCTTAGATTTTGGACCAATTTATAGGTGGATGATACCATCATGGATGATGTACAGCTGATAAATGTTTAGTTACTTGCAATTCTATCATAAAGTTATCAGATTCTGTGTGTGTGAGGCTGCCATATGTTTCTTTCTTCTATGATGGATAAAAAACGCTAAGCAATGAACCATTTTGTCCACCTGAGTAAAAAAGGTATTATGGTTATGATGAGAACTCTACAGCTGTGATTCTATTTTTGAAGGTATACTTGTTATAGTTATAATTATAAGAATCTTTAAAAAAGACACGGGTAAAATATTATTCTCACATCACTCACTATTCACTAGTGTTATAGGTTTAAATTGATAGATAATTAAGTAAATTTGTTGAGGAAAAGAAAAATTTAAATATAGATAACCAAAGTGAAAAAAAAAAAGCAAAAAAAGATGGTAGTTACAAGATCCAAAAATTCACTTTGATTCTCATAATTTTCAAATAATGACTTTTTGGTCCCTTAAGTTTTCCTACATTTTATTTTTTATCCACAACTTCATTTTTCTATTTTCTCATTCCCTAATTTGATAGAGGAGACATAGTTTTGAAACCGGCCCGGCCTGGTGAGTCGACCCGGGACCCGGCTAACCCGGGGCTGGAACCGGGCCGGGTTGAAGAAAAAACGGGGGAAGGAAAAACCCGATGTGACCCGGCAAGACCTAATTGCAAACCCGTTGACTTTTTTTTTTTACTAAAACGATATCATTTTGATTTTTTTAAAAAAAATAATTGACCCGGTCGACCCGGTAACCCGGTCAAAACTCGAAACTCGAGCCATGGACCGGGCCGGGTCTTAAAATTATGGAGGAGACAAAAAGTCATTGGATTACAATGCTAGAGAGAGTCTCTATAACAACCTTAACATTTGTATTCAAAACAAAAGGTAAGGACATGATGATTCAAATAAGATTAGGGATTTTTTTTAATCAATAAAAAATTCGGCAGAGTTTCTTCTATATTTTTAGGTATCAAGTTATCGACTTTCATCCACAATCCCCAATTATCAAATTTTTTATCCTATCATCCAGGACTTCCTCCTCTTATTATATCACAACTTCTCAATAATCAAATTTACACATGTCTAAACAATTCAATATCAAACATTAACATGAATGCAATCCAAGGAATTATTCTACAAATTATAACTGAAGTACATTACACAATTCAAAGATTTACAAAAAAAGACCATTAACAAAATTATAATCGAAATAAGTATATAATTAAAGAAGAAATTCATAATTAATATTATACTACACAAAAGGGTTTTCGATAAACTGTTGACGCATTATATTACATAACAAAATGATAAATTCATTCATTACAAAAAAATACCAAACAAAATATAAGAAAACTAATCTATTGTTCAGTTCGATAGGGAGATGTACCTAAAAATTGATTTAATACAATAATTCGATTAGATAGATGAAGAAAATATATCAATAAAATTCTTTCTACTTTCTTTCTTTCTTCCTTTTTTTTTTTTGAAAATTTAGTCAAAAGATCATTAAATTAACTTGCACATCTAGTATTATATATATTAATTAAATTTAAGAATAATCTATGAGTTTGTTTTCTTTTTCTTTTTCTTTTTTAACATCAACCAAAAATATAATTATTCCTATCGCCCAATTAACCCAGCATTACTTTTACTAATAGATGATTAATTTTCCACCAGTCCATTCAACAAGCACTATTGTCATCAATCCAAAAATTAGTTTAACGTTTCTTCCATTCATCAGGGTATAAATCCCATTAACCAGGGAAATTAATTCTTCATCTCGCCCATTTATCAGGGCACTAATTCTATTAAATCAGGAATTAGTTCAACTATTTACCCATTCAATAGGGTATTAATCCCATTAACCAGGGACTTAATTCCTCATCACGCCCATTCACCAGGACATTAATCCCATTAATTCAGGAATTAGATCAACAATTTGCCCATTCACTAGGGTTCTTGTAACAGTCCGCCTATACGACTTGCTCAATGTTAAAAGATCTCAACATATCATCTTTATTTGAGAGTAAATTACATATATATATATATATATATATCCTACGAGTAAGTTCAATATGAACATAGTCTACATAACATATCATAAAATTTAAAAGAAAAGGAATACTAACATGTAAAGAAAGCATTTACAACATAATAAGTGTTCTTAAACATTTCAAAATGGTTAATTACAAGATAACTAAAATACTACATTCTAAGCTGAACTTTTATAAAAATACATCAAGGTTTACGCAAAAATATACTACAAAACCGCGTTAATTCCCTTTAGTTTAAGTTAAATATTTACATAAGCTTGACAAAGTAGAGTTCTAAACTAATGATCTCCCTGGATATTTGATGGACCTGATACATAAATAACATACCATTATGTTGATAAAGAATATATATATCCTCATGTAATGTATATGAATGAAGTATTAATTTTCTATCGGGTTCATAAGAATTCTAATAGAGAACTTATATATATTGCTTGTAAATATTTTAAACCTAATTAACACTCATTTGCATACTCTTAATTTGGATACTCTTGTTTACTTGCGTGAACTGGGTGACCTTGCAAGTCTAATCTTGAAATTCATTTCCCAGCAATCCTATCACGGATGCCATTAGCCGAAGCTAATATTGTAAATCATCTCCAGACATTCCTATCACGGATGCCATTAGCCGAAGCTAATCTTGTAATTCAACTCCCGGTAATCCTATCACGCATGCCATTAGCCGAAGCTAATCTTGTAAATCATCTCCCAGCATTCCTATCACGGATGCCATTAGCCGAAGCTAATCTTGTAATTCATTTCCCAGCGATCCTTTCACGGATGCCATTAGCCGAAGCTAATCTTGTAAATACACTAGGCTTTATTTACATTGAACACGATATTTATTATAATTACATTCACCAAAAGAATTTTGAATTGTATAAGTGCAAATAGGAGGGAAAGTCACGCACCTGCTTCGCCTGTCTTGCGACCTCCCCTAACAGGAGATCCAATCCTGGTTGCTCCCTTTGAATCACAAGGAAGTTTTTGGTTATGATTCCTTCAAGCTGATATTATAGAGAATTCATATTCATCCATTACTCATATGTTACTTTCTATGCATGTTCATTTCCTCATAATAACATACATACATATATCATGTATATTTTCAGAATTAGTATCTCAATGTGCAAATGTTCGTATGACTCAATTCTTTTATATTCTTATATATGGTATTCACATGAAAGTCTATTGTTACTGTCTAACTTTGAACTGTTACTGTTTATACATTTAAATTGTTACTGTCTAACCGTTATTGTTTAACTTTGAACTGTTACTGTCTACAAATTGAACTGTTACTGTCCAACTATTACTGTCTAACTTTGAACTGTTACTGTCTAGACATTTGAACTGTTACTGTCTACACATTGAATTGTTATTGTCTAGACATTTGAAGTGTTACTGTCTACACATTGAACTGTTACTGTCCAACCATTATTGTCTAAACATTTGAACTGTTACTGTCTAAACACTTATCAGATTTTTAACTATATCTAAAGTTCTAAAACTCCATTTTAAGTGAGATTGATCTCGTTAGAAAGCTAAGACACGAGGCTACCAGTTCTCTAAGGAAGGAGAACCCAGTTCTGCCTCCAAGATAGTCAAAATTGCTCATCAACTAATCAATCTTACTGCCCTACATAATCAGTCACGACTCAGTCTCGATTGGTAACCCATAACTGGAGTTCTACATCTCCAAATTGAGTAAGACCAGTTTTCTTGGTTAGCTAACATTCAAATTTACAATTTCTATGAGGAATATGATCCTAATTTCCTCATCCTCCTACCTAAAATCTCACCGAAATTCAGGAGACAAGTCTGTCCAGATTCGTCTCCCCCTCCCCTTCACACAATACTTTCATAAACTACATACCACACACATGAATTAACTTAATCTTAACAATAAGTACTTTTTCCCCAATTCATGTTTAAGAACCCTAACATATGATTCAATATCAAGGCATCAATTCATTATCGAATTTAAAATGAATTTTTAAGATCATGTTTAGAACACCTTACCCCGTACGAATTAAGATTTTGATCTTCAACCAGTTGAAGATTTTTAACTATCTCCTTTCTTTTCTTCTTGTTCAATTTCTTGATAATCCCTTGCTCTCAAGTGTTTATCCCATCTATAAACCCTTAATCTTGGATGGGTTCTTGAAATTTTAGTGTTTCTCTCTTGATTTCATAAGAATAGGTATAAAACTCTATATTTTCTTTCCTTATGATTCCTGCAGATTTTTGGTGAGGAGAGAGTACTTATACTCTATATTTTCTCTTATTTGCATTTAGACCCCCTTTTCCTTTAAGTGTATTATTCTCTTCAATTAAATCTAACCCTCAACAGTACTGGGTTTATTATAATGTTCGAATTATTTCACCCGAAAATTTATATTAAAAACTTTCTGAATTCCTGTTTTTATTTAACCATATGCATGAATTTCTTCACTTTTATTTATTTCTTTTTCCGGGGTTTACAGTTCTAATCCTATTAACTAGGGAATTAATTCCTTATCACGACCATTCACCAAGGCATTAACCCCATTAGTTCAAGAATTAATTCATCACATCGCATTTCTTGTTTTCTAAAGTAAACAATATAATAATTACTAATTTATCAACCATAATTAATCAGATAAAAATACATATTGACCAATAATAAATTCGGGCATCGTATAATTACCGGACGACTAAACTCGAGCTGAAATTCTCTACTGTGGTGTCGGCCTGACAACCTCTTTTGAATTGACAAGTATATCACATCATTATTCTACTTTTCATATTGACACACACAATAAATAAAATCATTCCAATTATCCTTTTATTTGCCAAAATAAAATCATTTTGTAAATTTCCTTCCAATTTCCACATTATAACACAATTCATTTCATCATTCAAAGCAATATATATATATATATATATATATATATAGTCTTTAAATTTATTTATTTATTTTTTACCATAATTTAAATCAAAGAAAAACATAAAAAAATTTCATGATCTATTCACTCTTTAACATTAATATCATCTCTTTCTTACACAATCTCATCATCTTATTAAAAATCTTAAATTTTTATTTTTCTTATTATTACTTTTTCAAAAATCCCTTCTTCAAGAACACCTAAAATTTTGCTTTAATTACCATAATTTCTTACTTTCTCTACTCACTTAAATAATCTTAACATAATTTCACGAACAATTGTAATTTTCCCTAAAATTTATCATGAACCTTAATTCCTCATTTCACAAAGTTCAATCAAGTTAAAGCATAAATTCTTTAAGAATCTGATTTAAAAGTTTGAGGGCTCATTACCGAGTAATAACCAAAGCCTTAACACTTTTAAATTAAGAAATTTTCCTTGCTTGAATTTGTTTTTCCTCTCCTGACCGAATGCTTCCTTCTCTTTGAAAAAACAAGTTTGTTCTTTTTTATTTGTTTCCTTACAGCACACACTCACTTGCCACTATATATATATATATAAAATAAATTTTTTTTAAAATATCTTCCATGTCCCTCAATTTTTTCTTCCGCCATACACACTCACACTTACACACCTATAATTACTTAACTTTTTAAAAATGCCTTCTATATCCCTCGATAGTAAATTTTATAATTTTTGAATAAAATTTCATGAATCCTGACGCTTGTTTATACCAAATTTTACCCGGGTTATTTGAAATTTCACTCAGTTACTCGTTAGTACTTTCAATTTCATGAAATTCACTTCCATAAAAATTTTATGCACATTTTCGTGTTTATTTATATTTATTTTTTATATATATTTTAACACCCGAATAAAACATTTCACTTCAGATTCTCAAATATATCATCATTCTTATAATTTAATTTATCACTTTCCCTCATTTTTTGTAATCTTGACTTTTATTAATATCAATAATATTACCCGGGGTTTTACAATCTTAGTTGGCACTGTTTTTCACTATAAAAAATGGTCGATTTTGTTTTAATGAGTTTTATTTGATGAAAAGAGTTCCATTAAAATGTTTTTTGCCCTTGAAATTGCCAAAAATTTTATGGTTTTTGGGCTTTTTTATTGGTTTATTACATCATAAAGACTATTTTTAGGTTTTTTGGTGTGAACATTGTTTAAATTTGCATTTTTGGGTCAAAAAACACCTGCTTAATTTTCTAGTCACCTCTCCAATGGTTAAAAAAGGGAAAGTCTCGGTAGGTGACATGTCGCTTTTCTTTATTTTTTTTCTCAAAAACATTTGGAGCATTTTCAAATAAAAAAAACCCCATACATACCAACCTTTTTTAAAATGGGCTTGATGTGTAGGCCTGACTTACTAGGCCTAAAAGCACTTGAAATATTTCTATTTTTTTTTCTAATTTTTTTTTCTTAATTGATATTTTTTTAATGTATTTTTAATGAATTTTTGAATTTATATTTAAATTAATACTTTTCTCTCTAAATATTTAGATTGTTTATTTAGTTTTTTTTAAAATAGTGGTTATCTTTTACTTATCTTTTATGTATTTAATATCTAGAAAACATTATTCCAATTCATTTATATGTTTTTTTTTTAATTTTATATGAATAAACTTTATTTTCATGACGTGTTTATAAAAATAAGAATTATTTGTTCTTGGTAAGAAAAAGTGACCTTTAAGATAAAAAAGAAGAAGAAGGAGAAAAGTGTGCAAGAAGATGAAAGTTAAGGTTAAGTATCATATTTATGTATCTTTTACTTTTATGAAAATGATTATCATTTTATTTTATAAAATGATTGGCATTAACAACTTTTTATTAGTTTATTAGTTCATATTTTTGTAAGATTTGTTTTTTACATTTCTTAATTAAGAGAATCGTAATACAATGAAATACATTTGAAATATTGTCCCATTTTTCTACTACATTAAAAATTAACTTAAGATCCTATAGGTGGCACAATGTGTTAAAAATTATTTTTTGTATTTATGAACACTTATGGTCCTTACTTTATTTTTATTATATGTAAACATCAACTTTTTTATTCACAATTATAATTTTCTCTTGATTTTTAAAAATACGTTAACAACATTTATACATTTTTTCTTTTGCGTTCAAAAAATTATCTAACTCGTAGCAAAGTGAATTAAATAAACGCATCAACATTTTTTTTATTTTTTTTTTGTATTTATGATTAGGATTTGTTTTTGTTAAAAATACAATTGATAAGCATACAAATTTATTTTTTTGCTAAAAACAATTTTATGATCCATATCGAAGTGCGAGTTAAATAACTATTAATATGGCTATAGTAAGTCCTTTAGTATATGTGGATGTAGGAAGCAATGTGTTATATTATTAGTTAGATATAACTTACCTATTCATTATTAAAAAAAACATAAAATAAATAAATTAATTAATAGAAACCTAAAAGAGATCGACTGAAATATAATATTTTTGTCTTTTTTTTATTTTGTTTCACATTTCTCAATTAAGAGAATCATGATACAATAAAATGCATTTGAAACACCGTCCCATTTTTCTACTACATTAAAAACTAACTTCCTACATGTGGCGCGTTGCGTTAACAATTGTTTTTGTATTTATTAACATTGTTGTTACCCATTTTTGGGTTCCCACAAAAATATAAGAAAATACAAAAAACAATATATCAAAAAAATATTCAGAAGAAATCCAAAAACAAATAATAGGAGCGAGAAAAGAATGCTGGAATGCCGAAAAAATGCCAAAATTGGTTGAGGAGATTAAAAAATACAAAAGGTTGAAATTTAACAGTATATTTTTGACTGATGAGAGCCCTGGGGATAAGAAAAATTCAATTAGAGAAAGAAAAGTCCAAAATCAGATGTTTATGGACTCAATTAAATTTTACCCAAGGTTTAATTGAATTTATGGAGGGTTTGATTGCAAGAAAATTGATTTTTTAAGTCAATTTAGATTTTTATTGGAAGAAATTAAAGTTTTGGGGTCCAATTATAATTTTAAATAGTTGATTTGGTCAAACTAGAGGCTTAATTGCATAATTCTTGAAGTTTGATGGTCAATTAGGGACTTGATTGAAATAATTCAAAACCAAGGACTAAACCGACAAAGGCGCTAAAATCAAGGAATCCAATTACAATTCATCCGGGGGCTTGATTACAAAATTGTCAAAACAACCAGGGACCGAATCGGAAATATTCATTTGAATTGTGAAACGGCGCCGTTTGCGTAGACACTATTCATCACCATCTTCAAAGCAACCGTTTCAGCAGACAGGAACCGTTTTCAGCAACAAATGCCACAGATTATGGGAACGTTTCACAGCTACCATTTCTCTACCGTTACCACTGCAATAATGGTTTTGAACGTTTTCATTATAAAAAACGCATGCAGTTTTGGCTATAAAAGAGGAGAAAAGAAGGACAAAAAAGGGAGGGGAAAAAAGACAGAGAGAGAGAGAGGAATGTAAGGGGGAAAAACAGAGATGACCTGAGGAGAACAGAAGAGAACTGAAAAAAAAAAAAAAAGAGGAAACGAGAGGGAAAACCAGAGGGGAACGACAGAGGAGAAAAAAAGGAGGGGAGAGAGCCGCACCAGCATTGCCAACGCCATCGTCAGCTCATCATCTTCTTCGTCCAGCAGCCACTGCCATTCTCCATCACAACCGCACCAGCACTGCACAACGGAAAGGAGGAGAGGAGAGAAAAAACAACAACGAGACAGTGAGGGGAGAGAGGACAGAGGAAAAAGAGAGAGAACGAAAGGAGGAAAAAGACGACACAGAGAGGGAAAGAAAAAAAGAACCGGGGGCAGAAACACAGAAAAAAAACGAGATAAGGAGGAGAAACAGAAGCACGCAGAAGGCAGGAGGAATACCACCACCCGTCTTCCTCTTCACAGCAACCAGCAGCACCGCTAGCACCAGCAGCACCTCCACAAAGCCACTGCAGAGAGGCAAGAACACTGTTGATGGGAGAAACGAAATACAGAGGAAACAAGCAGCACGGCGAAGCAGAGGTGAGAAGAAAGAGAAGCAACGTCTGCCACCACAGCCGGCTGCCGCGACAACAACGCCACCGTCAGCTTCTCACCATCTTCCTCCCCCTGCTGCAACACCCGTGAAGAAGAAGAAGAAGCCCGCGCCTCTGCACAGACGGGAAGAACAGCAGCAAACACTGCCCGCCACCGCAGAGAAGAGCCATCGTCTGCAGCCACCTTAAGCCACCATCAACCACGACATCTCCACCATTAGAAGCAGAAGAAGAAAAGGAGAAACAGGAGACAGAAGCGGGGAGAAGAAGGAACACAGAAAGAACAGAACAGAGAAGGAACAGAACCACCGTCCAACAGCATATAACCGGCAGCTTCAGCTCCCGTAAGAACGGACGACCGCTAGGTAAGCCTCCACTTCTCTTCTTCTTCTTCTTCCTCGCCGGGGCTGCTCCACTGTTCACGTTGCATGTGAACAGTGGAGAGTTCTCCGCTGTTTGTTTTTGTTTACTGGGCCGCGCAGTGCCGGCCCAGCCAAAAAAAATCAAAAAATATTTTTCAGAAAATTTGGGATTTTCCCGCGTATTTTTTTACTGTATTTTGATCAATATTGGTTTGTATTTTTATACTGTAAAGATACAAATCTGGTATTCAAATACCTGATTTTCATCAAAACATAAAAAAATGTTTTGTTTTCATGTATACGGCTAAGTCTCAAAAAACAATTATATCATATTTTCATACAACAAAAATTCAAAAATGCAAACTTGAGATGATATTCCCTCCATCATTTTTTGACTCAATGGAGCATCTACCTGTACATTTACCGTTTGAGGTAAAAGTTGGAGGACCGGTCCAGTACAGATGGATGTATCCATTCGAGAGG
>Ga0307515_10025783_pt1 | contig 10150 bp, 8 predicted proteins | sample 17_EM_MG_FD_194513 | JGI IMG/M metagenome (GOLD analysis project Ga0307515, IMG submission 194513) | Populus trichocarpa ectomycorrhiza microbial communities from riparian zone in the Pacific Northwest, United States - 17_EM | ecosystem: Host-associated > Plants > Roots > Unclassified | place...
CAATTGATGGACGAGTTTGTCGTCACTGGAGACAAATCGTTCTCAATACTCCGCGAGCGTGGATATATCTCGAGATTAGAGATGAAAACCCGCCCAGAATAAGGGGATTGCGCGAGTGGGCTAGACCGGTCTAGTTCAGCGCCTCTTTACATTCGCGTTAAAGAGAGGTTCACCTTTCAGGAGTTCTCAAGCGAACACACATTGTATGATCTGCTCCGTGGCTGTGAATGCATCTAGAAGTGCGTTTCTGCCATCAATTCTGGACAAAAGTACTGACTGATTGCGCTTAGCAAGGCCGGATACACGAGAACCCTCCTGATTATTCTCGGTACCGCCGTAGGGACCATATGGTTCTGCATGGGATCCGTAGATGACGGTCTACCAAACGACTTTGTACCGGAGAGAAGGGAAAGAACGCGCGACTCAATGAGGTAGATACCAACAGCATCACGATGCATGTGATGTGATGGTTTCTCTCCATTCTAGGGTTATGGTGTCAAGTTTATTTAGCGTATTTGTACGATCTGGTCGATCGATGTACTATCCCGAAGAGTATTTATATTTGATTGAAAGTGCAGAGAGTATGCAGATAGAGCCTGATAGTTCATAATAGGGTCCTAACATAGGAGACACGTTCAGAATCTTCGGTCCAGTTGATTGTACTTAATCTAAGATCACCCATCGAATTGAATGAACCCACGAGTAGCGGGGGCCCTCGTCTTGCGCACTTCGATACGCATTTTAGGTTTCGTCTACTATCTATGTATGATAGGTAGAAGTATGTCGTAATGAAGAAGGGGTTTTGTTTCCGACACTGTTCAAGTCGGCCTTGCTCCCAACCTCACTCGACTGAAAACGAAAAACGAAATGATCCCAACGCGACCACTTGTGATACACAAATCACTTCCAAATGAGATAATGGGAGTAATATTTGAGGAACATACCAAACTGGATTGGCGTGCACCCGCAATTGACGGACGAGTTTGTCGTATCTGGAGACAAATCGTTCTCAATACTCCGCGAGCATGGACATATCTCGAGATCGGCACCGACCAGCTGACCAAAAGGAGATTGCGCGAGTGGCTACATCGGTCTGGTTCAGCGCCTCTTCACATCCGCGTTATCAGGGAGCTCACGTGTCTGATATTGGATGACCTACTCCGTGGCTATCACACAAGGATCGCATCTCTGCGACTGCCTTTGGGTGATTCGTTTCTCTTCGAAGGGCGAGACTTTCCATACCTGCGGCTTCTAGAAGTCAACCGTTGGGACCCTAGAGATGCTCCATCTATGCGGTGGAGATCTATGCCCGAACTCCAATCTCTACGCTTAGTGGCCACAGAGACGTTTTCGCTGCAGTGGAGCGAGCTTCCTCAACTGGAAGTGCTCATACTTTACTCTACCAAGCTTACCTCATTTCCACAACACCCTCAATCACTGACGACACTGATGCTTGACAAAGTCTCCGTCCAGGACGCGATCTCAAGCCCAATAGATTTCCCTTCCCTCACCTACCTTTCTGTGTATTTCGTAACTGGATTGAAACCCTATATCAATGCTCCCCGCCTTGTTACTTACCATGACAGTGGGCGTGAGGAGCCATTCCCTTCTCCTATACCCTCACTGGTGGAATATGGGGCATATTTTCCATCCTTCGAAGACGTAAATCTTGCGAGGTGGCATCATGCTTTCCCTAATGCGTCAAGGCTCTCCATACGGTCCTATTCGATTGACCTCATAAAGTTCTTTCGCTCTCTTTCCCGGGATCCAAATTCACTTCCTGCTCTACAAACGATAAGCGTGGGAGCGTCGGGGAGTGAGCAATTCACAGAGGAGTCGCAGGAGACTATGAGGTCTCTCGTTCGAGTACGAGGGGAGGTATGCCGGATGGATGTCATACTGTATTTCGAAACGAAACCGCCATTCCACATTCCAATTTTCTTGGGAGAGGTGAGCCATTGCCATAAAATGATTGTGAGTGTCTAATATGCATTCCAGGAGCCGGAAAATCCTTTCTGAAGGTCGTCGGGTGTTACGAATCTGATTATTTGCAAGAGTTTTGCACTCAACCGCAGGTGGCTCACAAAGTGCCTACTCATACCACATTTCAGCCAACTCGCCTCGATCTCCATCGCTCTCCCTTCACCGCGACTGCGCCTTTCCATCGTCCCCATGACCGCACCGCCTCGCATTCAAACTGTTCCCGACTCTCTACATAGACCCCTCTCCTTTTGTTCTTATAGTACCGCCGTCCGCTAGTGGCTACCTACTGGATATTATTCATTTATCCTTCCTATCATGTGTTCGCTAATTCAGACTTCTCGTCTTTTAATCACATCCTACACAGTACCGAAATGTGGTATTCGACTCGCAGGTGCAAGTCCGTACACGGACCAGTCAGAATATTGAATTGGGCCCCACGTCTCTTCTTACTCACCTTTCTTTAAGTACCCAAACTGGCCCCTCGTTCATTTCCTTTCCAATTTACCTCCTAGACTTATTATCTCTTTCATTACATGCAAGACCCGCAGCTCGAAAGCGAAAATTTCGAGGATATCCGCTCTCAAGTTAGATGATAATATCGACTTAGCTTGGTTGTCACACGGATCACGTCGTCGAGTCTCTTCTTATCTTCTGCGGGGCCAGATATCTCTTCGAGCCTCTCATCCTGCGTTGAGTTGACCAGGTTGTACGTGTGCGAGTCGAGGCTGTTCTTCGCCGGAATTCGCCGTCGTCCTCCTGGTGCTTCCTCGAATCGAAGACCATACGCTTGATTTCTTCCCTGGACATGTTAGGGCGGTGGTGACCGGATCGTCCAGAAGCTTTACTAGCAGTTTTACTACTGGTTGATTGGTGGCTCATGAAGTGACAAAACGAGGAAAGGGGCTGGGCACCAGTCCAAGCGATATCCGATTACAGAATGTAACTTCACTAGTAACTACTTAAATAAAAATGTTTTGCACCAAAATCGGAATGACTACAGAACAGAGCAGTACGATTGGCAGATGAGAATGAATAGAAAGCAGTGGGAACGAGTCACGAGAAATACTACGTACTAACTAAAATGGGTACAAAGTTCCTATCTGAATTGGAGAAGGAGTGGAAAGGATCGCGAGGATCGGGAGAAGGATGGAGTGCGCGTGTATCGGGCACGAATCGGGGAAACGAATTCACCTTGTCATGCATACGCATCTTATCGGATGTGCCAGTAAGCAACCGGTGCCGCTGTCCAGGTCGCAATACTCTCGGGGAAGACCTCGAAGAAGACCCAGTAAATCTGCTTGCTCGACGTCGCGCCGCTCTCCACTGAGTATACTTCTGATTCTCGACTTTAATCAAGGGATTGTACTGACAATTGATTTACAGTATCGAGACTGCTGATGGTTTCGTGGCCCCGCTCATCAAATGCACTACGAGTGTCCCGACGAAGAAATCGGAGACCTTCTCCACCTACTCAGGCAACCAGCCTGGTGCGCTCATCCATGTCTACGAGGGCGAGTGCGCACGCACAAAAGACTCTTGGCAAGTTCGAGCTGTTGGGCATCCCTCCTGCTCCGGTGGAAGTAACATTCGAAATCGACGCCAACAGTATCTTGAAGGTTCCCGAGTTAGATAAGACGACTGACAAGTCGAACTGCATGACAATCACTAATGACAGGGGTCGCCTATCCTGTTACTGTGCTAGCACGTCAGGATTGTTGCGCTCGTTGCCATTGAAGAAGTCGGAGACGAGCTTGGTGATCTTGGGAATGCGAGTCGAACCACCTACGAGCACAATTTCGTGTATATTAGACTTGTCGATCTTCGAATCCCGGAGGACATTCTCGACGGGTGGAGGGTGGAGCGAAAGAGGTCACCGCAGAGCTCCTGGCAGCGTGCACGGGTGATCGAGGTAAAGAAGCCCATGCTCTCAGAGAGCGCGTCGATTTCGATCGAGATTTAGGCGCGCGCGGCTGAAGAGGGTGCGCTTGGCGCGCTCGTAAGCGGTTCGGAAACGACGCATTGCACGAGCATTCGCCGTCAGGTCCTTGTGTTTCCGTCTGAACGCGGCGCCGAAGTGGTTCACAAGGTGGGAGTCAAAGTCCTCACCACCCAAGTGGGGTATGTGGGTTTGACCTCGAAGATACCGCCCTCAATGGTCAAAAGAGAAACGTCAAATGTACTACCACCAAGATCGAAGGTGAGGACGTTTGTTAAAAGTCGTTTTGTATTCTTTCACGGATGTCGGCTCGATGCTAGTCATCATTGTCTGGTGGTTAATAAAGACCCGCCGTTTGTCGCCGTCCACTTCGTTGTCTTCGTCGTGGTTCCTGTTGCTCGCATACATCGCACCCGTGGTCCTGTCGTCCTGTCGTCCTTTCGTCTTGTCGTCTCATTGCTCGCACTCGCCGTTCGCACACCTCGCACACGATTATACTTTTAATAACGTTCTTCTCGGCTTCGACCTCCTTGTCCAGACCGTGAGCGATTGCAGCGGCGGTGGTCTCATTGAGACCGGAAGCGTCCTTGGCGGCTTGTCGCCGCGAATCGCTACGACTGGGCTGGAGCCCCAACTTGACCATTTCCAACATTTTTATACCAAAATGAATAATGATCAGGTGGGAGCCAGTGACATTGCCAGCAACAACAGACCGTGTTAGCTGAGGGTTGTGCCACTAAGGCCTTATTCTGGCCGGAGCTTGTTGTCAATTATTTCAGTATTGGAATACTTAGCAACACAAACCTTGTACATGCCGCCTATACAAATACAGTTTTAGTAAGAACGAGATGGTCGATCCTCTGACATTTTCAGACTTGGGACTGGCCTACAAGTAATTACATAACCCGCGAACTTTAAATAACACAACCCCAGACCATCACAGGTCTTTGGCCTAGTTCGAAGTCGCGCACCTTCTCCGAAAACGTCTCCACATACTGCTGCGCATCCTGAGTGGTTTTCGTGACAACGACGTAGTGCCACGAACACTCGGCTCGAACCTTTGGGGTGCATGCTGCCCACACCTTTTCGATTCCCTTCATAGGATCTTTGTGGCAATCCGCAATTGTTGCCTGAATAGAATAGACCCGCTTGTCCAGAGTACCGAGAACACTATCAACTCCCACGAAGTTTGAGGCAGATGGCATCCAATAAAACGATTCACCAGCACCTGCCTGCTTGAGGCCTCCAATTGTGCCAGGCAGGATCGACGTCGACGGCTGCATGATCGAGGTTTGGTGGTTGTCCCCAAAGATCGGGAGAGCCACTCCACCCCGACACAGACGTTCGTGCATCGTATTTTCATGGCTCCAACCAGTAACCGACCTTGTTAAGGAGTGAAAGCTTAACGCCTGAAACAATCTGAGGTAATGGTCGTTAACTGCCTTGCAGAAGCGAGTCTCAAAGATATCTCTGAGGTGTGGTGTGGGGATGAAGGATTGGACGTCCGCGAAGCGAATGCCATGTTCGATGCCACATTCGCTGGTGGGTGGCGAACGGCGAACGAAAATGACAATGGAGGCATCGCTTCGCGGCAGACCGAGGTCGCCGAAGATGTGCGATGAAGTCTTGAATAAGGTTTCTACAGTCCTTTGTATTTTTCTGTCCAAGTCACGGATGGCATTGTTGGAATCGGTGGCATCGGTAGAGTCGATTCGAACAGCACAGCGTATGGCTTGTCGAGTCGACGGGCCGTACTTGCGTACGAATGAGTACGTGGAAGATGATTTGTAACCGCGCTCCTTCCTGTGGAGGCGCTTCGTGAGCAGGGGACTCATCAGAGGAACAGCAAGCCAACTTACAAGATTGCGGCTATCTCTGGCACCGATGGAGGATCCACGATGACCCACATTCCACTCCTTTGCTTGTACCATTCATTCCACCTCGCCGGCTTTGGTGAAGTGGCCTGTATGATGCGCAAGGCCTTGGACTGGAAAGCTTCGCACGGCTGGGTGACATTGGCATTGCTGTCGGTTAGGGCCCAGCACTCACTCAGTCGCGAGTCGAAAAAGCTGGAAGGACGGACTACGGCGCCAGACCCATCAAAGATGTAATAGTGTCGTTGAGTTAATTGGACCGCCGTGGGAAGTTTGTCCTCGAGACGACGTAAAAGCACGTAGTAGAGGAAGGTAGACTTGCCTAAATATGGGATAAGAATCAGCACTACGTTACTAAAACCAACATTCGTACGAACCAATCCCTGGTTGACCTGTCACTACATAGCCACGGAATTGAGTGGTGGCTTCCCGACGCTCCAATAGATTATAGAGTTGCTCGAATTCATCGCAAATGACTAAGACGTCATCCATATCAGAAGTTGCGTTGAGAGCTTTTTTAATGTCCCTCATTCCTGTCATGAACCAGTATGTGAATTCTTCGGGGACGGATGTATCAGCGATAGCTTGGTCTACGTCGTCTACATCGTCATCGGCTGGGCCAGATTCGCTGTCGGTCATTTCAGCCTTGCAGATTGTGCCTTTGGATCGAGGCCACCGCTTGCCCCAGGCCTTGTCATGAAGGCTTGAGAGCGCGAGGTCTACTTCGTTATTGGATGAGCCAGTAGCAGCAGAACCGTATGAAATGCGAGATCGTTTCATTGCGCTACCTTGTGGTGACGGTGACGACGGTGTGCGTTTACGTTTTTGTGTCGATACGGAACCACTGGCGGCGGCTATAACCCGGCGTCAGCACGGTCTCCGATCCGCGACGGCACCGCAATATTGACTCACCTTCTGGAATCTGCACGATGGTATACTTTCCTTGAGAGTTATCGCCAAAAATGGTCGACAACTTTGCCTCTATATTACCGAGTTTCCTGCACTCGCTCAAGTTTTGGGATCTCCGCTTAAGTTCGTTGATACGCCCCATCGTATCCAGGGGTGTATCGATTTCAGCCATATACAACGTGATGCTGGAAGGGCGGATGTCGACGAGAGTCGGTTGGATCTTCCTGATTTTGTTGATCAGATTGCCCACCTCATCCTGGTGATCGATTTTGACCTTAAAGATCGCGTCATCGCCAACAAGGAAGCAGCTAAGGTTGTATCGCTTTTGGGTCATTGGAGGAGGCGAAGTCCAAGTGAAGACCTTGTTCTTCAATGCCGTTTCATTCTGCCGCATCTGCCGCATCTGCCGCGAGCGCCATCTGATACGGCACACCATGAGCATGAGCCCACAGCCCGCGGCCATTTCAGGACTAGTCGAAACAGTGAGCCAATGGTCACCATGTCGCTAACACTCTTGGACCTCGCAACGACTTAATTGACCTTGAGCGCCTCATCGGCGGCTCTCCTTGCTTCTGCTGACCACAGGCGATGCAGGTTTTCTCGCTCCGACAATCGGCACGTGAGGACGCGTGTATAGTTTTCTCGCATCTCCATTGACCGTACCTGACTGCTGTCACCGACGCTTCCCACTGTCAATTTTTTTTAGGGCGCCCCATTAGACGCATTGGGGGAGACAAAGACTAGGCATAAAGAAGCAAAGAGAGAAAAAAACTGTCCTAGTATTCGAAAGCAGTCGTGAAGATCGAAATCGTGAATATTCTTTGAGTATATACTTAGTCAGGAGACGTTCACAACCGATATCAAAAGAGATTGAGATTGAGAAATTGGGGCTGACGTGCCACAGAACACGAAGAATGCACGTCTCTTCTGGAAAGGCTGGGGGGGAAATACATGATATTCTTTTGGAAGATGGAGGGACAACGGGCCGCGGAGTCTAAAGAAAGCGTGGAAGAACGAAGCGGAGCGAACGAAAATACATAAAGTCGGTTGGACCATTTCATCGAGAAAACACGGAGAGCAAAAGAGACGAGCCTTATGTGATACAGTTGGTTGAGAGCCAGGGAGACGAGAGTCTTGGAGTGGTAAGGAGAGAGGGAGCAAGCAGGCGCGAATGGCGAGGAGCGGGTTGGTTGCTCTCGTTCCAGTATGTCCACAGTATTGTGCTATGGGGAAAGGGGGAGGAGGGTATACGGCGCTGAAGGTCGTAGTGTTGGGTTGTTGACTCGAGGGCAAGAGGGATTATTGTAGAATGTCGAGGAGCCGCGCAACTTCTACAGGCGGCCGTTGGTGTGCTGGGATTTGTTGCGGGTGATATGTACGATAAGGAGTCGGATGCGGAGTCGGATGTGGATTCGGATTTATGTGTGTACGCGTATGTGGGAGGGGGGGTTGTATGTCGAGTCGCAGCCCAGGCCCGGACGCCTCCATGTGCGGAATGACCCATCCCCATACCGCCTCCGTAGCCCTGCGCAGAGTGCCCACCGTATTTACCATCGTAGTAGCCATATCCTTCGCTCCATCCGAACTCGTCCCCAAGGGGCGGTGGGGGCGAATACATCCCGCCCCGCAGTGTCCGCACGCCCTCCTCCATTGTATATGTATCCACCTCCAGTGCCGTGGGAATAAGGTGTCCCGTAGGCGTTGGGTGGTGGCGGGCAGGACCCACAGCTGGCGGGATAGGCCGCAGTTGACGAGCTGCTCCTCTGTTCGGGCTTAGACCACCACCATCGTTGAGATTGGTACCCTGGAGGCGTCCAATGATGTGGTTAATTTGATCGTTGATCAGGGGCCCTCCAAGGGCTGGAGTGGCGATCCTCGGTGGGTCGCGGCTCCCGGAAGGTCCACGATTAGGGTTTTGAGGCGACTGCGGGGTTACAGACACAGCCGGAGGGGCGGCGTTGGGGCGGTGTAGAACGAATCTAGAAATGGACATCTAGCGGTCAGGTAAACAGAGGTACCAGGAGTGGTAAAGATACGCACTGTCGGACCCAACTCAGGCGGACCTTACTGTCACAACAGCGCGCTCTGCGTCGGCCTTTCGGACGAATTGGACGAAACTGCATGATTTGCTAGGAGGGACTTCGACCTAGGGAGACGTGTGTATTAGTAACAATAGAGAGACGTACAAGAGATGAGGTGAACCACATACGTAGTGAATTGGATCAAATGGCGCAAAGAAAGTTCTCAGGGTGTCCTCGGAGATGAGTGGCGAGCCAAAGCTTAGCAAACCGTTCATCAAAGTGGCGGCGGCAGGGGGGTTGATACACACCGTTAGTCCGAAGGGGTACTCGGGTCTGGAGCCCCAACTGAGCAGTACTGCTCAACCACGGTACTCGGGTCGGAGTTTTGGTGGGTGAACGGGAAGACCCAGGGGGAGGCAAGATGCCAGGTTTATTCGGATGGGGGCCTTGCGGGCGGTGCTGGACCATGCTGGACCATGGTGTTGGACAGCAGCGCGACGCGGGCGACGAGGCTCGGGTGCAACTCGTTGCAGAAGATGCTCTTTGAGATCCGAGAATCAACGACTGTGCTCGTGACGCTACGAAGGCGTTGGATCATCAGGGGGCGACAACTGGGATATTGCCGGCCTTGCGGACTGTGTCGGGGACTCTTCCTTGTCAGCAGTTGCAACCTTGTCCTTCGCCGTAGCATGCGACAAGCGCACTGAAATGGGATGCCGGAAAGTCAGAGAGGACACATTTTGCAAAACTGAAACCATCACATACTGGGGCGAGAGTTGCAGTAGAGGTCTAGCATTTCTGGGAGTGCGCAGATTTGATCGGGGGTGGGGAAATCGTCACATAGACTGAGATCGGGATTGTGGAAGACATTCATGAGGTCAGCGTTGGTGACATCGCCAGCAAGGTCGCCGACGACGGTGCTGTACCCGATGCCGTTGTCGACGGGGCTGTTCGAATTTGGAAGAAGAATTGAGTGGGACAAGGAAGTAGCATCGGGAACAAATTGGTGGCAGACTTGTAGGGTAGCTTCTGGACTAGCCGTGATGAGAATAGCGTAGCCAGGGATGACGGGTAGCGTTGGCTACAGTGGGAAGACGAGGGTGTGCGAGGAGGCAGCAAACGTGGACGAGGTAGTGCTCGTCTATCCAAGGCTCCAGGTTACCAAGAAAGAGGGTGGCAGTGGTGCACGGGCGAGTGGGAGATGAGGCAGTGGCTTGGCTGTCGTTGATGTTGGGTGAAATTTGCGGGCGTTGTGGTGGTGGTGGTTTGAGCTAAGCTAAGTAGGTCGATAGCTAGATATATATGAGCCTTATAAACTTGAAAGGCAGCGACGCGAGCAGCTAATCGACAGGCGACAGGCGAGACGGACGAAGACGAGTATCGGAGAGAAGACGTGGCTGCTCAAGCCCTCTGCAGCAGCTGCAGGG
>Ga0307515_10025784_pt1 | contig 10150 bp, 8 predicted proteins | sample 17_EM_MG_FD_194513 | JGI IMG/M metagenome (GOLD analysis project Ga0307515, IMG submission 194513) | Populus trichocarpa ectomycorrhiza microbial communities from riparian zone in the Pacific Northwest, United States - 17_EM | ecosystem: Host-associated > Plants > Roots > Unclassified | place...
TGTGACATCAACAGGTCTGATGGGAGCCATAAGCACTGCACTCTTGTGGTGTCGCTCAGAAACTGGTGGATGTTAACAGAAGGTTAATCGCACAATGGCATCGACACATACCTTTCGACGCCACTGCTGGTTTACCCGCTTCCTTTCCTGTGTCACCGAAGCTCTCTTCTGACGGGGGAGAGGCACACAGATTCGCATGAACATCGGCCGCAATGGCAAGGATCTGTCGGGAGGACTCACTTGGAGGGTTGTTCCCGTGTTCTATGCCGCCAATCACAACAGCAGAGGTCGATGGTCCTGGCGCGGGGAGGACTTGAGCTTCGCTGTCGTCGCGAAAGACGATCCGTGAAGGCCCCGGGTTCTGTTCATCTAGTCGCGGTCGAATCAGGATGATCCACCTCCAAGTCATGATAGGAACGATTCCACTCACCTTCGGGGTTGATATCCAGTTCTGCTCGGAAGCCGAGCGGACCAACGGCAATGTTGGAGGGGATCCCAAGCAAGAGGTGTTTTTGAGGTTTAACTGGTTTCTTGGACCTTTTGCCGACCATACCGATCATCTACGTCTGGGGGTAAGGTGGAGGGAAAAGTGACAGACAGAGCGCCAAACCCAAGGGGCGCGCGGCAGCGCCCAGGGACACCCAGTCTGCAAACTTCCACCCATCTCATTTCATGGACCTCCTTCCTCGGGCCCCGAACCTGTAGGCCACTTCCCCGAGGCCCTTCCCAAATCGCCAAACACACTTCAGATTGGCGGATAAATATATGTAAGGTGTTTCTTTGAACCTTTACAACTTCGCGGGCGAGAAACCTGGCGCTACTTGGACTCCCACAATAACCTACCAGTCTTGTCGGCATACCCAGGCACCTGAGGTACATACTGTTTCATGGGACAGCGCGCGAAATTGTGTGACGGTCCTAGTTGACATGGCCTTCCAAATATATTTCCCTACCAACACGCTGACACCGCCGGTGAAAGCCCCTGGTCGTTTGCCAACCAGCAGACTCACGCACGCACGACGTAGTCTCACGGACAGTCACCCAAAGCTCCGGTATCCAATGTTCGGTATCTAGGAATGGCTTTGGTCTACTAGCTCCCTCCGGTCTCTCTCCGGAACTTACAAGTAGGTGTCACGGAAAGCGAACGTCGGCATGATAGTATCAAGCACGCATTTCTTGTCGCCTCTGCTGGTCGCCTTCTTCTCCCTGATATTGCAGTCGGTGTTCTTCCGATTCTCCGACCTTCTCCATGTCGGGAGACAACACCGATAATGCCAAAGAGGAAGGAGCATTCACTTGCAGGGTCCTTCCTGTGTTCCCAGCATCGCGATCAAGTCCTCCGGAGCGTGAAGCTTGAAGCTTGAAGGCCCAGGGTTGTTTTTGTCTCACATTGCAATGGACAAGTCAAGCCGCGCATGAGAAATTCTGGATGACCAGAATCTTGGCGCTTGTTTGACGTTCGACTCTCGAAAGTCCTGCAGCTGACACTGCCCGCACACTCCTGCACAAATTGACACACTTGCCACACGCCGGCGACGACGACGGGGGATGCTACGTATGTCCCTCAATGATAACACCTTCGAGGTACTGCGTTTCCCGTAATTACATATACGAAACTAGATGTGATAATGTTATGCACCGCTGCTCGCCGGTTGTTATCGACTGGGGAAGCTCGTTCCCTCCTGAGTAAACTACATGACCTCCACGGGAATGCCTGGATCTTCGTCGTTAAAGTATGCAACCGTCCTAGAGGTAGTACTGGTCGCCGTCAGTACTATTTCACCCCTCACCAACGCATCTCAAAAACGGGCCAGTACCTGGAGCACGATGTATCCACGCTCGACATCCGATGGGATCTGGACGTTGGATGTTACAGTACCGGTGTGGCTTGGGTACTAAGCGGGTATTTAACGACGCGGCTATTGGGTTACTCGAGAAGGTTGTGGCAGAGGGTCACCCCCGTAATGGCGAGGGGTACAAATCAAAGAAACGTGGGGCGAAGGGGAACATATAGGGCGGCCTTCGTCACAGCCCAGCTTTACGTGCATACCGGGGCGATCCCAACGGTTGGTGTCGGACTGGTCACACGGGACAAGTCTGGAGCGCCGCGATCGGACGAACGGTCGCGTCCTCTCAACGATGGGCCGCGTTGATCCTATCACGAGTCATTCCTTCCTCTATTCTCCACTCCAGATTATTTCGCGTTCCGCCCATGCCATGCCATAACACCTGGCAAGCTGCTTCCCGGTCTGCAATTCCTCCTCGTCTCCAGAAATCCCCGTTCCGAAGATTTTCTGACACGCTTGAGGATGAGCTACCCAAGAAGTGAGAGTTGGCTGGGGAGTTCGTGCGGCTGCAGGAGGATATGGGTAAATTCCAGGACTTGGAAGCGATGAAAAGGTCAGGGATGCGTACAGACGCGCCAGGTGTGTTCTCACCCCCGATACAATGGTCCAATCCAACTTTGTTGATGGTTTGTTGCAGCCCGTCCCAGTATACGTCAAGGAGAACACTAAATTACGCGCTGCTGGAGCGGGAGACGCTGCGCCGGAGGCCTTCAAATCCACGGAGGAGTCTGAACTAATGCGTGCTGTACGCCCCCGAATTAATGTATCTGCGGAACTCGCGCCGCTACCCGCCTGTCTTCAACGATCGAGAAAACTACTGAACCGACCCAAAGCATCGCTGCTTACAAGAGCCTGGCCGACACGATTGCCGATGGTTTAACGATGGCGGGACAGCCAAGCATGCCGGTTTTGAAGATAAGGAACTTCGGAGGTGTCGGTGACAGCTTCGATTAGCCAAGGTTGGTCAGGAGGGTCGAGCTGGAAGGATCGGTTGAGTAAAGGCTAACCCAGAGTGAGCGAGGTTTCACTACGGGGCTGGGAAGCTCACGATTGACCGTTCTTGCACCAGCGTTGGCGCCTCAGTGGCGGTACACAAGCTCTCCGCACGCCTACAAGCATGGGAGGACATAAAATCCACCAATTCCGTCCTGAAGAAATCCTCCGAATTCAAACGGGCTTACAACGAGTCCGAAAACTCGCTCGTTTCTGGTCCCCGGACCGTCACGGACACAATCGGCCCCTGGTTCGACGAGAACGAGACGGCGCAGGTGTTGAGGGCGATGAAAAACATGGATCCCGATTTCAACAGGGAGAGCTTCGAGCGGGAGCTGAGGAAATACATCGTGCCAGAGGTGGTCGACGCATATCTGAGTGCGGATCGGGAGAGTTTGAAGGAGTAGTGTGGCGAAGCTGTAAGAAGCCTTGTCTGGTATCGCGAGCAGACCACGGGGCTAACAACTACTCGAACAGACGTACAACGTCCTTTGGGCCACGATGGAGGTGTACCTCAGCAGGGGTCTTGTCAGCGCCAGCAAAGTCCTCGACATCCGGCAGGTCGACGTGAGTACAGAGGACACCTATTTCTGTGTCCCCACAACCTAACTAGGCCCCTTCCTTAGATCACCACTGGAAAGATGTTCGAGAATGAAGTACCAGTGTTCGTCGTGACATTTGCGACACAAGAAGTCCTCTGTTTCAAGAATGCCAAGTCTGATGAGGTCATCATCGGTGCCGAGGATCGGGTGGAACAGTGTCACTACGCTGCCGTCAATACGAGGATTGAGATCGAGACCGAGAACGAGTTGACGGCGGGATGGAAGATCGTCGAGATGGCCAGACGTTCGACGAGGGCTTAGCTGTAAAGAGCCCCCTCTCGACCCGTGTCTAGTTCGCGTTGGGTCCCCCTTTCGGTGTCGGGATTTTGAATAAGCAGAATACGCTTCTGCGATTCTGGCGGCTCCTAATCATACATTTGGCATTAATTCGCACCGCTCATACTTTCATTTGGACACATTCTGTGCTGAGGTTCTTCAAGATATCCTGCCCCTTTAAACATTCAGTTTATATATTTCATTGCTGCGAACCTGGAACCTCACCCCACCAAGGCTCAGTTCTGGGTGAGGTTCTTTTCCGCTTAAAAGTCAGTGACCAACTGAGCAATAAACCTTGGCATTAGACAAATAAAGAAATTTTCATAGTGTGAATCATAATACATCAGAAAGGTGCATAGTGCTAGCATACTTGTGAGTACTAGTACAGATCAAAAGAATACATGGTTGAATGAAATATAGTGAATAGTAGAGAAACATTGGTCATATATCACTCTTCAGGGAACTCCAAAATGACAATCTCTGGCAGGTCAGGATGCAACAATGCAAGAAACTGTCCATTCCACTGCCTATGTATCTCCTTAGACTGCCAATGAGGAGGCAACCATAAGAGTTGCTTCCCACTGGGGCTGAGGACCCACCCATCATGTGTAACTTCATAGCCATAAGAGGACTTCCAAGGACACACTTCTGGTTTGTGCTGAGTTTGTTGTAGTTTTGTCTGCCCCAGAAGGTCAGATTGAACAATAACCCATCCTTTCACTATATTATTGGTGCTACACCATACTTCCTGACCATCTGGAGTAAACCATAATCTCTCCCCCTTTGTTTTAACACCTGTGAGGTATTTCCCAGTAGATATTTCATAGATCTTCAATTTTGGGGGGTTAAACCCTAGCTGCTCTACAGTGGCAATGTAACCTGAATCAGATGATATTGAGGCATATGACTTGGATATTAGCCCAGAGAGTGATGAACAATCAAAGGTTGTTATCTGAACACTATCATCAATGTTCACCCTGGCATTGAGAATTTTGCTCCTTTCAGGCAGGTTCCAAGTAACAACCTTTCCATTGCCAACAACAACAATACTGCTCCCAGCTATCTTAAGACAATATATCCCTGTGGCTGTGTTGATAGTCGACTGTGGGACACTAGATTTGAGGTCAAGAACTATAGCTTTATTGCCTCCCAATCGTGCAGTCACTGCCAATGGTTCATCAGGTGAAAATTCCACAATGAAGGGGTCAGTAGACTGAAAGGCATCTATGAATGAGCCTGTTGTGTGGAATAATTGAAGAGTTGAACCATGTGACACAATTATTGATGCTCCATCTGGAGAGAGATGTGGGTAAGGTGGCAAAAAACTCATTGTAGGCCTAAATATGATATTCTGATGAAAATTATAGCCAGTAGGTGATTCCTTCCACAGGCAAATTTCCCAATTATCAATTCCACAAGCAAAGAGTTGGCCACTGGAGGAGGCACTGATACTCCAGGAAACCTCAACATCAAAATTCAGGAGGAGTTTGGAATGCTGAGCATCCCACACAGAGACAATGTCTTCAAGGTGATAGACAAGCCAGGAGAGAGTGGGGAGGAAGAGATATCCCATTGAGGGATCAAAATCATCTGGGAGAGGCAAGGATTTCACCACTACAGCTGAGTGCTCTGAAATGAACCCAACTTCCCAGATGATAATTGTCCCTGGTTCAAAAGTGGCAAACTGAAGGTTTTCACCACCTGTCCAAATCTTGTTTAAGATAAGCCCTTGGGCTGGATGGTAACATATATTTGAACCAGAGAGAATATTGTAGGTATGGATAGTGGCAGTTCCAGCACTCAAGGATAAAACTCCAACCATTGTTCCACAAGGAGAATATGCAAGTGACTTTATAGTGTCTTTTTCCAATTCCAAGGAGATAGTACTGACAGAAACACCTGTCTGGAGGTCCCAGCTGATCAAATTTACTGCATCTCTTTCAACACATGTCAAAAAGCAAGTGTCTGGAGAGAAGGTAAGATGCTGAAGTTGATCTGAAGACCTGAAGCAAATATGTTGCTTAAAGGTCATTGCATCTAGTACTTCAACTATGGTTGGGTAGCTACTATAAGCAATTGCAATAAGCCTACTGCATGATGACCATGTGACAGTGTGGATCACAGAAGAAGTTTTCTTGGTTGCAATGCTTGGATTCCATGAGGTTTGAAGTCCCTGCACAACTCTTGTCAAGGGGAAAGCATGTGATTCATACAGCTTCCACACAAGTGATTTTTGGGGAGACAATGGGAGGGCAGAGTGATAGATGTGTGGAGCAGATTTGCTGATGACCTCATAGAATCCAGTGATAAATCGAAAGAAGTCATTGACAAGCTCAAGGGTTGCTGATTCCTGAATCCAATATGAATAAACCCAGGAGATGCATCCAATAGATACCCTCACATACCTTCAGCCACTCTATGGTCATTTTCAATGCATCAACTGCATTCCTTAAAGTACCAAGAATGCTAAGTACCTCCAACCAGAACAGAAACTTGTTCTCCAGGAAGTGATGGAGAGCAGAAGCAACCCCAGGTGTGCAGGTTGTGTGTCTATCAATGTGCTTGTGCCATGACTCACATGCATATTGTAATGACTGGTCAACATACTCCTCTATCCTCCCCCTCATGTCATTGACTTCAGAGTTGATGACACCATTTGGGAGCTTGCACATGTTCTTCTCCAGCCTTTGATTCATGAGGTTGAGACAGCCAACCAGAAGTTCCATGTGGTGATCAAGAGGGGAGATGTGGAACCTCTGGCTGGTGCACCGAGTTGAGTCGGTGATGAAGTCAGGGAAGGATCTATGGAAGGCCTGGACAGGGAGATCAATGTCTTCATGGAGGACAAGGAGTGAGTGGGCTGATGACAGGAGTGGGAACACATCCTCAGTATCAAATCCCAAGAGTGGTGCAATTGTGGATGGAGAGAGGGGATTTGCAGCGAGTATCACAGCACCGAGCACCGAGCGGACAGTGGCATCATCTTCTGGTCCGTCACCGTCAAAAACATCTTGAAGAATTGACATGTAAAGCAAATCCAGTGTTGCGTTTGCCTTGAGCTTGGTTTTCCCTTCGTGAGCGCTGCTTTCGGGTGATTGAAGAAGAAGGTCCAGTCGCTTTCTCGGGTTACCGGTTTGCTTGTCGATGAATTTGACAGTTGCCACCGCATAGACGAACAGTCCCGCCGCACGATCGCAAAGCAAGTCCAGTCGTTCCTTCGTCGGCCAGTCATCCAGCCCACGTCGACGGCCACTGAGTTCTGAGAACTTGTGCCTGAAGAACAGCCGTATGTCGTTGCCGACTTGACTGGGCTCGACCCCGTGGAGGACGAACACGTCTGTCGCTTTGGCCAACAGCAGAAGACGGAAGCCTTCGCGAATCCGCGGCTCCGGACGACCGGTGACAAAGAATTTGACCCTCGGGATATCGGATACGAATTGCCCAAGGACGGTCAGGATCGCCGAAGCGGGCTCCTCGTCTTTGCATTCGTCCAGGGCGTCGATCACGATCACCGTCGAAATGGCGGATCTGACGAGAGGCTGAGCTATCAGCTTGTTCATCTGGCCGTAAAGGGACTCGTGGACGATCTCTGGATCGGACTGCACGAGTGGGACGAAGATCGATCGGAATTCGGTGTACCTCCGTGCGAGTTGGACGGCCAGGGTGGGGAATATGAGGTGGAGGTTGCTCCGGTCCTCGAAGTCTCGGGAGCAGAAGAAGGAGGCCCCGAGACGTCCGTCTGCGAATGTCCTCTCGGCGATCGTCTGTGCGATGGTGCTCTTCCCCGTTCCGGCAAGCCCATTCAACCAGTAGACCGGAGGCTTTCCGAAGTCCGTTGTCCAGTGCTCAATCTTGTCCAGAATGACTCTGCGGGTTCCCTTGAGGCAACCTCCACGACCGCCATGGCGATACTCTGCCTGCCGTGCACAGCGGATATTGTTCAGGACAGCCGCGTCAGCTGTCGGAGGTTCGGGTTAGGCACTTGTCATGGAAAACTGATGCTCTGACCTGGGTTCTACAGAGAGAGGTTATTTCATTTTTTCGGACAAAAATGGGAACACTCACTATCAATTTGGATCCTTGATCATCAATCGTTGTTTGTTGCGCCATCTTTGTCCCCATCAGCATTGTGAAGAATGTCAGCTGACAAACAAACCTGATAGTGGGAGACAGCCTCTTGTAGATCTTCGAGAAGCGTGGACACACCCTCGTCGTCTTGAACGTGGTCGGCAAGTCGCTGAAGTTCTGGCTTCCCGTACAACGACCGTAACTCTCCCTCGATGTCCTTGAGCTTGCTAGAAGGAAGTAAACACCAAGAATAGGGAGGGAGGGTAACGGTGTACCATGTCAATTCATTCCGGCGCCTCTGCTCTGCCACGTCACCTGACGGAGGCGTCGCGAAAAGTCTCTCCAACGTGGTTATCCGTGAGAGGAGACTTTTGATCTTGTTTTCGACAATGACGGTTTCCTGCAAATGGGTTGGTCAAAGGGGGGTTTCAAGCAGGGGGTCGTAAGCGAACATCTTGATTGGTATCAGCGGCGGAGACGACCCTTAAGATGGCTTTGAGGGAGCCGAATCCGTCGGCGGTCTCGTTTGTGATATCAGCGAGAATGTCGGGAGCTCTAAGCACCGCACCCTCGTGGTGTCGCTCAGAAACTGGTGGATGTGAACAAAAGACTAATCACACAAGGGCATCGACACGTACCCCTCAACGCCACGGCTGGTTTACCTGCCTCCTTTCCTGCGTCACCGATGCTCTCTTCTGACGGGGAGAGGCGCATAGATTTACATGAACATCGGCCGCAATGGCAGGGATCTGTTGGAAAGACTCACTTGGAGGGTTATTCCCGTGCTCGATGCCGCCAATCACAACAGCAGAGGTCGAGGGTCCTGGCGCGGGGAGGACTTGAGCTTCACTGTCGTCACGAAAGACGATCCGCGAAGGCCCTGGGTTCTGTTCATCTGGCATCGCAGTCGAATCAGGATGATCTTCCTCCAAATCGCGATAGGAACGATTCTACTGACTTTCGGGGTTAATATCCAGTTCTGCTCGGAAGCCGAGTGAGCCAACGGCGATGTTGGAGGGGATTCCAAGCGAGAGGAGTTTTTGAGGTTTGAATGGTTTCTTGGACCTTTTGCCGACCATACCGATCATCTACGTCTGGGGGTAAGGTATGTGCGAAAGTGATAGACAGAGCGCCAAACCCAAGGGGCGCGCGGCAGCGCCCAGGAATGACAGGGTGTTAGCGTTCAAACGTTTGCTAGTCGCTAGCCACCCACTGTCACTCGGGCGTTCAAACTGCTTGCCAATGCCCACCGACACAGTCCTGCGTTTCATTATCGGATAATAACCAGCACCCGCGAGTCAGGACAAGCCTGCTCACAAGCATCCCCCATGCAAACTGCATGCGCGGTGATGATCGATTTCTTCAAATCCAACCCTGCAATGAATCCCGAACTCACACCTGCCTATCATTCCAGAACGCGTCGTAGTCTCCCAACCTCGTTGGTCCGTGGATCCAGATGTGTCCATCATTGAATCTCTCACTAGGAATCACCTTCAGATTCCCAACCGCCATCATCTCACTGCAAGACTCCTCGCAAAGGGTGCCTTCAACAAAGTGCATACGATCGTCACTTCCGATATTGGTGGCGTTGAATCACGACTTCCCTACGTCTTCCGCGTCGCCCTCCCTGTGGAGCCGTTCTACAAGACCGCGAGTGAGGTGGCGACACTCTCTTACATTCGAGAACTCACGTCTATCCCCGTCCCACGCATAATCGCACACAGCTCTACCGCGGAGAACGAGCTTGGATTTGAGTTGGTCCTCATGGAGAAAGTCCCCGGTGTCTCTTTGGGAAGCGTGTGACGTGAGATGGACATGGAGACGAAGGAAAGGGAGACGAGGGTGGTCACCCAATACGTCAAGCAACTCCATGACCAATGCTCCTTTGATGTGATTGACAATCTCTACTTCTGTGAGGATATCCCGGAGGAAACCGTGCGTACGCTACCTGTCGCAGACGATAGGTTCGTCATTGGGCCCATCGTAACCGCCTACATGTTTGCTGGCGGACGCAAGCTACGCCTCCCGAAGTGTCTTGGACCCTACTCCAACGACGCGGAGTACGTGTCTGCGCTTGCAGATGCAGAAGCTGAAGATATCAGGTTTCTGCAATCGCCAGAGGCTCGGACACACGACGACTTTGACACGGATTTGGCTGACGAGGCGCCGGAAATCATGGAAGCGTTGATAGAACACCAGGGAATCCGGGCGGCGCTTTTCCCGTCGCACCCTCGTCTATTCGCGTTGAGCCACCACGACCTGTCCCTATCAAACATTCTCGTGGACCCGACCACATACAAAATCAGTGGGATCATTGATTGGGAATGTACCGGTACACGGTCGGGCTGGGAAGATAGGTACCCA
>Ga0307515_10025785_pt1 | contig 10150 bp, 2 predicted proteins | sample 17_EM_MG_FD_194513 | JGI IMG/M metagenome (GOLD analysis project Ga0307515, IMG submission 194513) | Populus trichocarpa ectomycorrhiza microbial communities from riparian zone in the Pacific Northwest, United States - 17_EM | ecosystem: Host-associated > Plants > Roots > Unclassified | place...
AAAAGATGCAAATTAACACACTTATATGATATAAACCCCATTAATAGAAATGAACATAAACCTCCTTTTGATGCCACTGTTTCGAAGAATGGAAGATAGTAATCTTTTCTCATCTCTCTTCCTATATCTCCCTCTCCCTCGCAGAGATTATGTCCAAAACCAAGAAAAGAGAGAGTGAAATAAGGAGATTCGTGAAGAGAAACAAAAGTCTAACCTTATTAAAATCACTTTTTCTTTATTGATGAAGAGTCTTCTGCTCCTCTATTCTTCGCGATTGAAATCGCATTTTCTTTAATTAGGTTTTCTCTCTGTCTGCTCTGCATTTCTGTTCTTTGTCTTCGTTGTTTTGGCCTTTTAAAAGGTCAAAACAACGTCGTTCCATGTCTATATATATATATATATATATATAAAATGTCGGGTCTCAGCCGGGTTTACCCGGGGCGACCCGCCGGGTCGACCGGGTTTCGCCGGGCCAACTCCCCGACGGGTTTTTGTTTAGACCTGGACCGGTTCCATACCGGGTCGGCCGGGTCCCGGGTCGACCCGCCGGGCCGGTCCGGGTTTCAAAACTATGCTTAAGACTCGACTCTAGCTTTGGCTCCGAATCTAACCTATATTTGACACTCAAACACCTCAAACCTAATCGATGGAGCTATGACACCCCAAACTCAATTAACCAAACTCCACGATCTCAATATGTCCCAAATTTTGTCCTTGACCGAACCCTGAACCCAACCACTAGAATCGAATACATTGGTTGCCCAACCACCATGTTACCTAGACTAGTATATTATTTACTAATACATTCGGTTGCGCTTCGCAGTTGGTTAGACTATTCTTTTTTGAAACTTAAAAAAAAATATTAGGAGTATGAATATTATTTTGGCAGTATCATTAAATTCAATCAAAGTGGTTCGATTTTGAAAAATACCAACCCAGCTCCCTTGTCTAGCTCGAGTTTCGAATTAAACCGCGTGGGAGCTGACTTAATTTTTTTAAAATAATGAGACAATGCCAAATTGGGTCGATCTCGATCACCTTGCGACCTGGATCATGGACTTCAATGAGTTTAATAACTTTGTTATTTTTGTAAATTAATTTTTATTTAATTTTATGATAAAAATAGATGCTTGCAAAATCAATTACCAACCCTAAAAAACATCTATTTGAGATCATGATAATCCTATGGAAAATAGACAAAAATAAATCATGAATTTTATTTCCCAACCAATCCAATATTAAAGAAGAGTGAAATAAGAAAACAATCAGAAAAATTAAAGGACCAAAAACTAAAACAAAAAAAACATATCAGGTTTGATGGGTAAACCCATCAATCCAATGAATCAAATAACTCGAGTCAACATGTCAAACCTGTAAACTAGGTAATGGACTCCATTGGAATTAATAATTGTTTTTCTCTAAACTATTGTGTATTTAACATATACGATCCCAAAATCAAGCATCAAAAAAATATTAAGATTTTTTTAAAATTATAATAACCTCATGGAAAGCAAAATGAAATAAATTATGAAAAATATACAATAAAAATTTAATAACATGTTCTTTTTCCGAAACTATTTTTTAACTATATGATAAAAAGAAAAATATATGATCACATAATCAAGTTCAATTAGAAAAAATAAAAAATAAAAGGCACCTGTTAAACCCGCGAACTAGGGTAATTAGGGATACCTCGCCAAATTCGTAAAACCAGTTAATCGACTTCACAAAGTTTAATAACCTACTTTTTTTTAAATCATTTTTTATTTAACTAAATATTTTAAAAAATAAATCATACCGCGATGATGTGATATTTTTCTGATACTAACATGATGCTGAGATATTGTTTTGATACCGCGATAACCATATAAAAAACAAATTAAAAAAATTATTAACTCTAAATCCCAATAAACACGTAATATAAGAACTAAATTAAAAAAAAATCAATAATCAAAGAAAATTTATGAATTACTATTATAATTTACTATGATGGGAAAACATTGTTTTTCCCTCGCCTTCTAATTTTATATTTAATTTTTTAATATCATAAATTTGGTATAACTCTCTAATCATAAAGAAAAGCAAAAATTTTCTCATCTTGTTACAAAAATTTTGAATAACAAAAAAATAAAACGAAATTAATAGTTAAGTTTTCTTTGTGTTTTCATCCACCGAGACCGGTAAAGGAAATGTAATTGGATTTGAAATCCTAGCTGTCTTAAAATGAGCAGCGCTACGCTATATTAATTTAAAGACACCCTTTATAAACACATGTTGTTCATGTCTTATTTCAAAATCTTTTGAGTATTTGCCGGTGCAAGACAGCAAATAATTAAGGATTCTTTTTGAACATGTGAAGCAATATATGGTTTAAATTAATATGATGAACCTTCTTTGATTAATATTTTAGCATTAAATAGCAATTGTTAGAGAAAACCTTTTCTTTCGGCCAAATTATACCTTATATCTGTACCAACGTGATCGTTGTTCAGTCAGTTTTTGAAAAAAAAATAAAATTGGACAATTGTTTAAGAAAACCTTTTCTCTTCCGGTCTGAACTAGGCTTGGTGCCCGTGATTTGCCGTGGAATCAAACTATTTTTTTATATAAAAAATAATGTTCAAATATCAAAATGAAATAAGAAAATGACATAAAAAAATGGTCATGCCAAACCTATAACCACGATAATTAGAGTTGAGCCAAACCGTGATATTTCGCCAAACCTGCAGCCCAAATCATGAGTTTGGAACAACTCAATAAAAAAATAAAGAGAATTATAATTTTTTTTTAAAAAAAAAACATGATGACTTTTTAAACCCGTGACCAGATCTAAAGCACCCCATCTGGACAAACCATGAAGTTCAATTCTCAATCAATCAAATATTAAAGGAAAAAAATTGAAAAAAGAATTTTAATTATACAAAAGAATTAAAATATATCAATTAAAAGAATGAGTATCAAAATTAAAACACAAAAGAAAGTTTATATTTAATTGAAGGGTTAAAATGAAAAGAAAAATCAATTTAGTAAAAAGACCAAAAAAATCGAAAGAATAAGAATCGAAATTAACATAAAAAATAAAAAACAATATTTTGATTGAATGGTGAAATTGAAAAGAATAATAACTTTTACAAAAGAGCTAAGAAAAAAAAGTTAAAAATCAAAGTAATGAGGATTAAATTGGAAAACATAATACCATCAGTTTAAATTGAAGGGTGAAATTGAAAACCAATAAAACTTTTATAAAAGGCCAATAAAAAAATAGAAATCCAAAGAATAAGGATGAAATTGCAGAATATAATATCTAGTAAATTGAGATTGAATGATGAAATTGAAAATAAATAAAATTTCTATAAAAGAGCCAAAACTAAAAATCAGAAATAAAAAAAATTGGACTGAAGTTGAAATACTAATAACTAAGAGAGCCAACTTGTAATTTCAGGAGAGGAGTGAGAAAAGAAAATAAAAAAAAAGCCTACCAGGGACAAACTGGACAACCACTGGAGACACGCATCTCACCAACATAAAGAGAATATGACAAGGCATTGAAAGACATGATGGAAGGGTATTTTTGAACATTAGAAGGCAACACACATGCTGCACGAAGAGCGCGGGCGCCTCCCACGTGTTTTCGAGTGTGTCACATGCGAATGCTCTTTTTTATTTTGTCAAATATCAAAGTGTGTTTTTAACGTGTTTGTTAATTTCTATCCATGTGGAAAAAAAAAAAGAAATTAGTTTTCATTTTCTTTCTTTTCCTGTTGTCTTTCTTTCTTGATAGTTTCTTGCCGAAATATTTTGGCACTAGCTCATTCCATAAGAGCCATATATTCTATGCCGGGAGCCCACACAACTTTTGCTGTAGTGTCGGCTGTCTTTTGAATCTTGTAAAATCCGTGTGTAACAAGAAAAAAAACACAGAAAAAAAAAAAGAAGAAGTAGAAGAGTGTTTTTGTTTTTTTTTTAACAGTAAAGTATAGCATTTGAAGTACACAAATTTCATTATATAAAAAACTAAGAGGACTCCTAAACAAACTTAGAATATTATGAATTTTTATAGTATAATATTGCTTTTACCCTTCCTAAACAAAAACATTAAACTAGCTATTAGGGGTAGAAAGGTTTTTTTCATTAAAATCCATAGGTTATTATCATATTAATTAGGAACAAATATATTTAAATGACTTAATTATCCTTAAAAGAAAAAATAATTAAACTGACGGTAGTGAATTTTTAGTACTTTTCACTTTTTTTAATACAGTAAAATAACCAAGAATTGAAGGGATCTTTTGTCTTTTTATTATGTTTTTTTTATATAAGGGGCAATTAAATAATTAAATAAATAAATAATATTATTTTTATTTTTCATTTTTTATTACATTAAAAAAACTTAATTTAACAAAAAATAATAAATAAGAAGACCTCTTATTGAGATGCATACTTCATGATATATATTTTTTTAATTTGCTTTTTGGTTGTTGTTCTTATGGCACGAACGACCTCTTTTGATGTTGTCGTGTATCCTTTTATATTGACTTTAAAATATGATATTGCTAGATAATTTTTTAGTGCGAACTATCTTTTTCTAGTGGTGAGGCGGTGTTCATGGCAAAATTACGATGAATTTTCAACGAGTTTTTATTTTTTTTTCTCTAGAATATGATATTGCTAGATATTGTTTTAGTTAATTGTTTTTTTTTTCATTTTATTTACTATTGATAATGCCTCTTTTAAAATTATATTATTAAATTGAACAATTCAATCAGTAACTCTGATCTCATACTTTTCTCTGCATTGCTTAAACATATATTTTTTTAATGTGTTAAAAAAAAAAAACCCCGTAACTTGAACCACCTGTCTAAGTGATTTCTAAATGCATTGCCGTACTGCTTCCAGTAGCTACCAAGCAAGCATGGAGTCCCGAGGCCAACATATTAAAAGAACAAAATTGATGAAATTTCAACTCGTGATTTTCACGGCTAGTAATTTCTTCTGATGGAAAGTGACCCTTGATTTTTGTTTCTGTAAGCATGCATCTCACAAGTTGCGTTCTCTTCAGCTTTCTCAACTGCTTTTTTGAAAATTTCCAATTACTTTATCTTTATGGTTTGATACAGTTTCATATATGTTATAGAAATTTTCATAAAACGTTTAATTAGATAAATGATGCAAAATTTAATAAAAATGATTTCAGATTTCATGATCTTCAGCATAAACTGTGATCGATCGAATCCTCTCGGTTTTTGGAACACTCCAAAACACGATCAAGTAGCCACTATACTATCATTTTGGAAGTGTAGTTGCAGTTATTTTTCAAAGTATTTTTTTATTAAAAAATATATTAAAATAATAATTTTTTTATTTTTTAAAAATTATTTTTGATATCAGCGCATCAAAATGATCTAAAAATATTAAAAGATATTAATTTGAAGTAAAGAAAAAAATAAAAAAAATTTAAATTTTTTTAAAAAGGTTTTTGAAACGCAAAAACAAACAGTAACGTACATGTATACCTAACGTTCATGCCTAGTTGTAAAACCAGCTCTCGAGATCTGGTTTGTTTTTTAAAATATAGGCATTATCCTGAGTTGAGTTTTATAAATACGGTAGACGGTATACAGTTACATAATTTAGAATAATAATATCATTGGTACATAACATAAATATGTAACTGTATTCTTACTCATAATCTACTCGTTAATATATTTTTAGAGCTGGAGATATCTTAAAAACCAATCCAGAACTGTGCAAAAGAAGCACCAGATTTGCGTAAAAACCACTTGATTGCTTCACCTTCCTCGGCCTCTTCTCTATCTGCCTCCCCCCTCCTTCCCTCTCTATAACTTCAATTCTAAGTATGATTTACCCCTCTTATTATCTTTAAATCATTAGACTTGGTTTTTTTCACTCATACAACATAGGCATAAATGTATACGAAGTCCTCATTTATAGCTCTCCATGTGTGAGCCATTTAAGTGATCATATATCATCTTGTAATTATATAGTTGCTGCTGCAACTGCTTGGAGTTTTCATCGATAGTTTTCTGTCTTATCACTCTAATATCTTAAGCAGAAAATGGGACGACATTCTTGTTGTTTGAAGCAAAAACTAAGGAAAGGTTTGTGGTCACCTGAAGAAGATGAGAGACTGTTCAATTATATAACTAGATTTGGTGTTGGTTGCTGGAGTTCTGTTCCTAAACTAGCTGGTAACAACTAATCATACTCTATTGACATTTTTGTCTTTCTTAATGTTTGAGCTTCAATATCTTGGTTTTTGAAAAGTGTTAAACATTAAGTACTGTTTGATTTGATTCTTGCAGGTTTGCAAAGGTGTGGAAAGAGTTGCAGATTAAGATGGATAAACTACTTGAGACCTGACCTTAAAAGAGGAATGTTCTCACAGCAAGAGGAGGATCTCATAATCAGTTTTCATGAAGTTTTGGGTAACAGGTATGTATTGATCCTATAATATCAACTAAAGAAATCTGAAGGTTGAACATACTTTTGATTCACCAATGGAAATGGGCATTCATTTCTTTTGGGATTTTAATTGCAGGTGGGCTCAAATTGCTGCACAGTTACCAGGAAGAACAGATAATGAGATTAAGAACTTTTGGAATTCCTGTCTGAAGAAGAAGCTTATGAAGCAAGGAATTGACCCAGCAACCCACAAGCCTCTAAGTCAAGTGGAAGTGAAGGAGGAGAAAATTTGTACAGAGAAGGCATCTTTCCAAATACCACAGTCTAAAGGGTTACCAATTCTATCAAACTTCTCTGCACCAGAGCCAGCATTTATCATTAATGATACAGCTTACAATAGCAGTGGATTAACAGAAGCTTCAAGAGAGCAATTTATCAACAAGCAAGCCTATGATCCTATAGCCTACTTTGAATTCCCGCCCAGTATTGTTCCAACAGGGTATAATTCAAACCTTTCAAGTGTGTATCATCCAACTGTTAGACCGCTTGATCAAAACCAATTTGAAACAAGTTCAAACTTTGTATTCACTTCAATGCCAAGTTTAACAAGTTTTGACCACGGAAGCATGAGTGGGACAGATTTCTCCGATAACTCGGCTTCAAGAATGAGTTCAATGTTCTTGAATGAGGCAAAGGAAAGTTCCAGTAACAGCTCAAACATCAGCAATTATGCAGGATACCAGATGAGCAATATGGTGGAGAACGCAGCAGGTTTCTCATCATGGGATTCTGATGATAAGTTAGAGTCAGTGTTCCAATATCATCAGGTCAATGGGATCAAGACAGGAGAATTGAAGCCAAGTCCATGGCATGATGCTGGACAGCTCCATACTCATCAGAATTCAGTAGATTTCAGTAGTTGTCCATTAAAGTCGCTATCAGAAGATCTAAAAGGAGCAAATTTCGATGGCTTCCACCAGATATGAACTGTAGATTCATTATTTTATCTCTCCTCACTCTCCAAACAAATACATGAGATGTTTGATAGTACAGGAATGTTTGAGATTGTCTTTTCTTTTCTTTATTTTTTGGTTAACAATATTAGAAGAAAAACAAGTCTAAGCTGATGCTGTTTCTCTGATTTTTTTAATCTGTAATGTTCCTTCTTGTTTTCAGTATACTTCTCTTCTGTATTTGTTTTCAGGACAGTTGAAAATAATCTACTTACAAGTTCAAGAGTGAAAACTAATTTTGAGGTCATAATATATCTTTAATTAGCTGGTGGCTAACTAATCATCATTATTATATATTAGTTATAGTGCTATTTTCATGTCTGTCTTTTGCCTGCTCAAGCTACACACACACACACACCACTCGATAGCAAAAACACAACCCATCAATGGACAAGTTTTAATCAATTTCCCTTGCAGAAACTTTCAACAGCAGACCAAGTTTGACTTCATGACCATCATTGTTTCAAGCATGTATCAGTATGAATATGATATATAAGGTAATTTTATTGAATGTGAATAGAAATAAACCGATGTATAATCAGAGAGGTGGTGGGGTAGGTTTTGAAGCACCGGCAGAGTTTTAATAACAAGATTATCGGCCTGGGGACTGTAGTCGTATCTGAGATGCTGATTTCCTATCATATGATTCAGCTGCTATTCCAGGTCCCTCCATGTCCATGCATTGGTGTGGTGAGTCCCTCCAAAAGGCTTAAATTGGCTGGCTGTCCTAGCTAGCTCTCTCCATTATTGGAGAGAGATGTCATAGAGATATGGATAGATAAATAAATTACAGAAAGAGAAAGACTTGAAGAAAAGCAATTGGCAAGGGTCAACTAGAGTAACGTACACAGAAGGTCCAAAAGTGTTCAATCATCTTAGGTTTCAGTGCTTTCCAATATGGATATGTGCAAACTAACATACAGAGGACTCTGTGCCACAACCCCCAGAACTCACTGTTGCATTTCTGAGCCATAGCTCGGAAGCATGGCCTCGGTGTGCTTTCTTGGGTAGGGAGAGAGACAGCGATATACAACCAAGGAAATGCCAATTCAGGGCATGTCCTTGCCAATCCTCTGTGCCATACATTTCTATGTTTGTGCCCGAAATATGCCTAAATCCGAAGAGGCCCGGAATCAAATCTTCCATCAGTGTTTTCATCACAAGAAGTACTTGGTATAAAAGTGTAAGTCTAGCTAGCGAGGTAGATAGAGGTGGTGGGTCAATGTAATGGAAACAGAGGCTGCTCTATGCTCTACCTAAGACAGCCAAAAAGTCTAAGCCTCGATCCATTAAGCTTGGAAGATAACGTGGTTGGGACCGACTCATGCATTTGCTATATGGGAGCCATTCTTTGTGTGCTATCAACACCACCCCCAAGACTCTCACCTGATGGTGCTAAATTGAATGTTGCCTGAGCTAACCTTGAGGTTATGATCAAGTCATTTATATTAGCTAGGTCTCAAGCAATCAATCTTGGCAATATTTATTATGAACTACACATAGCAAATTGAACCATCTTGCATGTGTTTCTTCTTCTTCTCCTGCGTGATCATAAATTGGATGTAATTAATGCCTGCTATAGGAAACAACGTATACAGCACCAAGTTTCCCAAATAAATTTTTGCCTTTCCTAATCAGGAGTGTGGTGCATGGTGATTTGTTGATATCTAGGCCACACGCCGGTGGCTTCTTAAATATCTCTACCGACACCGGTGGCTTCTTAGATGAAACGTTCGTCAGGAAAAGCGGTGTTCAAATTCAATTTAATTTCATGTATCAAGATAGCTTCAGGCATAAATATGCTCTCCAAATTAATTTGCAAAAAACATATGATCATAAAGAATCAACAAACCACGAAAAGAGCTGTAGCAACGTTTCATAAATAATCATCAACATACAGTTCAACTTTCACATCGAAGTTAATTATGGGGAACTTGGCTCGACCCAAAATGCAATCCAGGTTCAAATTATCGAGTTGTAATTTGTAAACAATTATGATGCCGGATAACAGTTGACAAATCTTAACCAATATAAAAAAATCACATCTTGTCCGCCATGGATTGATTGTTTTAACATGAGCAACAAGCACAAGTCAAACAAGATCATTATTAAAGGATTGATGATGAAGGGAAAGGGCACTAACAGTCGATAAAATTAAACTTTCCATATCGATTAGCTACAATAATTAATTTCCTGGGTGTTCAGTTGACAAAGTTAATTACTTGACTTCATTCTTAATTTAAGGAGATCAAATAACACTTTAATAGAGTAATGCTATATGTGAAATAAATCAAAGATGATCATATTGATGAGGATACTGAGAGTTCTTGAATTTTACATGTTGCACTAATCACGTGTCAGGTGTATTGGACTGGCATGCATCAAAGCTAAACACATCACAGTGAAAACGTGCTAGATCTGATGCTAACTAGACTTAGCTTAGCACCGAGTGGACTTAAATTTATTATAGCTTATTATTTCGTCATCTTTGACCAGATAAAATAAATGGAATACAGCTCATAATATAACTTAAAATATCACAAAGATGAAGTTACACTTTGATCCCTTATCTTTATAAAAAGATAAAACTCATGAACTGTAAATACACCATGAAATCTTCATATATATATATATATATATATATATATATATATATATATATATATATATATATATAAAAAAATTAATTATCTATATAAAAATGATATATCAGA
>Ga0307515_10025786_pt1 | contig 10150 bp, 8 predicted proteins | sample 17_EM_MG_FD_194513 | JGI IMG/M metagenome (GOLD analysis project Ga0307515, IMG submission 194513) | Populus trichocarpa ectomycorrhiza microbial communities from riparian zone in the Pacific Northwest, United States - 17_EM | ecosystem: Host-associated > Plants > Roots > Unclassified | place...
TACGTTGTCTCATCATGGAGGGGATGCCAAGATGATTCAAATGTTGATGTGGAAGGTGGTGTTGAGCGACTGAAAGGCCCCACACATGCTGCTCGAGTGCCCCAAGTAATCTTGACATTAAAAAAAAAAAATCATGGTAAAATGACCAAAAAACCCCTCTAAGAGAGCTTTGTTAATTTTATCTTTAAAGGTAATAAAATAATTTTACTATTTGAAAAATATGAGAAAGACTAAAATGCTCTTGTTTAGAAGATAATATGTTTTGTTTATTATATGATTAAATTAGTAATTTTATTGTGCAAAAAAATAAAATAACTAATATAGCCATATATAATTTGTAAAAGATACTTATATTATGGCAAAAAGATCACCTTACCCTAAATACCTAGTTCAAAGATTTTATGGCTCAAAGGCAATTTTGGCATTATACTATTATAATAAATAGTGTTTTGTATCTTGTTGCACAATAATTTCCCTTCTAGTTATTAGTTTTGGTTAATATTATAAAAAGGTTCCATATCCTCTCTTTTTTTTCAAAAAAGAAAGAAAGAAAGAAAGAGAGTTTCATTTTTATTTAAAATTAAAATTAATTTGAGGAAGAAGTATCTTATTTCTTCCATTTTCATAATGTTAAAAAGTTTCACTAACATATAGCAATCTTGATCCTACTTAATGAAATCCGTTTCTATCTCACGGACTTGAAGGCCAAGTTGAGTTTTGGAAAAAAATTATTAATCTTATAGTTCTAACAATCTGATATATTTTTTCTTAGTAGAGTGACTAGCAGATCATACTTGTTGCCTGTAAAAGATCCATTTTTATATATATTTAGGGACTCTCCAACAATTAAATTAATGTTGGTTCAATGAGAGATCAATTATACTTTAAAAAAAGCTTTTAAGATAGATTTGTCATTGTCAATATAGAAAAAAATTAACCCCTCTGAAAGGTTATCTTTTTTTCTTTTTTATAACTCCTAAGGTCTCTCTTTTTATTCAGGGGGGAAAGGTTGACATATTAGTAAAATATCTATGTCATGTTAAGAAAAATTTCTTACGTATCAGGATAAGATATCCATGTCCTACCAAGATAGAAATATCTTTGAATCGTTAGGATAAAATATCTTTGACTCATTAAGGTTAAATAACTTTGACTCGTCAGGATAAAAATATCTCACACTCATCACGGTAAATATATCTCTAACTTGTTAGGATAAAATATATATGAATCACGGTCTCATCGGGCAGCTTGAGATTCCTTTGCAGTTAGAGCATAGACCTAAAGTCGGTGGGTCTCGCAGATTGCCAGACTCACAAACGTTGGCAGACGGTGGGTCTAGCAGCTCGTCACACCCTCACATCTGGGCTTAGTACTTGGCTGACCCAGATATGTATGAGTGTCTTATAATTTATTATCAATATTTATCATTCATAAACTAAGAACAAACATTTTTATTTTTAAAATTTAATGCTTATTTACTGTAACTCTTCATAATAAAATTACTGTCTTAATCATCAGAGGATTCCTAAAATCCCAAAAAAAAAAAAAAAATGTTTTGCAGGAAATTCAACATTTGTTACCAACCCCTAAAATCCTCAGTTATTAACATAAAAATATGATCATTCATCATTTAAATATGACGAAAAGTAATTTCCCTAACATTCTAGATTTTAGAGCATCATCACATAAACTATAAAAATACTAATACGCTATCCTGCTTATAAAGAGTAATCACAGAAGATATCTTCTCTATTGTATTCATCATAGTTTGTTTATCAGGGGATTTTTCTTATAAAGAATCAATTACTAGATCTTTAGCGTGTTTCCTTCGGAGCTCATGGACAACAAGCTTATTAACCTGCGTATCTAAAAAAAATCTGGGTTTCTTCATCGAACTTCACTATTAATATTAAAAAAGTTTTTTTTTTTGTTCTAATACAATCCTTTTTTTTTTTGTTTTTTTTTTAAAAGTTAACCTTAGATTTTTTTAGTAGAAGTTTAGTTGTCTTTAAATTAACAAAGTTATCTAAATCATATCAAGGTAACTTCTACACGATTTAATTTTAAACAATAACTAGACAAGAAGTTGAGTTGAAATGCTTTTTTTTTTCTATTAATTTCAATTTTTTTTTCAATTTCATCCATGGATTTTTTTTTACTTGTTAGTGAAGTTGTTTTTAGATCAATAATTTAATTAAATTACATCAAGAAAAAACTTTTATACAGTTTAATTTTAAATTCAAACTATACAAGGAGTCAAGTAAAGAGGTTTCAAGGTAAATTTGTTAGGTGAAGTTAATAATAATATCAAATAATTCTTTATAATTTAAATATTTTTTGTTTTTGATCTAATCAGCAGGCAGCGCAAGTAAATAAACTAGTTCGTAGACTATGAGGGATTACCAACTGGAGACAATTCGATAGAGTGAAGATCATAATTATGCAGCAAATACACACCTGATGCTCCCTCCTAAAAGAGACAACCTGGCTTCAATTCCAGATTAGTTGGGGTCCCCTATATGGATCTTTTGTGCCATTCCACGCTATCAGACACCAAATCCTCCTCAATAAGCTACCACATAGAATGCCTCGACCATTGAGATTATCCTCGGCAGCTATTCATCCTCCCATAGAATGGCTCGACCAAATCATTACAACGTTTTTTTTAGCAAATGTACAAAATATGAGGTAGTGAGGGAATGATATAAATGAAAGGAGGGTAGATGCTTCGTCCATTGCTATAATAACTAAACACTAATCTGCAGTCAATTCCCAGGAAAGGAATAACTGCTTGGGATAGTTGCCATGGCAAAGAATTAGTGATTTCACCAATGCATCAATACTTTGCTAGTACCACTGCAGAGAGAACTTGTCTATCCAATAGCAGGTGCTTCTCCTGATGTACATAATGCATGCATGGAAGCTGAACAAAAATTTTACAATGGAGAAAGCCAACATCACAAGCCTAAGTCACACTCTGCTTTGGTTAAAACAATAAATATACAGTGGTTAACCTGCCCAAAAAGCGTCATCCTAGAAGATAATGGAGATCTTCTCACAATGAATAGACCGTTAGCATGTTTTCATGAAGGCTCATGGACAAGAAGTTTATTCTTGGCTAGGCAAGATCACCATGATCATGTTGCAATATATCAAGGTGAAATGGATTAATACACAGCAATTGCACGCTTACAATCTCTGCTCACACAAAATCAAATATCCAAAGTGGTTGGGATCGGCTATATAGTTCCATTCTTGAGCATCATGCATCATTTCACACGATCATATACCAAATGCATCTCTCAATGGAGAGCTATAAAGGATCCACACAATAGAAATGATATAATTCTACACTAGCTATCAACCCCACAACAACCCTCCCCCTCCCGCAAAAAGTTTCGACCAAACTCCTGCAAGTGTTAAAATCGTAGGTTCCAAACAAAATGCAAATCAACACTTTGATCAAATTGACAATAAATTGTGAAAAGAGAGTAAAATCTGAGTCTTAGACTCCTCAACATTCAACTAATTCAATCCTTCATAACAACACCAAATGCAGAAAACCCAAAATACTTGCATACCTAGCTTCGCTTTAGGCCTCAAATTAGAAGAAACTCTAGTCCTAACCACAACAAGAACAATAACCTCCGCTGACCACAAACTAGCTGGGGCTGGTAATCGGATAGATCCTTTACACCATTCTACATGAATCAAACTCCAATTCTAAATACAACAATAACCCCCTCAATCCCAAATTACTTGGGGTCAGAAATCGGTCCTTTACACCATTCCACACGAATCAAACTCCAATTCTAAATACAAAAAGAACAATAACCTCCCTCGACCCCAAACTACCTCGGGTCGGATATAAAATATATGATCTTTTTACACCATTCCACACGAATCAAACTCCAATTCTAAATACAAGAAGAACAATAACCTCCCTCGACCCCGACCCCAAACTACTTGGGGTCGGATATAAAATATATGATCTTTTTACACCATTCCACACGAATCAAACTCCAATTCTAAATACAATCTCTAAACTCATTGAGTGAATAATATGAATGCAAAATTAAAACAACATCAACATCAACATCAACATCAACATCAACTTCAATATCAATATTAATTCAATTCCATGTAAAATTTTTACAATTTCCATTTCAACATGTAAAATAAAAAAACATAAAGCTATAAAGAAAGAAAAACCCTCCAATCTAACATTCATTAGATTAGTGATTAGTCACATCCGAGAAATCAAAACCCTAATCTCCTATCATTCATTCCTTCAAAAGTCATAAACCCATCAATCAATCAAACTAGAGGTATCACATTGGATCCCACAGATGGTCCACCAATAAAAGAGAACAAACCAGTGGACCCAGCAGTATCTTGATCATCCATGAACAAATCCTCAGGATCCCTAAATGCTCCGTGCACACACACAATCCCTACCCCAACCAAAACAGCCGTTATAATCAACGACCCAACGCTTGTCAAGAACACAACGATGACCGTCACCAGAACCAGTATCCCCAAAATCTCCCTGTTCGACATCGTACGGCCGAGAACTACCAGGGGCTGATCTGACGGCCGGAAGGTGTAGAGACCGAGCCAGGCGGCGACGAGGGAGAGGAGGGTGAGGAGGGAGAATGGGTGTGAAAGGAGGGAGAAAGCGAGTACGATTGCGAGGATGGTCAGGTAATTTATTTTGAAGTAGGAGAAGTTTTTGCGTACTCGCGTGGTGGCGTCGGAGAGGGAGAGGGGGCGGGAGAAGGCGGTGCGGTCGACGAGTTCGAGCCAGGGACGGCGGTGGGAGAGGGTAGTGCGGAGGGAAGAGAAGAGGCGCGTGAGGAAGTTGCGGAGTGTGGTGAGGGTTGGGGTTGTGGTGGTGGAGGAGGTGGTTTCGGTGGTAGAGATCGGGAGAGCTTGGGAGGTCATTTTGGGGATTTTCAGAGATCTTGAGGGTAAAATTGTTGATTGCTTTAGAAGGGCTGAATGCAGATCTATTTGAGTGAAGGCGGAGTTAATATGTAGGGGAGGTGGGGGGAGTTATGCTGTACTCTTAGGTACCATTATTGGAGTGTTTCCAGCCGCTGATTTCAGCTGGACGGTCTTGATTGAGTGGAATAGAATGATGTACAGGTTGATGTTTGCTTTGTGTGGTATAGGTTAGTTGTATAGTATCAGAAGGAAAAGGCAAAAAGAAGCCTTGTGGGGTGGCCAAAGCACTTTCTAGCGTTGTTATAAAACACACTCATAATCTATTTTGGATTGTATTTTAAAATAAACTAGAAAGAGAAATAATAATAATGACTTAGAACATAATCAAAACCTAAATAAGACCCCTTTTAATTATTTTTTAAAAATAATATTTTAAATAATAATATTTTAAATTATTTAAGATAATTAACTTAAGACCTGGATCTTAAATTAATTTATGAATACAAAAACACAGTTTGTACTTTGTACCACAATAATTTTTTCATTTATTGTTTTTGTTACTCTTTTTAGAAACCTTTGCCTTTTTTTTCCATACAAATACATGGAAATGCAAAATAAGAAAATATAATAAAACATTAACTATATATACAGAGTTTCACATAACATGATATATGAAAATTAGAATTAATTACTTGTCTTATGTCCCTCTATTAATTTTTAAAGAGAACCACGTGTGTGTATAAATACCATAAAAATAATGGGATAAAAACAATGCATTTTAAACCATTTAATCATAAAAATAATAATTACTCAAATCACTTTTAATAAAATTAATTAAAATTTATTTGCAGTTCCAAAATTTTGTCAGCTAAAAATGTGTGATTGAACATATCACTAAGAATGGGTTAGATAGTGTGATAAATATTGCTCTTCGTTTAGAAATATATTAAAATAATATTTTTTATATTTTAAAAACTATTTTAAATTAATACATCAAAATAATATGAAAACATTAAAAAAAATACTAATTTAAATTAAAGAAAAAAAATTTAAATTTTTTCTGAACACTTAAAATATAAAAATAAATAAATCTAAAATGAATGATAAAGGATTTTTTTTTAATTTTCTTCTTGGATGCTCATACCATTGACAATAGATTGTGGAGCCCTAAGGCCTGTTTGGCCGCCGGGTTTGGTAGAAGGGCCTTTCTTTGATTTTTCAACAACTTAGCGGGCTTTTGGTTCCTAGAACATGGAATCCCCGAACAGGTTCAACACAAAGGAAATAGCTCTTCACACAGGTCTACAGGCCTAGCTTTATAGCGATAGATACACTGTAGAATAGAGCAGTTCAGGGTACTGAAAAGAATCAAAACTCAGCGCAAATCTTTAGTAATGCTGCTCGAGAAGCTTACTGGGAGGGCTGGATTTTTTGTTACAATCATATATATCCAGGCATTCTGGCTTCATTACCCTAGCCTTTAGCTTCTTTCTTCGTCAGTGCAGTGCCATGTCAAAAGGGAAAGAATCCCAGGCAAGCGGCAGCTTATATAGCATGCACGCGTTAAATCTCCTCGTCCATTCCACAACTTGAGGCTCTCATTCCGATTAATACCACGAAACATACAAGGAAGTGGGAGTTCGCGATCAGGTTTACTTTCGATATATGGTAGACGTGACTAGTCACAGAGACTCGTGTTGGCTAATACAATAGAACTATACATTTCCGGTGCTCGCTTCATCAAAAGACTCGGTTTTCCTTTAGGATTCTCCATTGAAGGTAAAGATGGGATATATAATCACACTTTGCAGATGATGGAATCTATGGTTCGTCAGTTGGATCATGTGTTGCTAGATAAATTAACCAGTCGCTCCCATGATATGTGGTTCTGATGGGTCATGTTTTTTGTAAACTAACCCCATTTAAAAGCCAACACACGAAAGTCACAATCCAAAATGAAATTATATCTTTCTCGACGCTTAATTCTAAGTTGGGTAGGGGCACGTCCGTGCCCAACCTCACGTTAGGCCAGAAACGTTCCCGCACCTAACTATATATAGAGTTGAATCTCACGTCCCTCAGGTTAAGTACGCAACTGAAAGGTCACTCCACACTAAGCCTTCCATAGGACCTATACCCCGAATTTGGGTTAATAATTATGATACTCATCATAATCTTGTTAAATACGAACAAGCAGTCCATGCTTATATTAATTAGATGTGATATTACGAGCTACAAGATAATATTATTTTAGTTATACGAGATTACTTTTCTACCCCTTTCACGTTGCATGAAACAGTTCAAATCAGGTAATACAAAAGAGAACAAGAATATACAGAAATGGATTGGAAACCATATACTCAGAGACATAAACTCATTATCTGCCTCTTGCTTTTTAATTCTACATCTACATCTTTTTCCTCTATTTCTTTTTTATCTTTATAATAACTTATTAGTATTTTTATTAATATCATTTGTTATATAAATATTTTTAGTACTGATTTAATCTTTGAAGGTTCCCTCATCAATACCCCTAGAAAACTTTGTGTAAATATTTATTTTTAAAGAGTTTCACACCCTCTAAGAAAATCTATCAAAAAAGAAGCCGGTGTGGTCTTGATCTAACAATCATAAAACATACTGTACATAAAATACAAGAATTTCTAAAAACAATTCATCCCAGAAAATTCCATCTAATTTTTGTATCCTCGTCAGGTTCACTTTTCCATTGCGAAGTTACAGCCACCAATGAATTTGATTCAGTGAATAAACCGATGCTTAGTGGTCTGTGGTCAGATGAAGTCATGTCAGTGATGATCATATGTCTCGTCTCTGCGTAGTGGAAAATCCAGTCGGATATCGGGTTATGATCAACCATGTTATTGTCTCATACTAGCATTTATTTGTATAGTTTAATATATATTATTTGATTAAATTAATTTTTCTTGAATCCTAAGTTGTGGAAATAATAATAAATTTATATATTGTGTGAAAGATACGAACAATATCACTGATTTTTACATAAGAAAATATAATAGTATATAATGAAGTCGTCGAAAAACTTTATATAAAAATATGTTTTTTTATGTACTAATTTTTTAATGTTTAAATTAGTAAAAATATAAGGAAAAAGTAATGTATGGAAAAAATAAAAAGAAATTATAGGAAATGTATATCTATTGTGTGCAAAGTTTTTTTCTTTCTTTTTTTTGCTAGGTCCCTAGCTTTGTATGGTAATAGCATAAAAGTTTGTTTGAGATTAAAGGTGTTTGTGATTGTGATAGTAATGATGGTTTAAAGTATTTTTAATTTAAAAATATATTAAAATAAAATATTTTATTTTTAAAAAATTATTTTTGATATCAACACATCAAAATAATATGAAAATATATAAAAATATTTATTTTAAATAAAAAATATAATTTACACCGTTTCCAAAAACTTCAACAAAAGTTTTTTTCTTGGCTAGGAATGTCCTCTGCTTGCCTGCGTGATTGTGCTATGGCTTTGACTGGTGACCGAGTATATTTATGCACTGATGCCTTGAAATTTCTTTATGGTCAAGGAGACATATATTGGTGGAAACATTAGTGCTAGTCACTGTTGTTGAGCTGCTAATTCATTGGAAATTGATGTTTTGTCATTGCTATTGTACAGGAAAAACTCACTGGCTAGCCATGGTTGTTTGACAGTGGGTACAGCCGGGGTTTTACTCACTCACTTGAACCAATAAAATACGCTTTTCAAGGGGTGGAGTTTTTTCGAATAAAAAAAAAAAGGTATGCCATGCTATTGTTATTGATAAAGATATTTGTAATAAATAATATTATTAGTGCAAAAAATAAATTGTAATATCTGCTTCGCAAAAGAAATAAATTGTATGAGTGTAGAAAAAGTTTGTGTGTTGGCTCATGTGGGAACTTGAAAATATACATCCAAGACGTGCTAGACAGGATTAGATAGACCGAGTCAACATTGAATTCGAGATGGAATTTCGGGTTGAGAATTCAGAAGATTGTTGGATTTGGTTCAACTATTGAAAAATATATTGTTACATGATCCATATGAAATAGTTGGATGAAATGTCTTGAGCAATCGAAGTTATTGTTGGAAATACAAGAAAATATTGTCAAATGATTCCCATCACTACATATTGAATGTTCTTTGCCTTTGTAGTCATCTGATTGTGTTGTTTTAAAGGAAAAATAATTTGCAAAAACCATGCCCAACAATTAATTAAGACTTACGACCAAAAATTTACAGTCCATTTTGCTATATTGAAATTAATAATAAATCATATTAATTATCATCAATGTTTATTATCCATGAATAAAGTTATACCGACTAAAAAAAATTATTAATCAAATAAAAACTTAAAAGAAAATAATTTTTTTAAACAAATCCAAACTCAAACTCATGAGCTTACAACTCTACTATTCAATCCACAAATTTATTTTAAGTTTAGAATTTTTGTTATGTAAAGTTTTTTTTAGAATAATTTCTCATTTATTTTTAAATGAGTTTTTAAATATTTTAATACTTCCCATGTTAGATTGCAAAATCCAAATGGTTTTATCTCCAGTGAATTTCACATATAATTTGAACTTTAAAAGATCTATTAATTGTTATATAAATCAATTCCAACATTTTCAACATTAATGAAGAAATTATAGTTATAAAAATAAATTCAAAATATGAAACTAACAAAAAAAATAAAATAAAAAAGTGATGAATAAATAAATAAATGGTCAAAGTACTTTAGTTGGAATATAATTTGTTCTTTCTAGCCCAATTGACCCGGTCCATAGAAGGAGATACATTCTTCAAGTGTAAACCACTCTCCATCCACCTATCCTCTTCCTTTCCTCTTTTTTTAGTACTTCTCTTGTCCCATCCCCTTTAGTCACTATAAATGACTTGGTAAAACAAAAATTGTAAGAAGAAAAAGAAAGAGAAAACCCATTTAAATCAAGAAAACCTAGAAAGAAAAGTAAAGAAGAAGAAGAAGAAAATTACATGAAAAATTCCATTCCAAGTATCTAATAAGATTTAAGCAAGTCCTCCATCTATTAGAAATCTCAAATACATCACCCATATTTCATAATTAATGCAATGCCAAATTCAATCTAGCTTTCATTATTCCTTCCCATTAGATTAAATGTTCATGTCATTTGCATCATAGTTTACTAAAAAAATTTCTTAA
>Ga0307515_10025787_pt1 | contig 10150 bp, 3 predicted proteins | sample 17_EM_MG_FD_194513 | JGI IMG/M metagenome (GOLD analysis project Ga0307515, IMG submission 194513) | Populus trichocarpa ectomycorrhiza microbial communities from riparian zone in the Pacific Northwest, United States - 17_EM | ecosystem: Host-associated > Plants > Roots > Unclassified | place...
GCATAGGTGTAGCTTTAAATGTCAAACTCTTCCTCAGTTGCTTGATCTCTGCCTCCTGGTTCTCCTGCATGCCACCAAAGAGTGAAAGGTGAAATGAAGATCCAAATTCCTTTGGATTCAGAAGAGAGAGGTCAAATTGTTAAAGAAAACGAAGAGAAAGTCAAAAGGAAAGATGTTCTGCGCAAAAGAAAAATCCTAATACCTTTGATTTTTCCTGCAAGTTAGTTTGTTCAATTTCCTTGGCATGGATCTTCTCTTCAATCTTTGAAAAGAACTGGAGAACAAAGGCCATAATACAATCATGTTATGGATTCAAAAAAAATATTAAGAATCTAAGAAAGGAACTAAAATCCAGCAACAACCTCCTTCCGTTTTTCAGCACGTTCTTCCAATCTGAAGGAGAATCCAGAACCACTGCTTCTCCTCCCGCTAGGAGTGGCACTTCTGATATTAATACAGAGTAGCATGTTAGCAAACAGATGCTTGATAAAAATAAATAATTACAAAACCATTTGTGTTCTATAAGAGCATTACGAGGTTGTGGAATGGGTGTCATCATCTTCTTTGCTTGACAATGTGGTTGTCTCAGGTTTTGAATTTTGATGAGCAGCAGACCTGCCATTAGATAATGATTATACAAGTACTTTATCCACTAAGCAAATATATAAATAGGATTACTTTTATTCAAGGGAAGAGGGTGCAGGTGGGGGCAGGGGAAGCTTCCCTGAATACATTTTGATTGCATCAACCAATATAGGGCAAACAATTTTATGCAGTGGATGGGTGATAACTTACTCAGAAGCCTGGGGTGGATGGCCCTTAGCTGCTTCATTCAAAGAACTTGATTTCACAGACTGTTATGAACAACAAAGAGTTACATAAACAAAAGACCTAAAATAACACAAAAAAGTATTAATGGTCAAGATTTATCAGCAGAAACCCTTACCGTAGCCTGTTGACTGCAAGACTTGCCTGCTGAAGAACTCTGCCTAGTTAAAGTTTTACTACAATTGATATTTGATTCCTTTGAATTCACTCCAGTTGGAACACGCCTGTTGGCTTGATTGAGACGGGGACTTGAAGTGACTGATATATGGGGAAAAGAGACCTTCACCTTTGTTCCTTCATCTCGGGCATGCTTTGCAGCAGTTCTGAGCGGGTGTTCCTCAATGCTCTTCGTCATATTATCAGTACACACTCCTTTTGCGGGAAATGAAACACTTTGAGAAAGTATTGGCCTATGGCTACGTGAAAATGCACCTGAGCCTTTCATATTAGGCTTATCCTTGGCCAATTTGCTGTTCTTTGAACTCGTGTCTTTCCGAGGAGCAGGTTCCTAAACACAGGTAAGAAGAGAAATGTTTCTTTCATTTCGTGCCATGAGAAAATGTTAGTCACAATGAAGAAGCTCAACCAAAGAATCATCTTTGCACTGTACCTTTAAGGCATTTGAGATTTTTCGTTGAGAAACACTTGCTGCACCTTCACTTGCTATAGAAGAAGAATTAAGACCTTCAGCTTTGGCAAAACTCTCAGATGTTTCATTGGCATTAAGAGGCCTTTCACTATTGCTAGCATTTGTTTTTTCTTTTTCTGGTGCCACAACAGTTGCTTCAGCATGAATTTCTTCTGCGATGGTTTCCTCATTCGCTTTAACTGCATTGTCGACCTCCATTCTTCGAGGAATCTTGTTGCAAGGAACTGCAAAATTACAATAGATAAGTAGACTGTGACTGCACACTGCTCTACAGCACACATTTTGACCCAAGCAAAATGTTCTTACTGAGAAAACAGCCAGATAGATTGTTGAAAGTGAAAACCTTATTCTAAGAAACAAAAATGAACAGCAATCAAATTCACAACACAGTTGAATAAGCTACAATTATAAAATGAAGAACCAGAAATAATATAAAATCAAATTGGAAACATATAGATCCTATGTGATTTGATTGATAAAACAAAGAAAAGGGACTCGAACTTCAAAACTCAGAACAGATTAACAAAACTAAATGAAATGAAAGTCTTCCAAATCAAAACAGAACAAAAGAAGTGTTTTGGCTGGCTGGTTTCAGGAAATTGAAACATATCCTTCAATGTTGAAACTAAAAATTACGAAGCGTAGAGGTCCAAATTTAAACAAAAAGTTACCTCCCTTTTAATGTTAATACAGACAAACCAAATTCTATCTTTTCCAACTCCTCCTTAGCAATCAAACAAAAGATAAATCAAATCCTTAACTGCAAAACCCCACACAACAACCACACACGTCATTGGAAGGAAAACCCACTTCACTTCTGGAAACTAGGAGCAGAATGGAGATTTAACTATTGTAGTTCCTAAAGCATGCGAGCTTCAAGACCTTTCCTTTCCCTTAACATCTCGGCAACCAAACAACACTGCAAACTCTCGCAAACTTTCAAACAGAAAAGATTGGAAATGAGAGATCAGTCCAGGGAAAAAAGATATCCAACGTAATTTGACCCTAAAAAACACCAATCAAGACTTGAACCAACAGAAGCGGAACCTTGTCTAAAAACAACCAAGAAAAGTTCTTCAAGATTTCAAAGCCAACATTACAAGAACATAAATACCATGCAAAAGCAAAATTAGAAAACAAAAGCACACCTTTAGACACCAGCGGAGGAGTGGAGTTTGAACTGTCGAAGGAGACAAGAGAGCAAATGAGATATAACACAGAAATGTATGTAGGAATGGTAAAGAAGTGACAAACTCTGAGTCTAAATCTACAACGATAGATATGTAAGAGCCAGTTATAGTGACATGTACATACACTGTCACTCCATCTGGTTTCTGTTCAAGAAATACAACAGAGAGAGAGATGGGTGAGGAGAGTTAAAGTAGGATGTGCATCTCGATGAAGTGGATCGAAATAGATAGATGAGACGCTGTTTTGGAATGACAAATATGCCACTTTCCTTCCTTCCCTGGCAGTTTTTTTTTCCTTTACTGTCTACTGCCTTGTAACTACCATGGCTTTTGAATTCTGAATCTTGATGGAGGGAGGGAATTCTTTACTCTTTTTTTATCCTGTTAAAAAAATTACAAGTGCACGTTATTTACTTAGGATTGATTATTTTATAGTATAAACTAAAAGAAATTAAAAGAGTGGTTATTTTACTGTTCACAAAACTATTTATTTCTACAGTATTTTTATTTATGTTAATTTAAGTTGTTTGTTTTTTTTATCTTTTTTTTAATTGATTTTTTTTTTTAATTTCATTCTTCAATGTTGGTTTAAATGGGATTGAGTTTCATATTTGGTTTTAATTTGCTTTCTATGGGGTTATTCCAGTTTCATGATTCAGGTCATGGATTTGACATGTTAACCGGGTTGATCCAGGTCGATCCAATATATTTTCATCTTAATGTTAAAAAAAAATTATCATTTTGAATTTTTTTTAGTTAAATTACATTTCTAACAATTTTCTATGTTGTCTTTAAACCCGTTAAGTTAACCGAGTCATTTGTGTCCTGGATGATCATTTGGTTTTAATTTTATATATATTTCATTGTACATTTATGTCATGGATGGTCAAATTTATATAATTAATACACAAGAAGTATAATTAGTAGTTAAACTCTCGTTGGCATATTTATAGGTGTTTGAAAGTGCTTCTGTTTCTATTTTTTAATGCTTTTCAAAAATATTTTAAACTTAAAAAAAATTAAATTGATATTTTTTAGTACTTTTTAAAAATTTTAAGTGCTAGTGTTAAAAATAAAAAAATTATTTTAATATATTGTCAAGTAAAGATTTATTTTGAAAAGTATTATAAACCACAATTTCAAATACACAGATATTGCATGTACCACACATGTTAAACTTTGTAGCACAATATCCTTAATTAGGTAACTTGCATGTAACACAGTTATACACATCTCAATAATTGTAGCTTGCTGTGTATAGCAACAAAGGAGGTAACTTGGGTTCAAAAACAAGATAAAAAAGAGAAAAGAAAGTGGGTGAGTTTATGTTGAAAAAAAAGAAGGAAAAGAAAAAGGTAATTTGGTGGCTAAAACCATAATTACAATGGCAATCCTAATTAAAGTTGCATGCCAAACTAGATCATTAGCGTGTTTTTAGTAAATTTGATATATGGTGTTTTTGAAAAAATATTTTTTTATTAAAAAATATTTTTTCAAAAACACTATATATCAAATTTACTATCAAAAAATATTTTTTTAGTTTTTTTTTAATTTGTACATCGGCACATCAAAATCATTGAAAAACACTAAAAAGCATCAATTTTTTATTTTTTAATGTTTTTTTATATTTAATATTTTTTCAAATAAAATATACTTTTAAAACGCATTAAAAAATAAAAGAAGCTATATCACCCTAAAACACTCACTAAAGAGTATTTTTTTTAGTTCAGCCCATTTTTAAAAATGTCTCTTAAACTATTTTTTGTATCGATAAGTATTAAATTAATGCTTTAATTATTTTGATGTACTGAAATTAAAAATAAAAATAAAAATTTTTAAAAAAATCATTTTAATATATTTTTAATTAAAAATATTTTTACGCACACACCGTATTAACAAACATACACTAAACATAATGCTACTCCTATAAGAAATTTTATTTTGGAACCAAACTATTTTGCTTCTATTTCGTGATCTGGGACATTTGTGCTAGCTAGTGTCCTTTCTTTGGGTTCTTGATGTTGGAATATTTGGAGTTTTTCCAGGTCTATTACTCCTAAAATCATCCCTCAGAAACTTGGAAATTTTCCCGAGTTACTGTACCTGCCTCCATCCCCTTTCTCTTAAATTGTATTTACTGCTTTTCCGAGCTTACTTCGTTAGTCTTTACTGAAGTCTAAAATACCTTATGTTAAATTGTCATCTTCTACATTATTTCGATTCATCTGAAAAAATTCAATAGCTGGAAGAAGTTCCTGGACATTTCTCACTATCAGATTAGACGTAATCTTCCAAAAATTTTTAGGTTGAATTTCATGAGTAAGTATGTTTTAGCATGTATTTATTTAAAAGATGCACTGCTCACGTGAAAAAATACATAAAATGTATACTTTTCACTAGGTGCGTCAAGCAGCACGCCTTGTAAACAAACAAACTCATGATCAATGCAACTAACATATATCATCAAATTAACTTTGAGAGTTAGTTTAATTAGTTAGGTCTTAGATTTGCTCTTTAATAGTCACGAATTTGAGTTCACTTAGAGCCACTAAAAGCTTACATGATCGTTAATTTCAGGGTTCATGTGATTAGTCGAAATGCGTGTAAGCTGACCCGGACGTTAATAAAAAAAAATCACCAAATTATTTCATCAATTAAATTAATTGTCACCAGTCAAAATGGCTTCTTTTCTTTGAAAAAAAGAAAAAAACTATAGAGAAAAGAGAAAAGAAAAAGAAGAAGAAAAGGCTTCTTCTCGAATTGAATTAGCTGGGTGCCACTATGAAGATTTCAATAGCTTATAAAACAACCAATCACCATTAAACTCTCATCTAAACATGATTAGCACGTCTCTGAATAATTATACTTCTTCTTAAGCCCGTAATCAAGGGGAATTTTGTTATGACGTTACTTTCTTTTTCGTTGTTTTGAAATTTTAAATAAAAATTGCAAGGAATGGTCATAACTAAATTTTCAATAATTTAGGTCAAAATGTTTTGCAAAAAAAATATTTTTTATGGTGATGAGTATTTTTCCTAGAAATATTAGTGAAAATATTTTTTATGAAAAACATTTTCCTAAACATAAGTTATTTTTTGTTATTTAGATGTATTAAGAAAAATATATATTATTTTTTATTCATGATTTTTGAATGATGATAATAGACGATAACATTGTAGTATTTATGATAATATTAATAGTAGTTAATATAATGATAGGACCGATAATAATTATGGTTGTAGTATTACATATTTGTGATGCTAATAATAATAAAATGATGATTATTTTAATAATAAATTTATTGTGGTGATCGCGGTGATGATGATTGTTGTTATAATGATAATAATATTTTAAAAATATATAAAATAATGATAAGATTATGGTTAGATTTATAATAAGACGGAGATAGCGGTGAAAAGTGACGGTGAGATAGTGATAAAATAATTATTATATTAGTAATAAGATGGTGGTTGTAGTAGTGGTGGAAGACTATAATGTAGCGGTGGTGGTGGTGTTTGATGAATATTATGAGTTTAGATTTTTTTCTAAATTAATTTTTAGTGTTGATTGAAAAGTACTTTCTATTAATTTATTTTTTAATATTTATTTTCCATTGAAAAATAAAGAAAAGTATTTTCTTAAAATATATTTTTCACAAATCAAAAGGAATCTTAATATGAAAAAAATATATGTATCCAATATTTATTTTACATTAATTAATAAAATGTAAACGAGTTGTACCTCAACTAGCATGACATTAGTGTGCAATCTCTCTAGAATGTAGGTAAGTTTTATATTTTGTATTTTTTTGATTATGTAACATGAGAAAAGGGCATTATGGTAATATAGAATCATTAGCGAGCAAGGGGCTTAGAGTGAGCAGAAGCCGAAGACAATGATTGAAGACAACAGAGGAAACTGTTTAACAACGTGAGGTGTGAGAGAACTCTCATTGAATGTAGGTCCCACTCTCTTACAGAGTGACAACCCACAGGTGGGTGTGTCCCCTCGATGACGTGGCACGACCAAGCAACATGATTGGTGTCACGTTGGAGCCCAACAAACATTAAAATGCACCCCACTTACACCACGTACACCAACCGCTCGGGAGCTGTCACAACGTGCGTTGAGGATTACTGGTTTCCTGATGATGATTAGATGATATGGGCCGTTGGATTAACAATTCAATCATTTACCACATTTTGGGACCCACTGATTTTCTTGGAGATTTGTAGTCTAGTTTATTACAGGATTTTGTGGGTGGTACGTTGCATTCTTGGAGCAAGGCTGGCCTGCTGCCTTCGGCGCTTTTGTTCTTTTCTGTTTTTATTTTTTAACGTGGTTAAGGTTAATTTTTAAAATATTTTTTATTTAAAAATATATTAAAATAATATTTTTTATTTTTAAAATATATTTTTAATATTAAAATATCAAAAAATTTAAAAATATAAAAAATTAATTTAAAATTCAAAAGTATAGTTACATTGCAATGTCAAAAACAACCTTCATAAAAAATAAATAATGCCATGAAAGTAATGAGATAATGCGTGACATTCTATTAATAATTTTTTGTGATTTATTTTTTTAATAAATAAATAAATATAAATAGAAAAGATAAATTTCATTTAAAAATATTATCATAATTTTTTATGGATCATTGATTTTATTTTTTTCTCTTCTTTGTGTTTGTCTATCTATGTAGAATGAACTCCATAAAGTAACTAAAAAAGCACTAATTACACTGTAAATACTATAAAATCTTTCAGTTTACCCTTTGCACCTCCCACAAGCCTCACTTTTTTGTCTTTCGATATTTTAAGTCACCAGTAGTGAATTTATCGATTATAACTCAATTGTTATTAAATATTAGGAGTTTAACTTAGATTACACCATTTGTATCTATGATTAATCCATTATATTTTAACTCTGACCATAGCTTTCAGACCCAGTTCGGTGACCGACCTGATCTAAAGTTCGGATTCTAAATTGTAACCGAGTCACCGGGTATTTCATATCAATTTTTTTTATGTTGGGCGTGAGTAATTTGTTTAAAAACAAATAGAAGAAAATCTTTGAAACCAAAAAATGTATCCATGTCTTTGTACAACATGTAATGGATTCATGTGCGAATGTTGAGGATTGTGATTAACTGAGATTGAGAGGATTCATGTTGGTGTGCGAATAGTATGATCCACCAATAATGCTCATATATCGTATTAATTGCGACTGTCCTTATGTTATGATCATATTTGGGTCATTGGTGAGCTTCTGTAGCATGAAAAAATCTCAAGTATCATTTTCAAGAATTTATTTATTTTTGTGTTTAAAAAGTATTTTAGAAATTTTAGAGTTTTTTTTTGTTTGTTTTAAGTTAATTTTTTTAATATAATTTTGGATTGTCTCGATATGCTGATACCAAAAATATATTTTTTAAAAAATAAAAAATATTATTTTGATATATTTCTAAATGAAACACTTTAAAAAATCACTTTATTACAATCTCAAACACTATCTAATTAACATAAAATACGTATATAGAATACCAAATGGCTACCAATAATAATAGTAAACAATATACAAATGCAACCATCTAGTAAATGATCTAGTAGTAAGAATTTGGGACTAAGGGGTTTGCTTCCCATTTGGTCTCAGGTTCGAGCTCTGTAGTTGCTAATATGATGGCCACTGGAGGCTTACATGGTTGTTAACTTCAGGGCCCGTGAGATTAGTTGAGGTGCGTGCAAGCTGACCCAGACACCCACGTTAATAAATAAATAAAAAAACAATTTACAAATGCAAAATCAAATTGGAATTTAAGGTAGTAACCACAATAAGATTTCCTGAAATATGATCAAAGGAGGATAAATTCTGAAGTGTTTATCTTAAACTCGAAGAATTAATAACTTTAAGGAGAGAAATTATCATATGAATTGGATTACCAAAGGTTAAGCACAGTACTAATCATTATAAATCAAATTCATCATTATTTATTATCACAAAAGAGAATCATTATACAATCGTTAATTGCAACGTTGAGCACCAGCACACATCATGGGGTCGCCCTAGAATTCTTCTCTGATCTCCGAAAAGCAAGATAATTTGAATGATATTCTTTTATTTCTAGAGATTTGCACCAAATAATTCATTTGACACATTCAAACTTCAATACCTTCCTCCCCCCAGCTGGCAAATTGACACCGTACTAGAAGTTCAAACTAGGTCTAAACATTTTTCTTTGCTTTAGCCCCCCTTAATTGAGGAAGTAGAGGCTAAAGACTTGGATTAGGGAGCTTCCCCAATCGATTAACTCAGCATTTCAATGAACTTTTTGCTCCAAAAGTATTAAAATAGTGTTTGGAAACGCGTTTCTTAAAAAAATAAATTTGTTTTAAATTATTTTTTTATGTTTTTATATCGTTTTGATATGCTAATATTAAAAATATTTTTTAAAAAAATTATTTTTAAGCGAAAAACACTTTAAATTGTAATCTTTATTATATTTTCAGTTACCATACTTCTAAACACCTCTTGACGCAACCCGCGCCCTAGTTTTCCTCAGCTGAAAAGGAAAGGAAAAAGAAAAAGGGAGAAGAAAGACCGGTGATTTCTCCTTCCAGAAGCATCCCTGCTCATCAAACTTTCTATAAACATCGACAGCATTGGATCCGCAACCAGATAAATCCTCCAGCTCTTGGAAAAGACTAATCATTCCATGCATATTTCCACAACTTTATTCTCGAGAGGTTCTTGAATTATTTGATTTGATTTTATTTAGTGATGTGACATGTATTGTACTTTATTTATTTTTTTCGAAATAATTGAGCTCATAATCCATCCAAATCCTGATTTTATTTATTAAATACATATTAATGACAAATGAAATTAAATGTGATAACTCTTTGGAAGTTTTTTAATGCTTGCCTTGCATTTCAAAACACGCGTATGGACGTGCATGTATACCTTAAAGCTCAAGGTATTTTCGTGTCAATTTTCATACTGTAGAACCAAATCTATTTCCAATCAAATCTTACTACAATCGCAACAAATTTTCAAAATCTTATGAAATTCATAACTCAGATGTATTATTAGGAGTAATTACAAAAAAACCTTTTAAGATTTGATCGTTTTTTCAATTTCTTAATATTTAATGATAAGTAAAAATAAAATTTTAAAAATCAAGAGACAGTTGTAGATCATAATATTTAATCTTGAAAGATGAGATATTTACTCGGTTATGTTTTCTATATTTATTTATTAAAATAATTTTTTTTATTCAAGCAAATGATAATAGAAATAGAGACATAAATTAAATTGATTGAATAAAATAAAAGAGAAAAAAACACTACGCAAGGCTGCCACTACAAGATTTAACAGTTTTACCGACGGAATTTTTCCGTCGGTGTAAGACACATATTCCATCGGTAATTATATTACCGACGGAATCAAAGACGGAAATGATCCGTCGGTGAATCGTTCGTCGGTA
>Ga0307515_10025788_pt1 | contig 10150 bp, 3 predicted proteins | sample 17_EM_MG_FD_194513 | JGI IMG/M metagenome (GOLD analysis project Ga0307515, IMG submission 194513) | Populus trichocarpa ectomycorrhiza microbial communities from riparian zone in the Pacific Northwest, United States - 17_EM | ecosystem: Host-associated > Plants > Roots > Unclassified | place...
GGTTCTACGGAACTATACTAGAATACTAAATTGTTTATAATACTTATAAATAATTATAAACTAGTATAAAGGCTTAGAAATAGAGTTGTATAAAAATCCCTATCTTAACTTAATATACTTTTAGTAGGCTTCTAATAGGTCTCCTAGTAATCCTTATATCATTTCTCTAGTTATATTTTTTCCTTATTAAGGTTTTTAGGAGTTTAAAGTAGGGGTTAAATAGATAGATAATATGTAGTAGCATACTAATATCTCTCTAAACCCCTTCTAGGACAAGCTTTTATAATCTCCCTCTACTATAATATAATAGCGATTAGAGGCCAATTATAAGAAGAGGGGGTAATGTAAGGGATATTATAATAGTTACCTTAGGTTGCCCTTAGGACAACCCCTAGACGCCCCTTAAATAGTCGCTAGTTACGTACTAAAGGTATATACCTATAGTATATAGTCTCTATAATTTTAAAGGCCTTACCTCCTTAAGAATTTATCTCCTTTATAATCTATCTGTTCCTATAATCGTGCCTTATAGCCCCCTGTCTACAAAGTCCCCTTATATAAGCCCCCTAACTAGATCCGTTATGGTGCCGTAATAAAGTAAAGCTTATAGATCTTATAGAGCTAATAGGGCCCATTATATAACCTCGCTTACTACTTATCACATAGCTCCACTAGGTCTATCGTGGCCTATACTACCTCTAGTAGCTCGTTTAGCTCCTCCTTAAGTAGCCGTGCTTATTACTTAAAAGGCACAAATTCTACCGTTTAATTATTAAGACCGGTACGCGGTTTCGTGCCAAGATAGTATAAAAATAGTTCGCACGTGTCCTATCTTTCATATTAAAACATTAGCTTTTTTACACTAATACTATCGCAAAACAAAGACTTAGGTATATAGTTATTCTTATTTTATAGGCAAGTAGATAAGAAGGCCTATGCGCGAACACTATAATTAGAACAACGCGTATATACTAGCGTCTATATATTACTTAGCAGTATCCATCTCAGCAACGTATAATACTAAGACCTCCTATAATATTCGCGAATATTAAATATAGTTACTCTGTGCCTAATTCGCTTTTAATATTACTAAACTTATTATTATTTATTATTTATTATTTATTTATTTATTTATTTATTGTCGGAACGTTAATCACGTAACGTAGTCACGAGACTACGAAGCAAGACTAACTGGTCTAACCTTGGAGTAACCCCTTTCTTCTAGACATTAATCAACTACCAACTTCAACACCGCATACGTACCACTACAAGTGATATTCGTGCACGTTAATAAAGCGAGTATACCGACACTAATCAGTAGACGTACAGATCAGGAAATACGCAATAGCAAAGCTCGAAACCACACATTAGCTTAACTACTAACGCGTTAGATCGCAGAGCTATCGCACTATTTCAGTTAAAGGAGAAAACTACGTTACCCTTGAAGCTTGAGACCACGTATTAGCTTACTAATGCGTCAAATCGCCTAGAGAATCGTATCTTTACTTAGAGAGAGCTACGTTATCCTTAAAGCTTAAAACCACGCATTAGCTTAACTATTAACGCGTTAGATCGCCTAGAGGACCCTTAAAGCTTAAAACCATGTATTAACTTAACTATTGACGCGTCAAATCGCCTAGAGGACCGTATCTCTGCTAAGGATCGTCTATAGTATCTAAGAACTGTAGATTCGTCGATAGGACACGTACACACCTTTACACCCTTAACCTCGACCTTAACCACACCCCTAACCTTAACACAACCCTTAACCTTAACCTTAACCTCAACCTTAACCCCAATCTTAAACCTTAACCTTAAACTTAAACCTCCAGAACCTCTACTTAACCTTAAACCAAATATACACAAAAACACGATAATATAGAAATTAACTGAAAGGAAAGAGTTGCTAAATACGGCAACAAAATCAACTTAGAAACGGCTATAGATAACGATCTAGCGGAGTATATAGAGACTAAGATGCACCTATATACACAATCCAACCTTACAAACTCTTTATTGTGGACAGTATTTCAGGAAGACTTTAAGGACTTTATGCCAAAGATCTTTATATAAGTATAATCTAATACTAGAATAGAAATCCGTAAATACCTAGTTAAAAGAGGAGTATATATTGTTAAGCAAGATAAGAGATACTCCCTTAGCAAGGTACTAACAGATATTGCTAATAAAGAAGAGTTTCACAAATAGACGGACGAAGAGATTAGTTTAGCCCTTAATGATATTAAGCTAATAATTACTATAGCTCTGTAAAACTAACTTAATGCAACCCTAAACAAGCTCGCTGCACTACTAGCTACTCCAATTGCTGCACTACCAGCTACTCCAATTACTGCACCACCAGCTACTCCGGTCGCTGCCCCTACTACCCTTACTACCCCCCCCAGATCTACTCCTACCGCTGCACCGCTAGCTACTCCGATCGCTGCCCCTACTACCCCTACTACCCCTCCCGGTCCTTAATCCTCTAATTATAACTAAATCCACGCTCTTATTAACTAACTGCTATAGCCAAAAGAGCAGTAACTATAGCAGCTATAGCAGCCGCAGCAACCGCAATAGCTATATATATATACACTACCTAAACCAGTTATGCCTAGTATGGAGTAAGGACCTAGACAAGGACCTAAATATAGTAAAAAGGTAGCTATAATTACAAAGATCTATATAGACGACTAAAAGTACGATAGAGTTAGTAATAGCTTTAACTTTAAGTTAACTATCTTTTATAATATCTGTAAGAGATCTGGCTTGCCACCAAAAGGCTATATAGTAGCATTCCCTAGCATGCTAAAAGGGCTTACTTAGGACCACTACTATAATAGTAACCTTAAGTTAAAACCTTTTACTAAAGCCTGCAACTATATATAATAGTTCTTTAAAGGGCCAGAATACTACCGCAAAAACCTTACGGAGTGGAACAGTATAACCCTCTAAGGAGTTATGGATGAGAACCCTAATAAGTTAATCTATTAGAACTTCTAACTACTTATAGATAAGCTGCTAAAGCAACGTTATAGACTACACCTAGACTTCTATATAAACCGTATTCTTATAAATAAGTTGGTTACTACTTGCTAGGGAGTACTAGTATGCCATATTACTATCTCTAACCCTTTAGAAGACCTTTCTTAGTTAATTAGCAAGCTATAATCCTCTATTATTACGTGGGAAAAAGAATACCCCCTATAGGCCTTAATAAGATCATCTTACTAAGCCTTTTTTATAGATTAACGCTACTACTAAAATAACCAGAATCGAGACCGAAATACTAATCGCTATAATAGCAATCGCCCCTATAGGACTAACGGCAGACTAAAGGCTAAGTACTACGTCTGTAAAAAGGAGGACTACCGTTTATAAAAACACACAGAGGAGAAGTATAATTGGTCTAGAGATAACTATAAAAGACGTTTTATTAATATTAAGGGCCGCAATAAGGGCAACTTTGACAACTACTTTAAGCAATACGTTGCTACTTGCGAAAGAGATAAAAATAATAACTTAGACTTTAAAGCCTATATACATAACGCTAACGGCTCTAAAAGCGATGCTAGAGAACCTAATAACAGTTCTGCCTATATTACTACCTTTAAAATACTTACTACGGAAAAAGTAACCTCTATAAGCGTAGAGCTAGCCAATAAGGCTTATATATACCTACTTACGGCTTTAGAACTTACTATGGAGTCTACCACAGAACCTTATACGGAGACCGACCCATTTACCTACAGTACGGCCACAACTATAGCGCCACGATATACCTTAACGGTCTTTATAGGAATTATAATTAATATGGGTGCTTCGCATAAGTCTATGGCTAGCTACGGCCAATTCTAAGCTTTATAGGCTGTAGATAAGTCCGTAAGCCTTAATACGTTAACTAAGGGCCAAGTAACTATCTAATTTGGGATTAGAGCCTCTACGTTTATCGGAACTATAGACATTAACAGCCCTATAGGCAAGGTACAATTCCATATTATTAAAGCAGATACTCCTTTCCTACTTTGCCTAGCAGATATAAATAGACTCTATATCAAATATAATAACCTAAAGGACGTTATTATCACTCGCACTAAAAGGGTGCCAGTAGTTAGATAATTTAGCCACCCATTTCTCTTATAGAGCTTCTCCTTACAGTCTTATTTAGTCGAGTCTTTTAATATAAACCCTTGCTACTTAACTGACGTAAAACTACAACGCCTATACCGTCAATTTAGTTACCTATTAGTTAATAGACTGTAAAAGCTTCTTAATAAGGCTAGCTATGGCTATAATACTAATAGATCTACTATTAAAGAGCTAACCAGACTCTGCCACTACTGCTAGAAGTTTAGCAGACCCCTAGGTAGATTTCGCTTCACCTTATAAAATAACGTTAATTTCAATTATAATATTATCGTCAATATTATGTATATTAGCGGCTCCCCCCTACTACACGTAGTTAATAAAGCAACTTAATTTTAAGCTAGTAGATAGCTATAAGACATTAGCGCCAAGTATACTTAGGACGTTCTTTAAATATACTAGATTAATAGCTATTTAGGACCACTAGACTTAATTACTACAGACGCTGGGAAGAACTTTGTTAGTAAGGAGTTTAAGCACTACGCTACTACTATAGGAGTAACCATAAAGTCGGTTCTAGTCGAATTACACAATTCCATTAGAATGGTAGAACACTACTATAGTCCGCTATAATAAGCCTACCAAATCATTACAACTGAAATCCCTAAAATTAGTAAGAAGATAGCCCTATAAATGGCCTTTAAAGCCATTAATAATACGGCCGGCCTAGAAGGCCTAGTCCCTATACTTCTAGTCTTTAAAGCCTACCCCTAAATAGTCGAATTAGACGCGCTATTACCTTTAGTTACATAACAAGCTGCGGCCATTAAGAAAGCAATAGTGGAAATCTAGAAGCTATAAGCTAAATAATAGATTACTAACGCTCTTAATATACGAAATAAACCACAAACTAATGCTATTTATGGCCTTCCACCTAGTTCGCCTATCTTAGTCTAGAGAGAAGGCAATATTAGCTAAAGTAGTTATTGGGACGGACCATATATACTACTTGCCGTTAACAGCAAGACCTATACCGTAAAGCTACTAAATGGGCCTACGACCTTCTACTCTACGGTCGTAAAACCTTACCTACTGGACCTATAAGACCCAGTTAAACCACGAGAGTCTACTGAATTAGATAAACTAGTACCTTTACCAGCTAAACCTTAATTGTTACCTAAGGCTAAACCACAGCTACCGCCAAAGCGAGGTAGAGGTCGCCCCCGCAAATACCTATTGCTTACAGCCGTCGCAGATATAACTATTATGGATACTATGATAGATACAGACGCTTTCACGGGTGATATTGCAGATATTGTAAATATTGCAGATATCGCTATCTACTTATAGGACGATAATACCGCAGATACGGCTAGTATTACTATTTACTTATAGAACGATAGCAATACCTAATTCAGCGCTTTACGATAAAAGGAGGTCATAGGCCTACTCGAGAAAGGCGTCTTTAAGATTATTAAACTACACGATATACTAAAGGGGGTCAGACTCTTTAATTTACGGTTTATTAATAAGATTAAGAATAAGGGAACCAATAAAGCCTTTAAGAAATCACAACTTATCATATAGGCCTATAATAACTTAGAGAAAGAGCTGGTTTTTACTTAGTCACCAACAATTTAATAAGTTAGCCAGCGGCTAATTCTCTATATCGCTGCTATACTACCATAGACACGACTCTACCTTCAAGATATCTTATAAGCCTATATCCAGTCTACTACGAACCTAAACCGCGAGTTCTATATATAACTACCACATAAGCTAAATAAACAATTAGGAATTAATACGGACTCCGTTCTAAAGGTTATAAAGCTACTTTATAAAGTACCTAAAGCTAGAACCCACTAGTTTAAGACCTACCATTTACACTACGTTAATTAGCTGCGAATAGACCAGTCCATATACAACCCTTGCTTGCTTTACAGCGACAAGCCTTTTAGAATTGTTGGCCTATAAACTAATAATATACTATTTCTTACAGATAATACCTTTATAGAGGCTAAATAAAGCGAACTACATAAGGCCGAATTTATAGCTAAGGAGTGAGAGTAACTAACCGCTAATACACCAATTAAGTTTAACGGAGGACTTATTTAATTAACATAAGACAGGAGTATCACGCTAACACAAAAGCGCTAGTATAAGAACTTTAGTATGGTTAACACTACGCTAGTAGACAGCACTAGCTCCAAAGGAGTTACGCGTGGCCTACTTACGCTAAAGAACTAGTATATCGCTTAACGCGCTAAAGGAGCCTATATCGCCTCAGTCTATTAGCTAGAGGCCTTATTTAACCTATCCTTTACTGCCTAAGCAATTAACCCAGTTAAAGATAATATAAAGAGTCTTAATAAGCAATTAAGCTAGCAGATTAAGAACGCAAATAAAGGCCTAAAGTTTATTAAGCTAGACGTTAACACCTTATAACTCCTAGTATTTATAGACGCTTCCTTCGCCAATAACAAGGACCTATCTTCGTAAATCAGCTACGTATTTATACTAGCAGACGCCTTAAATAAGGCAAATATCGTCCACTGGTCCTTAATTAAGTGCAAAAGAATTACTAGGAGTGTATTAGCCTTAGAGCTGTACGGTATAGCACACGGTTTTAACATAGGCGCTATAATTAAATCTACACTAGATAAGGTCCTATAGGTTAACTTACCACTCGTTCTTTGTACTAATTTAAAGTCCTTATACAACTATCTTATCCGACTAGGAACTACGTAAGAGAAACGCTTAATAATTAATATAATATGCCTTCACTAAGCTTACGAATAAAAACAGATTACCGAAGTCAAGTAAATCAATAGAGATACTAACCCTACAGACGCTATAATAAAGGGCAAGCCTTATACGGCACTATCACAACTTATTAACACGAATTAAGTTAAATTATAGGCCGTAGAGTGGGTTAAATAAACGGATTTGGCTTTAGTAGGTACGGACTTATACTATATAGAGCCAGCCGCTAAGGCGCTAGTAGTAGGCGAGCCAATAGCGATTTTTTATCCCGGGGATGGAAAATCCTAATTAGCCGGTTTAATGGTATGGCAGAATCCAACAGGCGACGCGCCCTAGGATTAAAGGTAAAGCTATTACGTATTATAGACGGAAGAGCTAGCTATTATATATACGCTATAAGTAGTTTAGAAGACTTAACTTTAGAGTATAGATTAGCCTTCTTTTAGAGTTGCTCTAGTGTCGGAACGTTAATTACGTAACGTAGTCATAAGACTACAAAGCAAGACTAACTAGTCTGACCTTAGAGTAACCCCTTTCTTCTAGACATTAATTAACTACTAACTTTAACACCGCATACGTACCACTATAAGTGATATTCATGCACGTTAATAAAGCGAGTATACCGACATTTATTTATTTATTTATTTATTTATTTAATAATTATTTTATAATACTATTACCGCTTATAACTAACTAGGATATTTATACGCGTATATAATCCTAATAAGTAAACCTACTTAAATAATCTACCTTAACTACACCATTATCTATAACTGCTATACCCTCCTCTACTAGTCCTATAATGCCGTCTAAAGCTAATATATACGCCACTGCTATAAAAGAGCGTAAAATTATTAAAGAGTAAAGAAAATAAGCCTGAGATAAAAGGGAGGTTTAAAAGTATAAGGAAGAGTATAAAGCCTACCTAATAGAGGAGATATACCAGTATAAATGCCACCTAGCTTAAATAGCTTAATTATAGTTAGGCTTAGCCACTTCGGCCTTATAAGCTACTATATTAGCTAATATCTTTAGTAAGCCTCTTCCTCTTAGTATAAAGTCGCTTAAACTTTGCCTTCCTAGCGTTATAAAAAGGGATTACCTAAACATTTTTAAGGGTACCTTTAATCTAGTAAACCTCGCCTACCTTTAAGTCTATACTGCTTAAATTAAAAATAGTACTTTAGTTATAAGGAAGGTAAAGGTAAATAGGAAGCTATTTATAGATAAAGGTGTCTAGGTTAAAGGTTTTACTAATTATATAGTTATTATTATATACTTTTTTTTAAATAAATATAATTTATACCATATTAACCTAGTATATCTACCCATAGCGTTATGATTTTCGTAAGCTTAACTAATACCACCTAGCTAGCTAGGAGGCCGCTAGTACGGTATATAGGTGGGCAAGGAACCCAGAAAATTACGATATATTTACTACTTCTTTTTATAAGGCCCTCGCCGTACTATAATTCCGTTGGCCTTATTATAGGCCCTTATAACTTTACGCGCATCCACTTCTTTGCGCTTTTAGGCCTTAATTATCTTATTAGCAGCCCTTTTTTTAAGTGCCTCTAGCTTCTCTTAGGTATCCTCCAATGCTTTAAGCTTAGAATTCTTAACAGCCTTACGCCCTTACTGCGTATAAAGTATACTACCTGTTTAAAGTAATAACCGAGCATCCTTTTGCGCGTCCCTACGCTTCTGCGCTGCCGCGGTAGTGTGTAATAAGTCTTAATGTGCAGCTTATAAGGCATAAGCGATTGCTAGGCTTCCACGTATATACTTGCTATACAAGATTCTACCCTCTTTATCCTCCAAGTCCCTATCTAAAAGATTAGCTATATACTTAAGCGTATAAGTATAAGATAGAGTTATAAGAAGCTGATTATCTATCGGGCCTATAGGTGGTGTTGCTATTTATAGTGGTATTAGTAGACGAATTTGATTAATTACAATAGCTGGATTAAATGGAATTAACCCAGATTTTGCCTAGGCGCTTTTAATTATACTACGCTTAAACGTCTGTAGTCTAATAGTATGTAAACTCTAAAGGAAATCCATCTTGTTAAAGTTAATGCAGCTATTCTAAAAGGCCTTAGTAACAGCTTTTTCATACTAGTGCTTATACGGTTAAAATACTACAATATTAAGAGGCTGACAGATATGTGTTATATAAGGAATTATAGCAAAAAGGATAATTAAATAGTTATTGCAGAACTTAATAAATTGCCTCGTAAAATGGCTAGTATACCCATCCAAAATATAGAGCCGGTTTTTACTAATTTAACGCTTAGATAACCACTTTTTAAAGTAAATTGCCTATTCTAATAGCAGCTAATCATTAATATATGCTATATTACTTACTCCCAGCAAATAATTGCCTGGAAGGTCCTCTTCTATCTATATATACCACCGCTTCTATATCGTTTTGCCAGCTAGAATAACGAGTAAAGGCCCTATAACCCCATCGCCACAAATTACCTCTACAACCGTAGCTGATTCGCGATTGGTATCCTTAGCGGCAGTAATTCGAAAGGCCTTTAAAGCCGTAATTACCTTCTCCTTCTTGCCTATTCCTAGACAAATACCCGTCTTATTATAATTATATATATCTCCCACTTTAATCCCATATAGCCCTACGGTATTATTGTAGTCCTAGTACTACCGCGATAGCGTAATTAGGTCCTCCGCTACCTGTCTTTCTAGCTCCTTAGGATTCTTAGTACGTAGGTTAAATTCTAGGTGCCTCTTAAGGAATCTATTAGTCTAATAGTCGCCGAAAGTAGGTGGTTCTAATAGACCGAGATAACGCGCCGTGAGTATACAATTACACTCCGACTTAAGCTCTTGGATAGTTATACACGTTTTAAGCGCGTCCCTACGCCGTAGCTATATAATAAGGCCTTCCTCCTTAGGTCCAGAGAGTAATAGATTATAAGCTGGCTGCCTAGCTTATAGTGGACGTCCATTAACGCGATTCTTGACGCGGTCGTATTTAGCGTTAAAAAAGCGCGCTGCTTTGGCCATAGAAGTAAATTCTCCTGCAGTATAGGCTGCAACGGCCTTTTAGACCTTAGCCTCTTTATTAATTAAATTAGAAGTTATAGTTGTGGTGTAATTATCACAGTATAAAGTTCAAAGTTATATTCTGGGCACCTTGCCTACCTATATACCGTGCTGGCGGCCACCTAGCTAGCTAGGTGGTGTTGGTTAAGCTTATAAAAATTAAAACGCTACGGGTAGGTAGATTATATACTTAATTTAGCACTTAATTATTATAATTTTATAATAGCTAATG
>Ga0307515_10025789_pt1 | contig 10150 bp, 10 predicted proteins | sample 17_EM_MG_FD_194513 | JGI IMG/M metagenome (GOLD analysis project Ga0307515, IMG submission 194513) | Populus trichocarpa ectomycorrhiza microbial communities from riparian zone in the Pacific Northwest, United States - 17_EM | ecosystem: Host-associated > Plants > Roots > Unclassified | place...
GGGGGGAAGTCCCCGTGGCTGATCCGCAGACCGCAGAGACGTCCGTGCAGAGCATTTACGATGCCGTCGCCGACACCTATGACTACGTGACCCGGCGCAACGATTACGACAAGTGGGTCGGCCTCTACGTCGGCCTTATCGAGCGTCATGGTGCACCCGGGAAACGAATGCTCGACATCGGGGCCGGGACGGGGCTGGCGTCGATCCGGTTCGCCAACGCCGGATATGACGTCACGGCTGTGGATATCTCACCGGAGATGCTGCGGCAGGCTAAGGCGAAGCCGGGAGCCGAGGACGTCCGTTTCGTGGTGGCGGACGTGCGGGACCTGCCCGACCTCGGGCTGTTCGATGTGGCGGTGACGCTGGGAGAGCCGTTCATCTATCTCCTCGACGACCGGGAGTTGGCTGCCGCGCTCACCGGGGTTGCCGGCCTGCTCGCGCCGGGTGCCCTGTTCGCCTTCGACCTCGGCACCGCCGGGTTCTTCCAGCGGCACCTGGCCAAGGTCGTGGTCGACGAGCTGGACGGCGAGCTGACCGTGGTCCGTGGGGCCGCGTCGGAGCGTGACCCGCGCGCCGCCGACTACCTGCTCGACCGGTTCACCACCGACGACGGGGTCACCTGGCGACGCTCCAGCCAGCGGCACTCATGGTCGTACTTTCCACCCGATCTGGTCGATCGGTTGGTGCGCGAAGCGGGCCTGGTGCCGGTCGCCACCCACGGGCTCTACCAGGGCCGCCTAGCGGAATACGCGGACGAGACTCTGCACCGCAAGAGTTTCGTGATCGCCCGCAAACCAGCGTGGAGAATCCCTTCCTAGGAAGGGCGCGCAAATCTGTCCGGCCATTCACCAGAATGGGACGGAATCGCAGCAGTGCCCAGGAAAGGAGGTTCGCCGTGAAGATCGAAGACTGGAACGAGTAAATATCCGTCAGTGGGGGTGTGGCTCCGCGCCGGTCATCGCGCCGGCCGGGGTCACACCCAGCGGAAATGCGGAGACGAACGCAAATGGGAGTCACGGCCTACGCGGCACCGTTGCGGGACACAGCGTTTCGGCGGTACTGGAAAGCGGTGACCGGGTCCGCCGCCGGCGACGGAGTGTTGTCGGTGGCGGTACCTCTCGCCGCCGCGCTGCTGCTCGGCGCGGATCCCGCACAGATGGGCCTGCTGACCGCGCTGGCCTGGATTCCGAGCGTCCTTTTCGCGATACCCGCGGGCGGCTGGGTGGCCCGCTTCCGTCATCAGCTGACACCCATGATCGGTGCCGATCTCGTCCGCTGCGCGGCAACCGCACTCGTCCCGATCGGCGCCCTGCTCGGGATGCTGAACCTACCCATCCTGTACGCGATCACCGTCGTCGTCGCCACCGCGTCGGTGGTCTTCACCGTCACCGACGCCGCCCTGCTTCCCGCGCTTCTCCCCGAGGACCGGCTCGTCGCCGGGCAGTCAGTCGTCTACGGCGCCCGCACGGTGGCGTCGATGATCGGATCCGGCGTCGGAGGACTCCTGGTCCCGCTGGTGTCCGCCCCGATCACGGCGGCGGCCGGTGCGGCGTCGTTCCTGTGGTCGGCGACCCTGCTATCCCGGACCGCCTGCCCCGGGTCCCTCGCCGTACCACGACGGGCAGCGCCGATCTCCGCGGCGGGACTACGGTTCATCGTGAGCACCCCGGTGCTGCGGGGCGCGCTCGGCGTCACCACCACCACGAACTTCTTCAAGCTGATGTTCCACGCGCTGCTCGTCCTCTTCCTCACCCGGACGCTGCATCTGCCCGCCGGCACGACCGGTCTCGTGCTGGGCGCCGAGGCGGCCGGTGCGCTCGCCGGATCCGTCATCACCCCGGCGGTCACCCAGCGCCTGGGAATGCGGCGAAGCCTGATGGTCGGCAGCCTGCTGTCGGCCACGCCGCTGACGGCGGTGCCCGCCGCGACCGGCCCCGAGACCACGGTCGCGGCCGTGCTGGTGGTGGCGTCGCTCCTGTCCGGTCTGGGCCGCTCGTTGCAGGACATCAGCGTCGCCACCACCTTCATGACCGCGGTCCCCGTGCCGCTGCGCTCCCAGGTCCGCGGCGCCTACCAGACCGTGAGTTTCGGCGTACGCCCGATCGGCGCGGTGCTCGGCGGGTTCGCCGGGCAGCACCTCGGGCTGCGCGCGGCGATCGGCATCGCGGTGGCCGGCGGCCTGCTGGCGTTCCTCTGGGCGCTGCCGTCCGGACCGGCCCGCTACGTCGGTCGCCACCACCAGGCGCATCGGTTGGGGCGGGTCCAGTCAGGCCTAAGCCCTCGGCGGACCGGCCGGCGGGTTCGCCGGCCGGTCCGGCACCCCGTGCGGGCCGGCCTATCGGGCTCTGGCCAGCACCGGGCCGCCCGTGACCGGTGAACCTGCGCCGGTGACCGTCTGGATCAGTCCGTCGCGGTCGGCCGGGCCGACGGCGAGCAGGCACCGGGCGGCCAGCGCGGCGTCGAAGTGCTCCGGTGTCAGGGCCAGTTCGGCGCGGGCGAGGTCGGCCCGTGAGGTCTCCGGGGTCACCCACGAGGTGCGCCAGGCCGCGGTCGCCGCGTGGTACCGGTCCAGGGTGAAATCGGTGCCGGCCGGGGACGGGCGGTCCCAGCACAGGAACAGCCGCACCACTTCCGGGTCCTCCCGGGCCAGAAACTCGTGCGCCCAGACGGCATGGTTGCGACTGGTCGAGAACTTGGCGCCGTCGAGCAGATAGAACTCGTTGACGACGAGCCCGGCCAGCGGGTCGAGCGGCAGCCCCGCCGCCGCATAGAGCGCCGGGAACATGGCGACGTAGTAGAAGGCGTTGTCCAGGCCCAGAAACGCCCAGAGCCGGTCGACCGAGCGCCAGGCGTCGACGTGCGAGGCCAGGTCGCTCGCGTCCGGGGCGAACCGGCGGCCCACGGTATGGAGGTAGCCCAGACCCATCTCGGCCCAGACGTCGCTGCGGTGTCCCGCCGTCGCCGGGGACGGTATCCCGAAATCCGTTGGGTAGCTGATCGGCACGGTGGGAAGCGGTCCCGCGAGCAGGCGCGCGACGAGTGCCCGCACGCGCCCCGGGATCACCGCCCGGGCCCAGAAGGACCGCAGAACCTCCCGGTGGTCCTCGAGGCGCAGCACCGGGCCGCGCACCGTGGCCGTCGCGGTGGCCGTGGAGCCGCAGCGGGTGCAGGCCGGATCCACCAGAGCCGACGCCGGGTTATACGAGGCGCAGCCCTCGCAGGCTCCGCCGCCGGAACCGGCGCCGCAGCACGCGCACCGGCCGGACACGTACGCGTGATGCAGGGTTCCTGGACACCGGGGGCAGGCCGGCGCCGTCCACTGCTCGATCGGGAACGCACCCGAGATGATCAGTTCGCTGAGGAAAAGGGCGACGGCGGCGCGATAGCCGGGGTCGTCGCCCGGTTCGGTGAACACGTCGTGGGTCACCCCGAGGCGGGCGAAGACCCGCCGGATCAGATCGGCGTAGCGGTCGCGGACCTCGCGGACGGGCTCGCCGCTGTACCGCGCCCGGGCCAGCACGTAGTTCTGGTGATCGTCCAGGCCGCAGACGGAGAGCGTCCGGTGGCCGCGGCGGCGCAGCGCCCGCACCGCCACGTCCGCGGCGACGTACGGGCCGGCCAGGTGCCCCAGGTGCAGGGGCCCGTTGGGGGTGGGCGGCGGCGAGAGCACGACCACCGTGTCCTCAGGCGGCATCGGTGTCTCCTTGCGGCGGGGGCATCCAGTAGAGGCTCAGAATCCTGGCCGGGCGCCCGGCGGCGGCCTTGACGACGTGCTTCTCGCCGGGCCGGAGCAGGATCGCCGTGCCGGCCGGCGCGGGGCTGTCGTGGCCGTTCACGGAGAACGTCGCCGTGCCGTCGACGACGACGGCCAGTTCGAACTCGGGATGGCAGTCGAGGGCGCTTTCGCCCCCGGCCGGGACCTCGAACCACATCGCGCCGAACGGCATGCCGGCCAGTCCGGGATACTGCCGTTCCCATCGTCCAATGTAGATTCCGTGGTCGGGCTTGAGGTCGGCGTCGTCGAACATGAGCCGGTCCATCAGAATTCCTTTCGAGACACGGTGCCTGCGACCGGCCGAGCGTCCGCCGGGGACCTCGAGGCCGGCTGAATGCCACCTTGGCGGCGGGCGGCCCGCCGGTCATCATCTGTGCCATGACGACGAACGGTGAGATGGTCGGCCAGCGCCCGGTGCGGTACGCGCCGCGCTCGCTCAGCACGCTCGCGCCCGAGCGGTTCGGGGCCTGGACGGTGAAGCGGTATGCCGTGTCCGCCCTGCGCCCGGTGCCGCCCGCCGAGGTCGAGGAGTTCGCCCGGCGGGCCGTGGCGCTGACGCTGCCCGAGGCGTATTCCGTTCCCGGCGCGCTGGCGCACGCGTTCAGCGTGGTCCACGAGGACGAGGACGGCTGCTACGTGGTGGTCGGCTGGTGGAGCCGCAACCGGCTGATCGCGCACACCCGTACCTGGCTCGGCGAGTGGGCCGACCTGACCCCGGCCGAGGCGCCGGGCCACGCCACCGCCTGCATCTGGGAGCTGGTGGCCATCGGGCATGAGCGCGACGCCTGGGTGCGTCACGTCGTGCGGCCCGACCGCCCGGACACGCCCGCCTACCTCGCGTCGGTGGTGTCCGGGCGGTTCTGAGGATCTCCGCCGGGCGTACGGCACGGATCAGCGCCGTACGCCCGGCCGGGTCAGCACCGCGGCGCTCTGGAAGCCGCCGAAACCGCTGCCCACACTGAGGATCACGGCCATCTTGTGGTCCCGCGCGGTGATCGGAACGTAGTCCAGATCCAGTTCGGGGTCGGGAGTGTGCAGGTTCGCCGTCGGGGGGACGACCTGCCGGTCCAGGGCCAGCGCGCAGGCGGCCAGTTCCAGCGAGCCGATCGCCCCCAGCGAGTGCCCGATCATCGACTTGATCGAGCTGACCGGTACGCGATACGCGTGCTCGCCCAGCGTCCGCTTGAACGCCGCGGTCTCGTGCCGGTCGTTCTGTTTGGTGCCCGAGCCGTGCGCGTTGACGTAGCCGATGTCGGACGGGTCCACCCTGGCCTGGTTCATCGCGTGCCGGATCGCCTCGGCCATCTCCCGGCCGTCGGCCTTGAGCCCGGTCATGTGGAAGGCGTTGCTGCGCGTGGCGAACCCGCGCAGTTCCGCGTAGATCCGGGCGCCCCGCCTGCGCGCGGACTCCTCGTCCTCGAGCACCATCACCGCTGCACCCTCGGCTAGGACGAAGCCGTCACGATGGGCGTCGAACGGGCGGGAGGCGTGCTCGGGGTCCGCGTTGTTCGGCGACGTCGCCTTGATGGCGTCGAACGCGGCCAGGCTGATCCGGGACACCGGTGCGTCGGTGGCCCCGGCGAGCACGACGTCGGCCGACCCGTTCTCGATCAGGGCGGCACCGTGCCCGACGGAATCCATCCCCGAGGTGCAGCCCGTCGAGATGAGCGCGGCCGGCCCCTCGGCGGCCACCTCCCAGGCCACCTCGACGGCGAGCGTGCTGGGCAGCATGTAGCCGTACAGCTCGGGTACGCCGTAGGTGTGGTCGACCAGCCACCGCCGGCCCTGGTCGGAGACCACGGTGTATTCGGTCTCCAGCCCGATGGTGCAGCCCGTCGCGCTGCCGATGCTCACCCCGATCCGGTGCGGCGGGACGGCACCGAAGTCGAGGCCGCTGTCGGCGACCGCCTCCCGGGTGCAGACCACGGCGAACTGCGCGGCCCGGTCCATCCGCCGGATCTGCTGCGTCGAGAGGCCGAGCGCCTCGGCGTCGAAGTCCACCTCGGCCGCGATCTGGGACCGGAACGGGCTCGGATCGAACAGCGTTACCCGGCGGGTCGCGGTGCGCCCGGCGGTCAGCAGATCCCAGTACGCCTCCCGCCCGACCGCGCCCGGCGACGTCACGCCGATCCCGGTGATCACGGCTCGCCGGCTCATCGCAGACCCCCGACCTCGGGATGGGCGACCTGCGGCTGCAACGCCGGCTCGGTGTCCACATGGCCGAGCTCGGGCCGGGGCGCGAGCGGCGACAGGTGGAAGACCAGCCGGGCGATGCCGCGCCCGTTGTTGACCATCCGGTGCCGGGCGTTGATCGGCACCATCAACGAGTCGTCGAGAACCAGGGCGAAGACGGTCCCGTCGACGGTCAGCTCGACCTCGCCGGCGACCACGTGGATGAACTCCTCGGAGTACGGATGGTAGTGCTCGGTGACGAACTCCCCGGGCTCCAGCCGCAGCACGCCGCCGAAGCCGCTGGTGCTGCCGACCGTTCTGGGGCTGAGGGTCACCCGCAGGTCACCGCCACGCCGCCGGTTGGCGCTGACCTGGTCGGCGGCGACCTTCCTGAGCTGCTCGGCCATCACAGCACCCGGCCCTGGGCGCTGGTCCACTGATAGAACGGCACGGCCATGGCGTCCTTGGGCTCCTGCCACTTCGGGTCGTAGGGCCGCAGGTGGTTGGCCAGCTTGTGGTGGATGTCCTCGTAAAGCGGGTGGCTGCGGGCCCGGTACAAGCCCGGCGTGATGTCCTCGTCGGCCTCGGCCAGGTGGAAGTAGAGCCCGTGGAACTGAAAGAGGGTGCGCCGGGAGACTCCGATCATGCCGGGAAGCTCGCTGGCGTCGGACTCACCGAAGATGTCCGCGATCTGCGCGGGGTCATCGGTGTCCAGCCGGGCGACGATCAAGGTGCGCTGCATGTTCGACCTCCAGAGACTGTGCTGCTTCGCGACATGGGGTCATGGTCACGGCCGTACTCGAAACCGGCTCGGGCCGAGATCACCACCCGAGCGGCGTGCCGCTGCCACGCAGGAAGACGCCGCTGGGGCCGTCGTCGCTCAGGGTGGCCGCATCGGCGATCCCGACCGCGACGTCCTTCGGCTCGGCGCTCGCGTGCGGCATCATCCGGGTGCGGGTCAGGCCCGGGTTCACCGCGTTGACGAGCACCCCGGTGCCCTCGGTCTGCTTCGCCAGCATCGTGGTCAGCCCGTTGACCGCGGTCTTCGACAACGAATATCCGGGTGCGCCGGTGTACAGCCCGACGGTGAAGGAGCCGGTGGCGCTGGAGACGAACACCACCCGGCCCCAGCCGTTGGCCACCATCGCGGGAACGAACGCCTGCGCCACCCGCCAGCTCCCGAGGACGTTGACCGCGAACGTCTGCTCGACCTTCGCCAGCGGGACCGTCAGCGGATCGGTGCCGCCGTCGAGGAGTACGCCGGCGTTGGACACCAGGATGTCCACCGGCCCGATCCGGGCCGCCGCCTCGGCGACGGAGACGGGATCGGCGACGTCGAGGGCCTCCGCCCGGACGTCCGGGCCGATCCGCGCCGCGGCGCGGACCGCGTCGCCCGCGCCGCGTGCGGTCAGCACCACCCGCAGACCCCGGGCGTGCAACTCGGCGGCGACCGCGTAGCCGAGCCCGCGGCTCGCTCCGGTGATCACCGCGATGCGTTGTGTCATCGTCCCCGCCGTCCTCTCCTCCAGCCTGGATGGCCGAGCCGCGGAGGGTAGTGCCGCGAGCTCAAGGGCGTCTGAGGCCTGGATCAGGCCCGCGGAGCCCGTCCACGATCTCGTTCGCGGCCCGTCAGACCTGCGGTACCGTGACTGTCCTTCCCCGCGGGTCGACGGCCGTCGGCCGCGGGCGAACCCAGCGGCTGCGAGGCGATCCGGATGAGAATGCTGCTCGTCGAGGACGACATCCGCCTAGCGGACGCGCTGACCATCGCGTTGCGCCGCCAGGGGTATCAGGTGCAGCGCGCCACCACCGTCGCCGCCGCGCTCGTCGCGCCCGCCGTCGACCTGGTGCTGCTCGACCTGGGGCTGCCCGACGGCGACGGCGTGCAGGTCTGCCGGGAGCTGCGGCGGCGCGGCGACGTGGCGATCATCGCGGTCACCGCCCGGGGTGAGGAACGCGACAAGGTGCTCGGGCTGCGCGCCGGCGCCGACGACTACCTGGTCAAGCCGTTCAGCATGGCCGAGTTGCAGGCCCGCATCGAGGCGGTGCTGCGCCGCGCCCGGCCCCGCCCGGACCCGGTCGTCGCCGCCGGCCCGCTGCTCGTCGACCTGGGCCAGCACGAGGTCACCCGGGACGGGCGGCCGGTGGCGCTGACCCGCAAGGAGTTCGGGCTGCTCGCCGCCCTGGTCCGGCAGCCCGGCCAGGTGGTCGAGCGGGAGCGGCTGCTGCTGGAGGTGTGGGGCACCAGCTGGCGCGGCGCGGGCCGGACCCTCGACGTGCACATGGCGTCGCTGCGCGGCAAGCTCGGTGATCCGCCGGTGGTGGTCACCGTGCGCGGCGTGGGCTACCGGCTCGCCGTCCCGGCCGCCGTGAGCAGCCAGGACTGAGGGGCCATGCGGCGGCGCCTGCTGGTGACGTATCTGTCGCTGCTGACGGTGGCCATCACCGGGTTGGCGGTGCCGCTCGCCGCGGCCATCGCCGCCCGCAGCACGCAGACCGTGTTCATCGACCGGCAGGGCGACACCAGCCGGTTCGCCAGCTTCGCCGACACCGCACTGCGCAGCGGGCAGACCGGCTCGCTGCGGGCGCGGCTGGCCCGGTACGACGGGCTGTTCGGCATCACCGCCGCGGTGGTCAACCGCGACGGCCGGCTGGTCGTGTCCTCACGGGCCGGCACCAGCCTCGACGATCCCGCGGTACAGGCCGAGATCCGGGCCGCGCTGGCCGGCGAGGGCTCCGCCGCTGACCAGGTGGTGTGGCCCTGGCAGAGCCGGCCCCTGGTGGTCGCCGAGCCGGTCGGGCACGGCGGCGAGACCATCGGCGCCACCGTGACGATCTCGCCGGTCGGCGGCATCCACACCGCGACGCTCACCGGCTGGCTCCGGCTCGCCGCCTTCACCCTGCTGATCGGGCTGGTGGGCGCGTACGCGGCGCGGCGCCTCACCGGCTGGATGCTGCGTCCCGTGCTGCGCCTCGATGACACCGCGCACACGATCGCGGCCGGCGGGCTGACCGCCAGGGTTCCCGGCACGGTCGGACCGGCCGAGATACGCCGCCTGGGCGAGTCCTTCAACACCATGATCGACCGGATCGAGGAGATGCTGGAGCGCCGGCGGGTGTTCGTCTCCTACGCCAGCCATCAGCTGCGGAACCCGCTCGCCGCGCTGCGCCTGCGGGTGGAGAACCTCACCGTCCACCTCGACGGCGCCGGCGCCGAGGACCACGCCCTGACGCTCGACGAGGTGGACCGCCTCGCCCGGGTCTGCGACGGCCTGCTGGCCCTGACCCGCACGGAGTCCGGCCGTTCGCAGCCCTCGGTGGTGGCCGACGCGGCCACCGTCGCCGACGCCCGGATCGCCGCCTGGCGGCCGTTGGCCGGCCGGTCCGGCGTGCGGCTGGCCAGGTCGGGTCTGGACCAAGCGACGGTACGCACCTGGGACGGGATCCTCGACCAGGTGCTCGACGCGTTGCTGGACAACGCGATCAAGTTCGCCGGGCCCGGCGCGACCGTCACCGTCACCGTCGCCGCGGACAACGGCGACGTGCTCGTGCATGTGGTGGACGACGGCCCCGGCCTGCCCTCCGCCGCCCTGACCGACGCCCTGCAGCCGTACTGGCAGGCGACCGAGCACCCCGAAAGGGCCGGCTCGGGGCTGGGACTGGCCATTGTGGTCACGCTCATTGCGGCCAGCGGTGGCGAACTCACCCTGGAACCGGCCACCCCGCACGGGTTGCACGCCCGCCTGCGGCTGAGCGCCGCTACGGCTTCGCCTCCCGGTAGTAGCGCTCCGCCCCGGGATGCAGCGCCAGCGGAAACGCGTCCACCGCCGCCCGCGGATCGAGACGCAGCGCCTCCGGATGCGCCGCCACCAGGGCCGGCTTGGCCCCGAACAGCAGCCGGGTGACCGTGAACGCCTCGTCGACCGGCATGTCCTCGCGAACCACCAGCAGGTTCGCCGTGCCGATCGTCGTGACCTCCTGCCCCAAGCCGTACGTTGTGGCCGGGATGGACCGCTCGGTGTAGAAGTCGCCGTACAGCGAGCGCAGGTCGGGCGCGAACTCCGCGAGACCCACCAGCCGGATCGGGACCTCGCCCGCCAACTGGGCGATGGCCGGCGTCGGCAGCCCGCCGGAGAAGAAGAACGCGTCGATCCGGCCGTCTCGCAACGCGGCCACGGACTCGCCGAGATCCAAACTCGACCG
>Ga0307515_10025790_pt1 | contig 10149 bp, 6 predicted proteins | sample 17_EM_MG_FD_194513 | JGI IMG/M metagenome (GOLD analysis project Ga0307515, IMG submission 194513) | Populus trichocarpa ectomycorrhiza microbial communities from riparian zone in the Pacific Northwest, United States - 17_EM | ecosystem: Host-associated > Plants > Roots > Unclassified | place...
TGTTTTTCGATTAGAAATGTATCAAAATAATTTTTTTTTATTTTTTAAAAATTATTTTTAACATCAACACATTAAAATAATTTAAAAATATAAAAAAAATTTATTTAAAAAAATTTAAAAATTTTAAAAACACAATTTGCTCCGCGCTTATAAATACTCGCGTAGGTTTAATTTTGAAGCTGTACTTGCGGTGCAACCTCGGTTTTCACTAGGAAACGCAGGTTGCCCTCGTTTCCAGACGGACACAATTCAACTTCAAGAGCTTAGAAGTGCTCAGTCAGATCAATGGGCCACTGATGGTTGCTTTGAATATTATGGAGGCAGAAATCGAGAATACATTTTTAATAATATTGAGCAAGCGACTAGTCCAACTCGAGGAGATTGTATTCCCTGATATTTTTTGTATTTCGCTTATTTCATGAGTTAACAATTTTGAAAACAAAGACGTATCTACTCGACCTGAGTACCAAACACACACACACACACACTCACACGTAAACTGCTATATTAAATTTCCCCACATCATATCCCATACGAATAAAGACAAAACAAATAAGAAGAAAACATGTAATATATGCTCAATCATTCAACAAAAAATTGAAAAAACAACACCAATATCTATGTCTTGACCCCTCAAATGGGACCCCGACGTTTAAGATATATACTAGAATTTGTTTTTGGTATGGGAAGTGGGTAAGATAGCATTACTGCAAGGGAGGCAAAGAGCCATGTTCGCATGGCCCTCTTTGTCCCCATAGATATAAGCATCATCACCAAAGGGTAGGCATACCATGTTGTTCCTTGGATATATATGCCACGCCAGGAGAGAAAAACCCTTTATACCCTACGTACTAACCCTTTCCACTCGCTTAGTCAAAAAAATAATCTTGTGCAGGAGTTCTATGTTCCCCTGGCATTTGATGGGCGAGGCTTGCTCATGTGAAACCCACATGACACCCATACCAACATAATCAAATTTGTCTTCTCATGGCGGCCCTTCCGCTGACAACAACCTAGTTATAAGCAAGACTTCGGTCACGAATGGAACTAAATCGGCAATTTAATGTAGATGCTGCTGGACTGGCGGCAGCTGCCAGGTCCAGCTGCGCCAGGCCAACAAGCTGGGCCTGGTTTGCGGCCTTTTAAGGGTGTCAGGTATGTAGAATTTTTACCATCTTATCTCTCGAGTATAGTCGAATTCAGTATACTCGTGGATATAATATATGACTCTAATGCTATTAAATTCTATTGATTTTTATATAAAATTATAGAAAAATTATTTTTTAATAAATATATTTAATTAAATAAGTTTACGCTTCATTAACATCATTAGATATATTAAAATCTTTTATAACCTATTATGTCTCTATCTTTTAACTAAATAAAATAAATAAAATATAACTCACAATACAACTCAAAATATTACAAAAGTTAAAATTACATTTTAATTATTTCTCTTCATAAAAAGACAAGATTCATGGGTTATAAATACACCTTGAGATCTTCAGAACAAAAGTTCATAAATTTCATTTTCTACTGTATATATATTTTCAAAGATTTATCTCTAAAATATTATTGTATTTTTTTATATTTAAAAAGATATTTATTTAACAGTTATTTAGCCACAAGCCACCTTAACTAGGAAGAATAAATAATATTATTAGAACTAATTAATTAAATTCTTAACTTACTTGGAGATTTCAAACTTTATCATTAATGAAATGATGTTATTATAGTAAAAGATTTAAAATAAGCCCAATTCAGATCAAAGTATTTCTAAATCAATAAATCATGGATCGATCAACTGGGATTAGTTTTATAACCATGCATGTCATAAATAGCTACTTCTAGTTAACTAACTTTGTAGATAGTGCAGTAATTAGTGACTAATCATAATAACATTAATGAAAATAACCTTAACTACATTCAAGGTTTAATTTGTCGAATGCCGATCGATAATTGATTGATTATTTTTGGGCAAAACATTATGGCGAAGGCTTTCTTGTCATTGTCCCTTCATTATTAGGAAATGTAAACATTTGGCGGTGGTTAATGTCTAGTTGTGATGTTTGTGTCCGAGTGATTATAGACAAGCGTTCTTAATCAGTTCTTTTCATGTCCAGATTTTTTCTTGTAGTTTTCAAGAATAAAGCCAATAAACTAGCTGTTTGCTGACTCAAGCTTTACTGATCTTTCGTGCCTGTTTTTATCAAGCTAAAAGGTGCCGATTAATCCTTGTTGCTACACATTCTTGCAAGCTTTTCTAAGGGAAACTAATTTTCATTTGAGCATTGTATATGTCAAGTAATAAAACTCTGCCTCCTTATATTAATTCTGGATAATCTACGTACGTTAATAAAAATAATATTATTTTAATTTTTTAAACATAAAATAATATTATTTCAAAATTTTTGATGTAGTTAATTTGATTATAAGTTAACTAAGATTTTAGTCATGTTAATTTCCAAGATTTTTTTAAATTTGATCCGGGTGAAGTCTTGAATCAACCCATAGAATTTCACCGATTTTAATAAACTTGTCATATAGCAACTCCTAAGTAACTAATATTAAATTTACCAATATTATTGTGTATAGCTCAACTCAAAGACTATCTGAGCATTTGTTTATAGCTCATCTACCTTTCAGAATCTCATGAGACAAGATAAAAGAAAATGGAATTAATTGAAATCGCGTTGACTTTTCAATTAATAATAAATTAATCAAACCAGAAAATCATAATTTAATATCAATTAGAACTGAACACGATCCCTAGCTACTACATTGTCATTTTTTTCTTAATTATTATTACATCAATCCCAATTATATTTACTTATGACCTCCAAACTAATAATAATAATAATTATTATTATATGTAAATGAGAAAGCGAAACGACATTATCCTTTTTTTTTTCTTAATTATTATTGCATCAATCCCAATTATATTTACTTATGACCTCCAAACTAATAATAATAATAATTATTATTATATGTAAATGAGAAAGCGAAAACGCAAAAAAATCTAGGGCACATGCTATGCTTATAGTCAACAAGAACACATAAATCGACCAAAATTTTTATTTTCTTTTTATACTTTACTAATTAATTAGTCTGTTTATTTTTTTTTATTAATCTCTGACCACAATTGGGAGTTAGATATACCAGACTCCTCGTCACATGCAAGGATCATGGGTGGGTAGTTCTTACGGGTATTCGCCGCATATCTTGGAAAAGCCAAAAAGATCGAATTCTAATTATTGTAAATTATTAAATTTTGATATATATATATATAATAAATTGCAACTTCAATTATTAATTTGCTTATTTTTTTCTTTTTTTTTTGTTTATCAGGGAGGTGATAGATTGTCGCTCCCACATAGCACATGGAAACGGGCTTTGTGCCTTTGTTAAACTTCATGAACAAGCAACAGAGTCAAGTTTAATGACAACATGAGATGCATAATACATCTGAAAGCCGGTGGGGTGAGGTCTACGTACATATTATATGTTATTAAATATATATAGCGGTTTTTAAGAGTACTGTAAAATTTATATTTTTTCAGAGATAATTACTATGCTTGATCAGTACTCGATAATTAAAGTTGGTAGAAAATTTTCCATTAAAACTCAATGTTCTCTTTTGAGCTTTTGGATGAAATTATCAGACACCAAAAGGAGAGTTTTCGTGCTGCCCCAGCACCGGAAGCTAAGTCCATGCATGTATTCAATATTAATTGCCTTTGATATCAACTTTGACAATGATGATGAACACAATTTTTTAAATATTAATCTTTATAGAGAACATAGCAATGCAAATAAAGCTAGAGGTGACGAGGAGGATGCAATTTGAGGAGGATTTGATTAAGGAAATATTGACACAAGTTCAAGCCCTTGGAATATAAACAACCAATGGCATGTTACATATAAACTATCGAAGATGTTATGATGTTTTATTGTTTGCTATGAAGATTTTTATTTGAACTTGTATTTTTTTATAAAAAATTATGCTAGTGAAAGTACATACCATATATACAAATCCATGTATGAAATATGACCTATCTCAATGAAAAATATGAACGATTTTCTGGCGGATTATGAAGAACTCCGCCGAGTGGTAATTAATGAAGATAAGATCATATATGAGTGATACAAGTACATTCTTTTATTGACCCCACGGTCTTGAGGACGATCAGCCTCCTCCTTTAACGCCGTCTCTATTCTAGTTTTATTGTATTTAAACATACAAATGCTTAAATTTATAATAAATATTTGATTTTTATATCAAGATAATTTATTTTTAAATATTTGAATTTTGTATTAATTTAATTTTTTTAATTATGTTTAATAGATTAATTTTTAAAAAATATTTTAAAATTATTATTGACGGGTTACCGACAAACTTATTCCGTCGGTATATTCCAAAGAGTTGAAAAAGAATTATAACAAATATCAATATTATTGTTAACTCATCGACGTAATCAGTTCATCGATATATTCTAGAGAGTTGAAAAATAAATACTGTAAATGTCACTACAATTATTAACTCACTGACAAAATTACATATGATTTTCTTGTCGGCGATACGTTAAATAGTGTCTAGGGAATTACCGACAGAATAAAATGGATAATTTTTTTTAGCACGCATGATCGATCCGTCTGTAAAGCTACAAGTAAATTTATTAACGACAGACTTACCATCCATGATCCCGTCAATAAAATAATCACTAATGAATTGTTAGCGTAAATACCGACAGAAATTTTCGTCAATAAAATTGTTAAATCTGGTGGTGTAAAGCAACATGATTAGAGAGAAAATCTCCAACCAAACATTATTGAGAAAGGAAGGACATTAATTCTCTTTATTTTCTTGTATAAACAAAGCTTTTAGATTATACTTTTATACATAGGCATGTTTTGTTTCCTAAAGTTTGGTCTTTTGGGAGACAAATATTGTAATGGGGTTAAATAAGATGCGAAGCCGCGTAGCTTTAGGAAACAAACTTTTCTAAAAAAGCAAGCACTCTTGATTGATCCTGGAGAGCATACATCTAAAAAGGCATTGAAATGTTTTCAAGAAACTCTCCCAGACAAATATTGTTTGCGTAAATAGTGACAACTTTGGATTGAATCAATCTTGCCGGACACTTGTTGCCTTTACTTTACATGCCTTTTGGTTGAAGCTAATAGAAGAGTGGTGGGATTCTTTTGAATTTATTTTTCATTTGGAAACCCTAGCTTATAATTCCTTACATAAAACAAACATTTCCCCCCTTTTGACTCATTGGCCTTTTGAACCACACAAACACATCTCCCAGTGTCCCAGTCCTATACATACAGTGCATAGATTAATTTCACTTTGATTTAATACACTAATCGTAGCTAGAATTAATGTTAATTGCCTGCTCAAACGGCTTAAACAACGTCAAGATCGAGTAGTGTATAAAAAAAGTGGTGTGTATATGCAATGCTCATGGCCGCTCGAGACGCATTTAATGGAGGCCGACTACAACTAGGTCGGCAACAAACGTCACCCGTCTCTATCCACCAATACGCGGCCAGCCATTATTTGTTAGTTTGTTGTTTTTTGCAAGTAAAGTAATTTGCAAATGTAGTGATCAAACATACTAATACATATTCGAGTTTGCAATTGATTACAGCTGGTTTAGGATAGAAATGACATGTATAGAATAGATACGAATGACTTTGGTTGAAAATATATAGCATAGACACTAATTAATTTATAATTATTGAATGATTTTTACGTAAATTTATGTATTTTAAAATTAAAAAATACAAAACATGTTTTTATTTTTATTTTCACTAACTTTAGTTTTCTTATTTTGAGAGATAAACAAACATTATGTAAATGAGTCAATCATGTCATAATTATACACAAGAAGAAGAAGAAGGAGAAAGAAGACAACTTTTTTTTTTTTGTTTTTTCATTATGTTAAATATATAACTCATAATTAATAACATTGGTCATGATATTCTTGATTCGAAGAATTTTATGGAAGGGGCGGGTGGGAATAAACACAAAGTTTTACAAAAGAAATCTAGCTAGCTAGTTAAGATCGAGCCACTCCAAATCCACGCAGGGGAGTGCATGTACTTTCTACAATTGAAGAAAAGATAAAAAAGAAAAAAAATCTCTTATCAACCAAAAAAAATTTTGGTTAAATTTTTTTAATGTTCACACTTGATCACACAATTACCTGGCTATCGTTCCTCAGGCTCACGGTCATGATCAAAGGATAGCCGTAAGACCCACTTGGCGAGGGACTTTCTTCTTGCGTTTTTCAGCAGTTGGTGATGGCTTTGATTATTAATGTTCATGGACTCCACAAATGACTTCAATCGTTGGATAGCAAGGTTTAGTGTTTCTTCAGACATGTTAGCAAAGCACACTCGAAACCAACCTGGCTCGGTGCAATGGCAAGAAGAACCAGGAGAGATATTGAGCTTAACTTGATGAACAATCTTTTTCCAAAGCTCCATTTCTGCGTCAAACGTGTTAGAACTCAAGAGATGCTTCATGTTAACCCAACAAAACAAGCCTGCATTGCTCTTTAGGCAGCTGATTCCTGCCTTTTCAAGGCCCTTGACGAGCAATTTTTGACGTTGTTTAAGCCTCTTTTGATTCTCAGAGATATAATTCCTCGTGAACTTTTTATCAGAGAGCAGAGCAGCAAGAAGATATTGAGTTTGAGAAGACACTAAACCGAAGCTGGACATTTTAGTTGCTGCTGATACAACCATGTCATCGTTGGAGTAAATTGCACCAACTCTAAAGCCAGGGAGACCAAGATCCTTTGATAGACTATACACAACATGAACTCTATTCCAAACTTGAGAGCTTTCACATTTCATATCCTTCAAAACCTCCATGACACTTACAAACCCTGGAGAGTTAAAAACTGTGCCGGAATAAATTTCATCGCTTATTAGATGAATGCCCTTTTCGGTGATCAAGCTTAAAAGAAGATTCAATTCACTGCGGGTTATTGTAGTCCCCAAAGGGTTTGACGGGTTTGTGACCAAGACACCCTTAACCCTCAGGTTTCTTTTTTGGGCTTCCTGAAAGGCATCTTCAAGGGCTGGTGCAGTGATTTGGAAGCCATTTGAGCTTGTACATTGAATTGGTACAATCTCAACCCCAGTTCTCCACTTGAGATCTCTATCAAATCTGCAAGAATAATTAAATAACCAATTAATACTGTAGAAATGCAAGTAGTAACAGGGAAAGTATATAGGAGGATAAAGTATATAGATCATATGCTTACCCCGGGTAGTATGGAGTGGGAAGAAGAAAGGCCTCCCCGGGTTCGGCAAGGCAGAACATGAGTGTCTCATTAGCCGAAGTTGCACCAGCAGTGAGTACTATTTTGTTTTGATCAAAGGTTACTTTGTTGCCTCTTATTTCAGCCATGAATTCCACCAATGCCTGTAAAGAAAAAAATATTGGAGCCAAGCTTATTAGTTAGATACATAAATCATTCGTCAACGTATATGTGTGCGCGTGTGTGACCTAAAAAAGCAAGCAATAATGAACTTACTTTCTTGAACGCCGGAAGCCCATGATAATCTTGGAAAAGAGCAAGCTCTCTAAATATGGACTGCCCATCTTTTTTGAACCCAGCTGCGTCCTGGTTATTAGCAAGCCATGACTCAAGAAGATCAAAAGAGAGCTGCAAAAAATAGCAAATGGAACGTAAGCTACCTGTAATTCCAATATATACTCCATAGGAATATGACAACAAGGACACAGGAAGCAAAGAAACAGTTGTAATGGGCAGTATGTAACATCTCTGTAATAAAAACAGGGATAGAATGACAGGCCTGAAGCTCTATATATTCCAGACCTTACCACCTAAGGGACCAAAATAGATGATAGAAGAAACATTTTTGAGTATGTTTTTTCTAACCTGATTCTCTGCAAGACCCATCTGAATGATGCCTGTTGGATTCTTGATCTCATCGTATGGGTTCTTCTCGTATTCCTGCCATCCTAGGAAGTAAGAGGAATCTTGGCCATGAGTATTACACGTGGCTTTTCTAGACAACAACTTCATTTTGTTTATCTATTGAACAAGTTGTTTTCAAGCTAGAGAGCTTCGAATATTAGCAAAAGAAAGAAACAACTATACAAGTAGCTAGCAAGAAGGAATTTTCAAGACAAGAAAAGCTCAAGAGATAAGAATTGGAAGAAGGAATTATGGAATGCATATCAATATTGTAGCTAGCATATATATATATATATAGTGGCTTATTAAGAGAAGTTCAATTAAAGACAGATTAGTCATAGACAATTTTGACCATAGAGACAGGATTTCTTATGCTTAATAATTAATTCATTAATTGCTCAGGACACCAAACATATGTTAATTCGACGCGCTGCACCGTACCACAAGACATCACACATTCCTGTGCTCGAATCTGGTAGTGTTGCCCTTATACCATACCCCTTTAGATTGAAAGTGTGCTCCACCAAATGCAAGATCGCGTGGGGCTATATGTAGCTAACATATTTTTTTTGGATACGGGAGTAGAAAACTAAGAACTAAGGCTTACGAGAAGGAAAGAGGATTGTACATACAAGTAGTGTAGCAGTAGTGGTGTTCAAATGCTATATACCGACAGGAAATCTTATAGAAAATGGCTAAAAGTGACCCACGGTAACTTGAACTCTAGATAGTGCCACCGAGGGTCCATGTGCCTCCTGGACCTATCAAACCTTGTCGGCCACATTCTCCCTCTTTAGCACTCAAATCGGCCCATTTTGTTTCTGCTTAATTTTAACCCGTAGAGCCAAATAGATGTATATATTACCTACAACACAACCTTTTGATTTGAAGCCAAACCTTTAGTCTCTAATGGAAAGAAATTAGTCGGTATCATGTTGTGTAGGTTGTAACACAATTAGAAAGATGGAGTGATTTGCTAGCAACTAGTATGGTCAGTCGGCCTATAGAAACGGTAAGTAGCTAGACCGTTGGTTCAATCTCTTAATTACTACTCACTAGATAAATATGTTAATAAATCTTTTTTTTTTTTTAATAATAGTCGATTATATTATAACCAGCTAGATGGCAAAGAAAACAATGAATAAATCCTAGTTAACAATGTGAAATGTGAAGAAAAGGTTGCCCTATTCCCTTGAACGAAACAGTTGAACTTGATTCCCAACTGTCCCATATTTACTTGAGTAGTGACCCAAATCATTGAACCAGCATCAATTTTGAGTAAAATGCCTATATTGTTCAGGATATATAGCTACCAAGCATGGACGGTGGAGACTGATAAAATGGATTGTTTCGTTATAAATCTTTGTTGCGTGACAAATAAAGGGAAGGAGGTAATTAATGAGATTGTGTGTTTTTATGAGCTGGGTATGGTAAAGATTCGAACAAACATCGAATTCAAGCAATTGTTGGCAGCAATTTAATTCCAACCATCTTCGGCACTTGGTTTTTCGGCTACCTGATTTCTGACCATCCCCCACTAGCAATATTTTTTGGTCATGGTCATATGATCCTAGCTAAGACTAGTATTAAAAAACTCAAGGTCAAAAGGAAGAGTTAAAATTAAGGGATTGAATGTCATTGATTGAGTGTTTTGTAACAAAAACAAAAGGGAGAAAAAATATTAAGAGTTTTACTTTGTCGTACGGCCGCTGCATGAAATATGGAAGGCAAAGCTAGGGAGGTAGGTGAGATGGTGGTGGTGGTGGTAGTACTGGTGTTTATTATGGAGGCAGGCAAATCAGCTGCAGATTTAGAGGACTTTTCTCTCTCTTTTTTAGGATATGATATATTCCTTTGCTTTATTTCACCATTGTAGTCAAGTGAAGTGAGGGACAGCTCATGCTCATCATCATCATCAAATAACTTTCTTAATCTTTCTTCAAGTTCTAGCATTAAGGTGGATTAGTCATCAATGGAATGTTGAAACTTGAAACTACTTGGAAGCAGCCTGTAGCTAGGACTGCATATAATATGTGGTTGGTAGTTGCTTAATGACCGGGGACCCTTTCGTCTGCTAGGTCTTTCTCTTTTTTCTTCCCCGGTAGGTGGCATTTTTGTTGAGAAAATAACTCCAATACTTTATAATTTATCTATTTAGATTATTTCACAATTAAGTTTGTTTTATACC
>Ga0307515_10025791_pt1 | contig 10149 bp, 5 predicted proteins | sample 17_EM_MG_FD_194513 | JGI IMG/M metagenome (GOLD analysis project Ga0307515, IMG submission 194513) | Populus trichocarpa ectomycorrhiza microbial communities from riparian zone in the Pacific Northwest, United States - 17_EM | ecosystem: Host-associated > Plants > Roots > Unclassified | place...
ACTAAAACATTTTTGTAAAATTTTGAATTTGTTTTCTTTAAATTAATTTTTTTAGTATTTTTAAATTCTTTTGATAGGCTTATGTCAAAAATAAATTTTAAAAAATAAAAAAAATTATTTCGATACATTTACAAACAAAAAACACATTAAAAAGTAATTGCTATATAATATAAAATAAGTTCTTTTCATGGTGATACTATAAAGAGTAAACTTAATCAACAAGAAAGCCTATTCTTAGGTCTTAGAAGGCCAAAAGTAGCCATTACTCTAATGATTTTTCTTGTAATTTCCCCTATAATCCTTATACTTTATTTTTACGATTGTAAAATATTTTTGTAAAATTTTGAATTTTTTTTCTTTAAATAATTTTTTTACTACTTTTAGATTGTTTTAATGTCCTGATGCCAAAAATAAATTTTAAAAAATAATAAAAAATATTATTTCTATACATTTCCAATTAAAAAGTATTTTAAAAAGCAATTATTAACACAATATCAAATGAGCTCTTTTCATGGTGATACTGTAGAGAGTAAACTTAATCAACAAGAAAGCCTGGTCTTAAATGGCCAAAAGTAGCAATTACTCTCATGATTTTTCTTATAATTTCCCCTTTAAGCCTTATATTTTATTTTTGCGGTTGTAAAACATTTTTGTAAAATTTTGAATTTGTTTTCTTTAAATTAAGTTTTTTTAGTATTTTTAGATTGTTTTAATATGCTTATGTCAAAAATAAATTTTAAAAAATATAAAAAATATTTCGATACATTTACAAACAAAAAACACTTTAAAAAGTAAATGCCAACACAATATCAAACATGTTCTTTTCATGGTGATACTGTAGAGACTAAACTTAATCAACAAGAAAGCCTGATTTTAGATGGCCAAAAGTAGCAATTACTTTCATGATTTTTCTTGTAATTTTCTCTTTAATCCTTATACTTTATTTTTGCGATTGTAAAATGTCTTTGTAAAATTTTGAATTTTTTTCTTTAAATAATGTTTTTTAGTATTTTTAAATCGTTTTGATGTGCTGATGTCAAAAATAAATTTTAAAAAATAAAAATAAATTATTTTGATATATTTACAAATAAAAAATACTTTAAAAAGTAACTGCTAGCATAATATCAAATAGATTCTTTTCATGATGATACTGTAAAGAGTAAACTTAATCAACAAGAAAGCCTAGTCTTGGATGGCCAAAAGTAGCCATTACTCTTATGATTTTTCTTGTAATTTCCCCTTTAAGCTTTATACTTTATTTTTGTGGTTGTAAAACGTTTTTGTAAAATTTTGAATTTGTTTTCTTTAAATTAATTTTTTTAGTATTTTTAAATTGTTTTGATATGCTTATGTAAAAAATAAATTTTAAAAAATAAAAAAAAATATTTCGATACATTTACAAACAAAAAACACTTTAAAAAATAACTACCAGCACAATATCAAACATGTTATTTTCATGGTGATACTGTAGAGAGTAAACTTAATCAACAAGAAAGCCTGGTCTTAAATGGCCAAAAGTAGCAATTACTCTCATGATTTGTTTTTTTGTAATTTACCCTATAATCCTTGTACTTTATTTTTGCAATTGTAAAATATTTTTATAAAATTTTGAATTTTTTTTATTTAAATTAAAATTTTTTATTATTTTTTTAATCGTTTTGATGTACTGATATCAAAAATAAATTTAAAAAAATATATTATTTCGATACATTTTCAATTAAAAAATATTTTAAAAAGCAACTGTTACCACAATATCAAATGTGCTCTTTTCATGGTGATACTGTAGAGACTAAACTTAATTAACAAGAAAGCCTGATCTTAGATGACCAAAAGTAGCAATTACTCTTATGATTTTTATTGTAATTTCCCCTTTAGTCCTTATACTTTATTTTTACGGTTGTAAAACATTTGTGTAAAATTTTGAATTTGTTTTCTTTAAATTAATTTTTTAGTATTTTTAGATTGTTTTGATATTCTTATGTCAAAAATAAATTTTAAAAAATAAAAAAAAATATTTTGATAAATTTACAAATAAAAAACACTTTAAAAAGTAAATATTAGCACAATATCAAACATATTCTTTTCATGGTGATATTGTAGAAAGTAAACTTAATAAATAAAAAAGCCTGGTCTTAGATGGCCAAAAGTAGCAATTATTCTCATGATTTTTCTTGTAATTTCCCCTTTAATCCTTATACTTTATTTTTGTGATTGTAAAATGTTTTTGTAAAATTTTGAATTTATTTTTTTAAAATTAACTTCTTTTTAGATTGTTTTGATGTTCTGAAGTAAAAAATAATAATTTTTTTTAAAATATTATTTTAATAAAAAAAACATTTTTAAAAGTAATTGTTAGCATAATATTAAATGGGATCTTTTCATTGTGATTATGTAGAAAATAAACTTAATTAACAAGAAAGCCTAGTATTAGATAACTAAAAGTCTAACTAAAAGTAATAATTACTCTCATGATTTTTCTTGTAGTTTCCCATCTAATCCTTATACTTTTCATCTTTTCAATCCATATACTTTTCTTATTTCTCGGCCATGAAAAAACTAGCAAACAATCTAGCTTTGCCAATGTAATCAGGGGTCTGAAAACAAAAGACAAATATCAAACCATAAATAGGTAAGAAAGAAAACAAAAAAAAAATTCAATTTAAGGCCTTTCACCCATTAGGATAGGATGATGGCATTTTGAAGGACTAGTCCCAAAGACTTTTCATCTTGGATCATTCTCAATAATGGGCATCGTAATTTATAATTCCAGTCCAATCACCTCACCATATACAGAAACCTGACGACTCCATTCCAACTAACCAATGCTTGAAGAACGTATTGAAAACGTTATCCGCACCAGGGCCTTTCAAATCCTTGGCATTAATGGGTGTGCTGATGAATTGATGTTCATGAAAATAACATTATAAAATTGAACAAAGATCAACACAAACATAATCCAAAATCTTCATGTTTTATGGTAATTGAATTTGAGCTAGCTGGGCTTTATATATGCAATGTGTCTGGTGTCGGTACTACTCATTGGAGTGAACCAGTGGTTATCAAAATGTATGCATATTTATAGAATAATGTTGCATCCATATCTGCATTCTTAGCCTCACTAGGAATCATCAGGTTTGTGTCAGTTTTTTCACCGGAGCCAGATATTTTTGTGCGCTGAAAACTCGCCTCTCGGGCTCTTTTAACTCTCTCTGGAAGTGGAATTAGAGCTAGGTATCATTATTTGTAATTTTCACTACTGCAGCAGTATGAGTTAGTATTGAATTAGAGTCCTTTTGGTTTGTTTTCTCTAGACGACTTGAGCAATTAACCAACATTCTATTTCTGCCTTCACAGGCCAAGATTGAGAGTATATTTTGTCCAAGATTTACACTAGTTTTTGCAAGAATCAATAACTTGACCTTCTGGGGCGTGCCTATTTGCACTGCTGCTGCTGCTGCAAAGAACAGTGAATCTGGTGCAGTGATTTAAACAAACCATAGTGATAGAATTGGAGCAGGACTAGTATTGTGGGCTTTAGGGAGTTAATAAAATCAATTAGAACAGAACTAAGCTACTCATGTAAATCGTGCGTAAGTAGATGGCTCAGAACCTGTTTTCCCTCCCTACTTCTGTGCTGTGTGCTAGATCACCTTCATTGTTTCAGCGATATTTGGTTCAGTGGCTGCACAGTAAAGGTAGAGCTGAAATATTCCTGAAGCAAACATGTGATTGATCATTGCATTAATGTCCACTGTATTGTATAGCAAGGTTATTCATTGGAAGCTGCAGAAAATTCTAATGTCTTTCTGGGACCTACAATTAATGCTAGCACAAGTTAAATTTAGTTTACGTCTTAAAATCAAAAAGCCTACCTCACTTCATCAACATATGGATGGAAACATTATTTCTACGATCATCATTACCAAAGAAGAAAATGTAGCATGACTTTACAAGTGAGCCAACAAATGTTTCAGCAATCTGTTTCAGTTTTACGTAATCTAATACAACCCGAGTACAGTACTGTGCAATCCGTAGGCCAAAGGCATCCACCAAATGCGAATCGCTGTTCGTTGCCAATTCCTAGATCTAATTGATACATTATTCGAACACAACACAAATAGCAGCAGCGAAATCATGACAATAATTCATGCCCCATTTAAAAAGTCAGAATTTCACTTTGATGTGTCTGCATATCAGGAACAGAAATTCATGGTACGGATACAATTCAAGCAGTATCGCAAGAATCTTGTCGCGAGTATTAGAAGGAAGCTGTGTATGCTACCATCATATGCTTCAGTTGTCTAATCATTAATTATATAATTGGCGTCAATGGTGCAAAAGCTAGATTTTTTGTTTTTCTAAAAAAACAGAGTGATTGTTTACCGGTTAAGTTAACATAATTACTTTTTCTTATTAGATTAGATTTTTCTTTATTTAGTTTAATTCCTTACTTGACCTATAAATAGATTTATAATTGCTAAAGTGGAGACAGAAAATTGCAGGTTTGATTCCATGAGCGAGACAGAAAATTGGCCACTGGTTGAATCAACAAAAAAAAAAAAACCAAGGGCATCATGAACGATTGGAAATTAAATCCAAGTTCCTACCATACCCAAATTAGGCTACAGTACCTTTTCTCTGCTTGTCCCCGACAAGCATCCTTTGGAAACTGCAATGAAGATTCCGAAGAAGCTAAGACAAACCATTAAAAATCACCAGTGATGGATCCCTTTCATCTTCTACCAATTAGATTTGTCCGATTCGATAGTGTCCCTTGAATTCTACTCAGGCCCTGACTGTATTTACAACTGTCTTTCTTTTCACTAACAATGTTCAAAGATTTTAAACGTGGATCCCGCAGTGCTAAGACTGTCTTCATGCATGCAGTGACCTAAATTATTGCACAAACAAAATCGTATTAATACATAACCCATGCCTAGATTTTCTTTATCTTCTGGCTCATCCAAAGGTTTGAAAGACCTCGAGGCTCGAGCTCGGACTTGACTGGAGTAAGGTCAGTAAGCTACAGATACACAATTGTACGTGACGACGATTGTTGCATAAGACATGAACTTCATTATTATGCATTTGGAATACCAATAATTGACATCATGTGGTCTAAAGGATTCACATATGAAGAAACGACAAAAGGGAAGCAGCGCCTTGTTCTGCTATAGAACCTTCCTGTTAATTTTCAGCTGCCAGCTTTAACCAAAAACTTGGATTGATACGAGCATGGGATGCTCTTATAAACTTGGTTTATTTTATATGAATCTCTGCGGAGTGCAGAGGTTGCATATTCACAATTGATCATATAATTATCAAGTTCAATGTCATAAACAATACTGGGGAGGACAGCTAATTGCCTATGGTAATTCCCCGACAGAATTTGATACAGACCATGACCCATCCTTGTAATCAAATTATTTAAGTAGATGTTGTTAAAATTTAGCTTGTATATTAGGTAGTTAAAGAGAATTTTATTTTATATTAGAAAAGTAAGAGGTTTTGTTGTATTTTATAATGTAAGGGACACCAAATCAATAGATTTAGATGGATATACAGATAAATTTGCATTTGACATTGAATAATATAAATGATTTTTATTATTATTTTTGGGATTAATTAATTTAAGTTAATTAATTAAATTTTTAGAATTAATTAATTTAATAATTATGTATGAAATCTCCTATCAAGTTGCTCAAAATAATTTGAATAAGGAGTTATCTTTTAAATTATATAAATATATTGGTTGATCTGAAAAGATATGTTTCTAAACTTTACAAATGCATTGATTTGAAAAAAATATTATTTTCTTTATAAATACCAGTTTGATGATTACAGAAATTAATTAGAAATAATCTTTTTCTCTCTTTAATTTTTCTCTATAAACTTTTTATTTATGTTTACCAGAAATATAAGAGAACTTCTTAATAAACTTAATTTATATTTATAAGTTTAAGGTTTTGTTATATTTTAAAAGTTTATTATTTTATCCCTATAATAAATACAATGAGATCAATTAATACCTTAAAAACACAATAAATTCCACGTTTCAAAGCCTGTTTACTATATTCACCGACGATACTATAGCAACTCTCACTTAGAGCTTGAATTTTCATGTGCAAGCAAGAAACATTTCTGTCGATAAGCACTGATCCATAACCTAGCTATCACAAGCCACCCTGTAAATTGCATTTCGCATTGATTACATGTCTGTACCTTAAAGAATAGCAGCACGTAAACTCTGTCGTGTGTTAATAATTATTTTTTAAAGTATATTTTATATAAAATATATTAAAAATAATATTTTTTTATTTTTAAAAATTATTTTTCAGCAGATTAAAATATCTGAAAATATAAAAAATATATTAATTTAAAGTAAAATAAAAAATAAAAATTTTTTAAATTTTTTAAAAAACATTTTCAAAATGCAATACATTAAATAGCACGGTTACGCGAATAGAATCGCAGTAAAATTTCAACCTAGCCAGAGACGACAGAACAGGACACTTGTGCATGCTCCAAAGGATACTCTAAGTACGAAGTATCATCGCTACAGTACTAACTGCCAAACAGAGCCCAATCCATCTCAACAATACGACTTCAAGGACATACAACGAAGTTGCTTCAGCAAGCTAATTTGTCGGTGGGTTAGATGGGCTGGTCCGTAGATGCATGCATCAGTACTTGTACAAGGCCCAGCCCAATTACATGCTTTGTCTCAGTGTGCGAAGATTACACGAGAGTACCATCATATCATGCTCGGCAAATACGCTGCAGGGTTAAATTAGACATTCTCTTATCTTGTTTTATCTTATTTCCAACCACCAAATATGGATAGGGAAAGAAAAAAATTCTTATCAAATTGCAAATCAATCTCGTCATCTCATCTATTCATACCTGTGTTTTTTTAATTAAAAATATATTAAAATAATATATATTTTTTATTTTTTAAAATTTATTTTGAACATCGTTATATCAAAACTATCTAAAAATATAAATAAAAATTAATTTATTAAAAATAATATCGACGGTGCTTGCTACATTAACTTGAAGCTATTACAGTTTTAATAACTATATATAATCGTTGGAAAAAAATGACAACCCTTAGAATAACAAATAAATAATGAATTTGTTAGAAAATAATAAAATTATGGTAAAAAATAAGTAATTCATAATTTTTTAAAAAACATATTATTAGTTAATGATACTTAGATTCTCATTCTTTTTTTAATTAAACTTAACCCTTCTATATTAAATGACATTTTTATAAATTTAATCATATTCAATAATTTTATTAATGGTTAGACACTTATAATGTCTTATAAAACTCAATACTCATAAAAAATTAAAATAACAATATCTAAGTTTTAAGATCTATGTTTTTGCCCATCATACCCAAGCCCAAGTATAACTCAAGAATTCAATCTAACCTATGTATCCAAAGAAAATTTTTGCCAAAGATTTTTCTTTCTCTTCTCTTTTCCTTCCTTTATCGTGACTTTTCTCTAAAAAATACTAAGAAATTCAATTCTAAACTTAAGCTTTTGGGTTTTAAAAGAGGTTTGAAGAAACAAGTATCTCTGTTTTTTTTTTCGATTGGAGATTTGATAGTTGATGGATTAAAGAAATATATTGATATTTTATGATTTATATATTGATTTGATACACGGATGATTTGAGAGGTTTAATTGATGTTTTAAGGTGCTAGTTTGGCTTAAAATCGTTTGATATGAAGTCTAGATTTTTTTGGATTTAAGGATCTGCAAAACTTTTGAAGAATGGCATATCATGATTCTGAAGTCCCGATCACCGGTTTGCTGAACCGGCGAGTCGGTTGACTTGATGGTGCCGGTTGACCGGTTGGTATGAATCGACTGACCAGTTGGCTTGTGGTGACAGTTGATTGGTTGGTTATTTCAATCGATCGGTTGATTGAGGATTGGGGTTTGATCGGTTCTTTTCAGTTCGATTAGTTTGAGAGATGTACAAGATTGATTGGGTGGATCTGTTCTGGTTTTGTAATTATGTTTTGTTCTTTCCTATTAGAGTTGAAATCTTTTATATTATCTGTCACGAGTAATTTTTGTGTTTGTTAGAAGTTTTGCTGACGTTTCTCTTTGCGATCATCAATGATTTCTAGTTCTATGTCTATTTGTTTTTTACCTTTGTTTTTTTAGATGAATAAGATAATCTTTAATATTTATGTAATTAATATAAATAAACTATGCATGTTGATTATATGATAAGTACGGATGACATTCTTGAATATCTATCTATGTTGATTTATTTCAAAATACTCATCATCAGTTTCTTGAATATGTATTCACATTATGTTGAATTAAATTCTATTCAATATGATATTCAGTTGTTTTGATAATTATGTGAACATATGTTATGTTTTGATATCAGACTTGTCAAAAATTCCATACTAACAAAAAATAGTTAATCTCTGTGCACATCGTATTTGTATACCTAATTGGTGAGAGCGACATTGACCTGTGCGCAACTAATAATCCCACGATGCTTTGTTATGGAAACCTTAAGGTTTCATTTGTTATCTAATCTGACATATATTCCAGTATCATATACTAATATGCTTAGTATGTATATATATTTATATCAATATATGTACGACTTTCAATTTATAATATTTAAGATATATATTAAATGGTATCCCCCCTACTGTGTTAGTTGAACTCACCTTTCTTTTTAATATTATTTTCAGGTTCTCAGTTTCTGTTGGCAAGTTGACTTTATTGAGAGTTCCTGCTTCTTCGCTTTTGATCGGTTTGCCCTACTTGCTTCCACAAAACTTTTCTTTTAGTATAGAGTGCTCCACTGTTTTTAGTTAAAGATTAGATTTTGATATTTTAATAAGTATTATGGATTATTATTTATTTTTATTGATTTTGAATAATATTTTGAAAGTTTACAAAACATTATGAATTTGTATAATTTATTTTATGATAAGTATGTTTAAGGCTTAGTGCAAGTGAGATACCGCCATGATGTTGCTCCTGCGTTACCGATCATGAACCTGGAATTCATGTTGTGACATAAGTTTGATGTTTAATAGTTATATTACGAGATGGCATGCCCGCGCGCTGCTGCGAGCTTATAAAATAAATATACTTGATAGTGTTATAATTGTGAACCAGCGCTAGATAAGTAATAGAAACTAAAGGTATGATGTAGCCAATATTTCATGACGGAAAAAAAAGTTGTGATGGTGATCAAAAACTTAGAGACTGAACAAAATGATTTGTAGCAATCCATAGTGTTTTGTGAGGAAAGATACAATGCTTTCGCCACATGATTTAGCTTTTCTGTTAATAAAAAGCAAAAAAAATTACAAAGCTAAATTCTCTACCAACTTAATATTAAAAAAAATCAACAAAGATAATTTTGGGAGGAAAAAAAACCCATGAGAAAAAACGTTGTAGCAATTGATAATGTTTTGTGAGGAAAACTACAATGTTTTTCTCAATACAATCGACAAAAACAATTTTAGAAAGAATCATAAAAAAAACCATTTAGAGAAATATTGTAGCAATCTATAGTGTTTTGTGAGGAAAACAACAACGCTTTCCCCGTATGATTTAGTTTTATTGTAATTATAATTTTTAACCAACTCAATATTAAAAAAAAATCAACAAAGATAATTTTGGAAAAAATCATAAAAAAATCATGTGGGAAGACACTGCAGCAATTCACAGTGTTTTAAAGAAAAAAAAATTACAAAGCTAAATTCTCAATCAGCTCAATATTAAAAAAATAAAATCGACAGAGGCAATTTTTGAAAAAATAAAATAAAATAAAAAACACAAAAAAAAACAGGGACAAAAAAACCGTGTTGGAAACACTGCAGTAATTCACAGTGTTTTGTGATGAAAGCTACAGTGCGTCCTCACATGATTTAGCCTTATTTTTAATGACTTATAACTGTAATTCTCAACTAGCTCAATATTTAAAAAATAAAATAGACAAAGACAATTTTGAAAAAATCATAAGAAAAAAAAACTATGTGGAGAGACACTGTAGCAATCCATAGTGTTTTGTGAGGAAAGCTATAGTGCTTTCCTCACATGATTAAGCTTTATTACAATGTTAAATTCTAATTAGCTGAATATTAAAAAAATAACA
>Ga0307515_10025792_pt1 | contig 10149 bp, 1 predicted proteins | sample 17_EM_MG_FD_194513 | JGI IMG/M metagenome (GOLD analysis project Ga0307515, IMG submission 194513) | Populus trichocarpa ectomycorrhiza microbial communities from riparian zone in the Pacific Northwest, United States - 17_EM | ecosystem: Host-associated > Plants > Roots > Unclassified | place...
TTCTATTATAGTCTAATTATCCTAGGTATTTTCTTGGAAGTTTCCTAAGTAGAAGGCTAGGTCTATAATAGACTTTTCCCTTATATTAGATCTATAAAAGGTCCCTTCTTATTTATCTAAATTTAGTAGTTGGCAGTTATATATATCTAGCCAGCCTATTAATTCTTTAGTTTTTATTATCTAAAAGCCTATAATTATAGAGTATTTATAGTCGCCTAGTTAGCTCTATAAATTATATTAATAACTCTACTTAGCGAGAGCTTTTTAAATTTAGGCTAAATACTAGTAATATTACCTATAGATAAGCGTGGATATAGGTATGTAAGTATCTATAAAGATAATCTATAGATATTTAATAGAAAACACCTCTAATAACTTTTTTGGAGCTCTTGCTGCACCCGGCCTAAAAAGACTAAAACTAACCAAAAGAACCCGGAAAAACACCTAGAGAATCCCCCTAAGATGTATGCATTGCAGGGGAGGCATACGTTAAACAACGGTGGTTCGCACTCGCGCGCGACCGCTAGAACTATGCCTAGCAATAGCCCTCCATAATAAAGATGGGCAAATACCATACTATAAAGCGGAAATACCTTTATTAAAAAGGCATCTAATAAAATATAAAGCCTACTAGATGCGTTTAGTATCTAGAATTACGGGGGAGTAACTGTTAGCTATAACGATCTAACACAGCTAGTAGAATGGCTCCGCTAGTTTAGTAAACCTTAGGCGCCTCTTTAGCAAACCCTTAATTAAATCCTTTAACGGCTAAGTAAAATTAAAAATAAATAAAAACCCCCTTTACCGGTGAACTATACCTGGGCTACTATAGCTGCGCTTTTATAGTATAGGGAACTTACTCCCCTTAAGATAATAACTGGGTATATAATTATAATATAACTAAATATAGAAAAAGTAGAGGGGCTTAGGGGATAATTAGAAATAGAAGTCCTTATAAAGATCCGTAAAGAGGTTTATAACGCTATTGTAGTCTAATACCTTAGGAGTGGAGATATTAGAGTTACCCTAAAGGACTAATAGGCAAAGGAACGAGCTATAAGGGTAGGGGATAGGCTAGGAGAACGTATTGGCATAAAAGTACTCCGTAAGGATTACTTAGTTAAAGTCCTAGCGGTTTCTATAAGCCTTAGGGTAAAAAAGGGACGCTAGGCAGATAATATAGCAATTATATAGAAGATAGTAAGATAAACGGAACGTCTTATACTAGAACTTAAGATTACCTAAATCTAATAGCTTTAATAGGAAAATGTAAACTAAGTAAATAATAAGAATAATAAGAGGATATAAGGGTCGCTAGAAACTCGCTAGGGAGACGCTAGACAAACGTATAGCTCCCTTATTGTTAGTACATATACACTAGGAATATAAAAACTCCTTATCTAAAAAGGAATAATTATAAACGGCCTTATATATAATATAAGGCTCTATAACTACAGACTACGCCTAAAATAATATTATTGCTGTGTATAATAGGGTTACACCTAATCTATATACGCAGCACAGGTATGCTGCGGTCACTGTGCAGGCCCCTATAATATAAGACACTACTTAAATTAAAACTAAATAAAATATATAAACTGCCACTAAAGCATATATAAGGCGTAGGAGAGAGAAGACTGCATTAAATATAGGAGACGGAAGGTAAGGGCTTAGTAGCTATAAGAATAACTACACGCTAGGTTATATAAATAGAAACAATAAGTAATAAGCCAGGGGGGTATAGGTGCCTTTCTAGCATTTCCTACCTTTAATACTAGGGGGCTAGGCTAGCTATCCCAAGCCTTAACGGGCTAGAAGCGACGCCGCGCGACATTACTAGACTATATAGGGTTATAAGGGTCACAGAGGATACAAGGGAGACCCTTATAGACAGCTACAGTAAGCTTAAGACTAGGACAATTAAGAATTAGACTTAATGTGGTAAACATAACATTCGCAGCCAACTCTTAAAGGGTATATAGCTAACTAGTAAGAATAGGGGAAGAACTGAAGACAATAATAGATTTAGATATAGAAGCGCTAGTAGGAACATAAAATACGGGAATAGAAAGCTCTATATAAAATAAGTAGTAACTAGGGTGTAGACATAAGAGATAAAAGTTCTAAATATCCTAGAGAAAGTAAAAATAGAAAAAGCGAGGAATGAAGAAGAGGCGAAGGACCCTTACTAGGGGTCCGCTACCTATCTATTATATAGTACAACTGCGGCAATACAAACCACCGTCTAGCAAGGCCCTTACTAGATAGTCTAGACCTAGAGAAATACTATATCCTTACTATATAAGAGCCGTATTATAATGCCTATATATAATTAATATACTGCCCCTAAGGATTCTAGCTCCTATATGAACTAAAAGCAGCCACACGCGTGTGCTTTATAATCAGTAAGGCTATTAGCCTATCCTTATAGTTATAGCAGGCAGTTAACCTAGATATTATAGTTATAACAATCCAGATATATAGGGGACCGATATAGATTATTAATGTGTATAACCCTAGGGTTAAAGGGGTCCTATAAATAGAGAACATTATATTAGTAATAAGCTTACTAGAAACCAAAGGCATAGAGTTTATTTTATTAGGAGACATAAACCTCTACCACCCGTGGTGGGGGGGTATCTATATTACTGCTAAACGACAGGCAGAGTGCCTACTAAGAGCTATAGATATCTGGGACCTTAAGCTGGCTACCCCCCTAGGAGCAATTATATAGCAATAAGGCACCACTAGAAGTATAATTGACCTTATATTTATGGACAAAGGCCTATATTAGAGACTTAAAAGGTATAACCCTAAAGAAGAATAGGTACTCGCTTTAGACCATATCCCTATTTAGATATAGCTAGATCTAGATATTAAAGCGCAACTAAATAGTAAAAGATACGTAATAAGAAAGCTTAAGACAAATAGCTTCCTTAACACAGTTAAATAACAACTTTAAGACCTAGAAGAAATCTACCTAATACTAAACAAGCGAGGCTTATTAGCTACCCCTAAGGAAATTAACTAAAGACTAGAAAGGATCTAGGCAGCAATTAAAAATAGGCTAGAAGAGCACTGCCCGGTCTTAAAACCGGGCCCCTATACACGACACGTATAGTCCGTATAATACGCAGTTCTTATTACTAGCTAACGATAAGTAAGAAGAAAATATATAAGTAGCTATAACCCTAAAGACGAGAGACGATATAAAGATATAAGAAACTAGTTAAAGAACACCCTAAAAAAAGAGGTAAGAAATAACTAAAGACGGTTTATAAACGAGCACACTTTTAACCTAACCCTCCTCTATAACAAGGGCCTTTAGGCTATAGCAAAATAGATAAAGAAAAAGGTAGGGCGCCTAGCAGAAGACTTATACTTACCGCCCCTATAAAGAGCAGGGGAATTACAGGCCACTAATAACAACGATAAGAAGGCAAAGATCCTTATAAAAAGGTTCTTCCCCTAACCGGCTCTAGTAGACCTTAGTAACATTATAGGTGAAACACTAGTAACTCGCCTATAGGTTAACAGCGACATAATAACAGAGGAAATGGCCAGAACTATTAGCCGCCTTTTAAATAATATAGTACTAGGACTAAATGGGATTCTAAATAAGGCCTTAAAGACCTGTGGACCACTTATAGCACCCTAGCTTATAGATATAGCCAGAGCATGCTTTGCTATAGGCTACTACCCGCGACTTAGAAGATCTATAACGACGGTTATCCTATAAAAAGAAGGTAAAGCAGATTACTTAATCCTAGGAAGCTACCGCCCTATTGCCTTAAAAAACACCCTTAGTAAGATTCTAGAAAAGGTAATAGCGGACCGCATAGCAGACACTACTAAGAAACACGCCCTATTACTATAAAGCTAAATAGGGGTAAGAAAGAACCGCTTAACACTATTAGTACTTACGCTACTCGCTACCACTATTAAATCTACATAGGCGATATAAAGGGACTTTGTAGTATCAATGCTTAGCCTAGATATTAGTAGCGCCTATAATAACGTTTCCTACAAGCGTCTTCTATATATCTTTAGGGTAAAAGGCTTCCTAGAATAGATTATATAATTTGTTTAAGGGTTTATAGGTTAAAAAGAAATATTACTAGTCTTTAGCAGATACTAGAGCCCCCTAATTGTAGTTATAATAGGAATACTATAAAAATTACCCCTATCGCCTATACTCTTCCTTTTCTTTATAAGCAACCTGCTTAACTCCTTTAAGGAAGGGGCGACCTAGGGGATAGGCTTTATTAATAATATAAACCTAATTATATACGGGCCAACAGCCGTAGAAAATTGCAGAATACTAGAGAAAGCTTATAATACCTATATAGAATAGGCAAGATAATATAGAGTCTAATTCTTACTAGAGAAATACTAGCTAATCTACTTTATAAGAAAACGCAACTAATCTATAAATCTTTAGCATATAATTTACATTTAAGGCTTTAGGGGTTAACTAGTCCAGGGCCTAAGGGTATTAGGAGTATAGGTAGATAGTAAGCTCCAGTAGAGTGTATATACAGTATAAGCGGCCTATAAGGGCTAAGCTTAGTATATTATATTATCTAGGATTATTAATTTTATATAGGGTCTATGCTTTTAAAGGTCACGCCTACTATATATAGCAGTTATCCGGCCAACTATAACGTATAGGTCTAGTATTTGGGCCATTAGAGAATCTAAAAAAGGCCCCCTTAAATTACTCCTTAAACCACTCTAAAAAGTCTAAATAGCTTACCTCTAAAGTATAATAGGCGGATATAAGCGAACGGCTACAGCACTACTTAAGAAGGAAGCCAATATTCCCCCCCTATAACTATATATTAAAGCCACTACAATATAAAGGGCGCAAAATAAATATAACTCTAATGTTATAAAGTATATTAAGATATGCCTAAATAAACTATAAAGGGACCCTAGGGCGCCCTATAGGAGAATAAACCAATAACCCCAAAGTAGGGAAGATATATTAGAGAAATAGGTAAAGAAAGCAAAAAAAGAATAGTGCTGCTTTAGGGCCTAGGCCTATATAGAGGAGAAAGGGAAACGCGTAAGAGGCTAGTAAAGATAATAGTAAGAGAGAGAAAGGAGCTAAAGTAGAGTATAAAAAAACGCTAGGAAACTATCTACCATAATATAATACTGGCTAGACTAACGCTAAAGAGGTATATAGGAGTTAAAGGTACAGAGGCTAACTAAGGTAAGAGGAACCTAAGCCATAGCATAGTTTACGCTATAGGGGGTAAACACTCTAGGGCTCTAAGAATGCCTAACGAAGGTAGAAAATATAATAGCAAAACTCTTAAGAATAGGAATAATAGGACTAAAAGACTGGCTCTACTGGGTGGGTGTCCTAGTAGGTAGCCTAAGATGCGAATGTAGCTAGCTAAGACAGATACTAAAACATATAATACTATTATACCCCTTACGCACTAAGAAGTAATACTTTTAGTAGCTAGTATAGAGAACTATAATACACTGCTCTTAATATAAAAAGGCCTTAAGGCGGTTACCTAGTGGCTTATTAGCTAAAATGTACTAAACCAGTTTTAGGTTATAAAGGAAATAGTAATAAAGGGCGGGCGGGCGAGTAACGGGCGCCCCCTAATAACTCTATAGTAGTAGAGTAAAGTTTATAATACTAGCGCATCCGTAGGCTTATTACGGTAGCAGTGGTTCCTAAAAAGGTTAAAAAGTAAGGTAGTAGGAGCACTATAGGTAACTCATAGGCGCCTTGTAGGCGCCCTATAGGCGAGTCCTAAAAGGCGGGGAGATAGATTACGGGGTTTTCTTAAATAGAGTTTTCTCCCCATATATATATAAGGAGTAGTCCGCGTGGGCCTAATAGGGATCCAAATCGGACGTTAAGCAATGAATTATTATTAGATATTAAATAGAGGTAGTAGTATTTAATTTAGTTTTTATAGTGCCTTATAGAGCACCCTATAGTCCTACTAATTAACTTAAGATAATCTTAAAGGTATTATAAGTAATATATTTTAATACTTTAATTTTTATTATTTAGGTATCCCTTAGAACGCCAACTTACGTCTATCTATTATCGATAAGAACTAGCTAATAGAATTAATAGGATTAAAGCTCCATAATTAGAAATACAAGGTTTATAATATCTATTAATTGCTATATAAAAGGCCTATATACACTCAATCCTTTGAGTTTAGTTGCTCTATATAAATAAGCACACCTAAATATCCGTACAATTCGTCCTAAACGCTGGCTGCTATACCTGCACCTATGGTGATTGTTCCTTGCCCTTAAGCTGCTGCTTTATATACTTGTTTATCCAATCTGCTGGCTATAATCTCATCTATAAAGAACTGACTGAATATTGCGAAAGGATTGCTCTGCTCGACGCCTGAGGGTAGAATTGGCTTGCCGTGATCGTTGAAATCGTTAATGTGAAGGGAGTTAAAAACAGGTAGAGGCCACGGTTCTAGGGTGGTTCTTTTGATTTGCAATTTGGATCAACTCGATATTAGGTCGGTTCAACAAGATCTATATCATTAAAAGTACATTTGGAAGGCATGGTTAATAATAATCTATTACTTAAATCTATATACAATTTGTGTCAGGTGAAACCTAAGTAGATAGTTATATAGCCGCAAGGTACGGGCGACCCTGGGGCAACCCAGGGGTGACTCGCCCGTGAGGCACGTGCGCTGCACATGCCTAGGGAAAACCCTTCCTACCTCGCACACAGACTCCTCCTTTTCCCTTAAGGATTCGTCTCTGTCTATACAATATACCTATTGTTCTATCATTGGACTCCCTATCCACATCCTCACCTCACAATTTGCGCGTATTTTTAAGCTCAGTGTTCCGCACGGACTACTTTCTAGATAGACGCAGGCGTTCCATAGGATAAATCTATAATATTCTAACTTAAAGTAGAAAAATATAAACCTATTTAGTAGGTAGTATACGCGTATTAATTATGGGGTATATATATAGCTTAGTTAGTAAAATAGGATAAAGTAAATCGCCTAGTATAGGACTTAGTTTATAACCTATTCTATAAAATATAGCTGGCCTATTATAAGGAGACTTTTATAGATAACGTAAAACGGGAAACCTCCTATAGGGCGTAGTACGTAGTAGCTACTGCTAGCTCTAAGGACTTTACTCCTTAATTAGACTTATATCTATTTAATGCACCTAATAAATAGATATAATTATATCCTAGCTAAAGAGACTATTATATAGCTTAAAAAACGGATATGCGTATTAGTATATTAATAAACGGAACTATTTAATAGGACGGTATACTAGTAAGACGTGCTTAAGGAGCAAATAAAAGTTACTTAGGCAGGAGAGGTTTTTAGTTAGGCCTTAACTATAAAAGATATATAACTATAGGCATGTTATAGCTGCTAGAAAACTGGCTTAAATAAATAGGTATATTAAACTCTACTATATTACTAGCTAATATATAACTACCTGTAAACAATATACTATATAGGTAGGAGACCTATAATAAGCCTCTTAACTACTTGCCTTATATACTACCCTATCTATTTAGTTTAGATTTACCGCACGGCACTTAATATTTCGTCTCCCTCTATATATTAATCTACCTAGCTTTATTCTAATATTGTTAGCAGTATAAGTACTTAGCTGCGAGTATAATACTAGGTTAAGTACATTATTAGATATAGGAGATAGGTAATAGGGAACCTAGGTTAGGGCCCTAGAATAAGACACTTAGTTTATCCTACTATTCCTTTAGGGTAAAAGGTTATATAGGACTAGATTTATACTGCAAGTAGAAGGATTATAGGTAATATATATACGTATATAGGGCAAAAAGGGTAGGTAAATAGTAATTTAATAGCAATCTATAAAGTTATAGAAGTATAGTATAAGTGGTAAATAGGGCGAGATAGGTAATTATATATTTATTCTTACTTAATATTTAATACTCTTTCTATCTAAGTCTATATAAATAAATACTATTAAGTTAGGTATTAAAAAACCTCTAAGGGAGATGTGAGTAATAATATAGTATATATCCCTTTTGGTAGTACCTATACTATATTAACGGGAGGAAAAGTACCGTAGGTTACTGCTTAGAAATAGTCTCCCGAACTAAAACTTAATCTCTAAATTACCTTCTTACCCTATCTACTATTCGTACTATACTTCTATGCGCTTATAGATTCTGTAGATTATTATATACTAATATATACTATATACATACCCTCCCGCCCTATATACTATACGTATATATACATTGCCTACGGCCCTCCTACTTATAGTATAATTTCCACTTTAAAGAAATAGCGGGACAAATATAGTATAGAACTAGGTGTCTTATCCTAGGGCCCTAACTTAAGTCCCGTATATATATCCCTAGCTAAAGATATAAAGGAAAACGGAATACCGCGTGGGTAAGTCTAAACTATTAGGTAGGGTAAGGAATAAGAGGCTTATTATAGGCCTCCTACTTATAAAGTATATATAGTTCGATTACGCGTATATTATAGTTATACTATATAGAAGGGAGGGGTCGCCGGAGGTAGAGATTGCCATAGTTTAATAGCTCGAAACATATGTTAAGATATAGTAGCTATATTCCTAAGTCTCCGTTAAGGCTTACCCCCCTAGCAAGAAAAAATTTCCTATTACTACCACATCGCAGCGCCCGCGATACGCTGCCGTACATATACCTTTGCGTTTACTTTAGTAGTCTATTAGCACATTTCTAATAGAACACTAATAGCAGCTGCTATGTTCTTAGGCTCTACTGCGTAGAGGTATAGAGGCCAATTTTATAAAGCCCTAAGATAGGTAATTAGGGCACTCCCTTATAGGAGTCCTAGAGCGGCAACCTAATAATATTTTTCCTCCTATTAATATAGTATAGTTGTTACCTAGGGGGGTATATACTATATTACCTCTTACGTCTCCCTTAGAGGTTTTTTATACCTAACTTTAATATTATCTATTTATATGGCCTTAGCATAGAGACCCTTATTTAGACGCATATAATTACTATATACGGTAGTTATAAGGCCAATAATGCTATACGGCGCCCAGATCTGGGGTATAGAACTAAACGGCAAACTATTAGTAAAAAGCTCCCTAGCGCCGCTAGAGAAGCTATAAAATTAGTACCTATATAGAATTATAGGGGCCTATAAAAGGACACTATATACTGCAATAGAACACGAAATAGTAGTAGTACTACTAGACGTATATATAGAAGCAACTGCTATATAGAGAGCATTTATAGTATAAGGCCACCTAGTAGAGAAGGAGATATACTAAATATTAGAACGTATTTAAGGAGCAAGGCCCCCCTAAAGGGGCACCGCAACTAAGCCTATAAGCTAAAAAGCCCTCCGCCTATAAGTGGTAGAGAGAAAATAAAAGTATAAGAGCTATTATAACACTAAGCGGAGACCCGGCGCCGCGCTAATAGAGTATTACTACGGCAATAGAGAATAGGGGGCCACTAGTATAAGTAGAGATCTACTATATATATTGCAAGGTGGGCAGATATTAAGTAGAAATAACGTTAGAAGAAGGCAGTAAAAGCGCGGAGAGTAATAATATAGAGTACCTTATAGTTAATACTAACCCTTCCCCTATATAAAGGAGAGACAAAGGTAGAATCTACGGTTGTCTTCCTACTATAGATAGAGGCCTTAGGACTAAATATATAGCTAGTAAGTATCTATATCCTAAATACTATACTACTCTATATAATTAGTGCACTATATAATACTCTTCTATAACTACTATATGGTAAAAAACTAGCTATTTACTAGAGTGGGTATAAACAATATTACCTAAATACTTTTTATAAGTAGGGGCCTATATATAGTAGTATAATGGCTTATAGATTAAGGAGTCCTTTAGTAGTTCTAGATAGTGTATAAAATCCAATAGGAGGATATAGAAGGATATGCCCCCTTCTAAACCCTTAGGGACTAAACACCCTCACTAGGCTAGGGGCAGTATATAGGCAAATTACTAAACCCTTCTACTACTCCCTAGACCCCCTAAAATACCTTAGAAGCATAGTATAAAAGGTAGATATATTATAAAGGTAAATAGGCTAGGTAAAGGCGGAGCGCGTAAGACTAGCTAGAAGGTTATACTAAGGGT
>Ga0307515_10025793_pt1 | contig 10148 bp, 6 predicted proteins | sample 17_EM_MG_FD_194513 | JGI IMG/M metagenome (GOLD analysis project Ga0307515, IMG submission 194513) | Populus trichocarpa ectomycorrhiza microbial communities from riparian zone in the Pacific Northwest, United States - 17_EM | ecosystem: Host-associated > Plants > Roots > Unclassified | place...
AGTAGCATAGCATGACATTACGAATTGCAATTAATTTTCCTCCTCGCTAACTTTTATTGCTACAAGTGACCGGTCATTTTGGGTATTTTATTCTAGTTGTGGTGTTTCTAAGTTATACCACACTAATTATATTTCATGTGATTGAATACTGAAATGGTCAACCTTGCAATGTTTTATATTTCAAAATTATATTTTCTGATGGCTAGCATAATATTTGTTACATGCTGTTGGCAGTCAGAGAAGATATGCAAACCTTGTGAAGGCACTTGCAAAATGTCTACATTCTGCTCTCATGGGACATGCATTACAGTTGGGTCTATTCTTTGTGCAAAAGACCTGCATAAGTTAAAGCACGGGTATTTTGATGCTTTTCAGATGCTTAATCACGAAGAGTACTCTGATTAATATGCTATCAAGTGCCAAAATGTGTATACCTTTCCAAATGTGATCATCTGGTAATGTAATTCATACCTGTAATCCCATAAAAAAAGACGGAAATCAACAAATCTTATCTGAATAAAAAAAAAGCATGATCTTTATGCATGGAGAGTACAGCTTTCAATGAACAGAAGGGCTCCAAGGAAGAGTCATGTGATTACAGTGTTCTTTGATCGAGTTTGCACAATCTTGGCCAGAGATATTTTTGAATTGACTCGAGTATTGGGTACCTAGAGGAAATTTGGTTAGCATTTTTGGTGAACTAGAAAATTTTGGTGTCAATTTTGTTACATATAATACTTACAGTTCTAGCAGGTGCAACTGCAGTGACTCTGGCAGTGGCTGGAGAGGGACCCATCCTAGTCGAACTGCTATTCTCCCAACATTTGTGTCAACCTTTACAAACAGGCAATCGAATCATTTGAATTGTACAAATTTGCTATCTCTTGTAAGTTCAACATTATCTGTTTTTTACACATGAAACTCACTGGGAACGCAAGATGATGAAGTGTTAGGAGCCGCACACACTCCACGCTTTTCAACCCCAACCCCCGTATACTTAGCAGATAATCCCTGAAAAATAAAGATATTTCAGAAACTGGGGAACATATTATGACATTTGATGAATTGTTTGCTATCTTTTGCTTAAATTTTGTTATGAGCAGCTTCATATTGACATACTGGAATAATCAATACTTTTGAGTAGGAACTCTAATATTTGGGGTGGCTTACTTTGCTTTGCCAGGGGGCACATCTCTTAACCATTCCAAATCAATGCTTCCATGTTCCCTTACCAGTCGGTTTAGGAATTCCTGCAATATTGTGCAACCATTATTAACATGTTTCATCTGTGCCTTGAGTTCACACAATACACCATGAGTAAGAGAACAGTTCACAAAGCCATTTGAAGAGGAAAGAAAGGTTATTAAGGCTTGAGGTTAAACATACTAAAATACCTGGATTCGTTCTGCTAGAATTTTATTCATCCCTCTTTCTTTGATGGCTTCAGAAATCTCGTTGACTCCAGCACATCGCACTGCTTCATAGTCCAAGGAATCCATCGTGTCTTCGGTTCTCTCTTTTCTTCCATTTGTCTGCACTTGCTTCCTTAAACTATCCCAGTCAAATACATCTGCTTTCTCACTCTCAACTTTTCCTTTTCTAGCTTTTGAGGCATTTGCATTTGACTTGAGGTTTTCCCTGTTATCAGGATGTACTTTCTTCTTTGTATTTGGGTCAACCACTATGTTTTCTTGGGGTGTTTGCTTATTCACGGAAGTGATCCTCTGAAAATCAAGAATGTTTTCTGTGAGTCTGGGGACATTCGAGATGTGCTGTGTGTAACTGTTTTGCTTCTCAGGCAATGTTTCGGCAAGATTTACAGGTCCACCAGCTGACATGCTTTGCCATTGCAAGGTCTCGTTCCTCTCATTAACTTGATTTTCATGGTAAGGCTGAAAACTGCTTTGTTCATACATTGATTGCTTTCTGTAGAGAGAATGTTGGACTGCTAGTGGAGCTTCTTGATACCTTGGCAACTCGTATTCCCTGGCAGCTTTTTTACCCACACTCGCAGCCTTTTGTCCAACAGTTTTGCTTGAGCAGCTTGCAGCCTTTTCTTTGTTGAATCTGGAAGAATTTGATGTCCAAGAAGATATGGAATCTTCACTCTGCAATTTGAAGCCTTCTGCTTGCTGTGCATTGGACTGTGAAGTCATGTGTAGCAACCCATAGTTACTGCACGAAACCACTTTCCCTTGCATCTGTGGATTGCAGTAATCGAATTGCTTATTATATGGAGAAAAGCAGTTCAGATTACCTAATCTTTCCAATCCAGCTCCTTGCTGCATGTTCTGTATACCTTCTGCTTGCTCATTTTCATGCCCGGATCCCCTATGAAACAATGAACTCCCACTCTCACAACCATCAAATTCTTCTAGCAAGGTGGGACTCTCCATCTCTAAACGATCCACAAAAGATAAACCATGACTTGTGCTAGGTTTGCAACCAGTAGGAGGGTCTTCTGTTTCGGAGTTGGAGCCTGAGTAGGATCTGACTCCGCCATTTGCTTGGACAGTTGAGGAATCAAAAGAATCTTGTGATGATACAAATTCTTCCTCCAGGCTGTGACTTTGTGCCCCTACCATGCTTGCTCTTTCTATACACCAAGTTTCAGATTCTCCCTGTGGTTCTGCTGATCCATGGTGTGTAATGGGGCTTTGGTTGTAGAGTGGATACCTAAACTTGCTGTTCCATTTGATGATGTCATTTGGGTTTTGCATGCAGACATCTGGTTCTTCAACCATGATGCCTTTCCTATGGCTGTCATGAGCTGCATTGCTCCTAGACTTCAGAGGAAATAATGAAGCTAGAGACATGAAGGCAGAGCTGCAAGGTGGGAATGTAGTTGACGATATTGTTCAGTTCATGAATAGAGATTAATTATCACGGCTCATCTGCTCTTGAAATTAAGCTGAAATGTCATATTTACCTTGACAGATGATCTGAAACATTTTGGGTAAGGAAAACTCCTATTACCGAATCAACAACCGATCCCTTCCATTTTGAAAAACGCCTATCTCCTGCAAAGAATGTTATTTACATTCATACATGCAGGTGACTATCTATTTGATTCACTAAAGAGGGAATTAAATTGTATGTTCATTCTTGGTACAACATTGAGGGATTAGATGTGTGATCTGTGAGCTGCAGAACTTGTGACTATATTTCACCTAGTTTTTCTCGTTAGAAAGCATTAGTAAATGTGTTAATGAACTTTTGAACAATTTTGTAACTCAATTGAATCTTTCCAGTAGGTTATTTTAGCAACTCAAAAGCTCAGAGGAAATGTAGCACACACTGGTTTACATGTTTATCTGCTCTGAAGAGGCAGCATAAACATTTTACAGTTCCATTTTTATATTGTCCTGATAGCAATACCTGATTCTGTTTTACTACAAACTTACATTAGTAGTGGGAAACTTACTGATGAATTTTTTCTTCCAAGTGAAATAATTCTTCTCTCTGAATTGTGCTTTTGTTTTTCATGGGTGACAGCGCTTTTGCATTTGCAACATTCCATGTTATGTCTCTGTGCATTTGCAAGGGACACGTGCATATGTAAACAAACAAACACTTGTACTTCTACATGTACAAATGCAATATGTCTGCAATATGAATGCTCTGTTTCTTCAGATAAGTATAAAGTTGTATGTTTGTGAGTGGATGCAGCATAGCAGGACTAGTTCTCAAGTTGGAGGGCACAAATAACATACATGTCTCTCTCTCTCTCTGCTGTTGAATTCAGTAATAATCTTGAATATGTTGGGAAAAAGTACAAGATTTGTACCTTGAACGAGATGCATTCTTGCAATGAATGAATCAACTCGCCCATGAAAAACTTTTCTCTCTTCCTCCCACCATTGCTCCTTCCCTTTATCTGTTCTTTCAAGGCCTTCACTTCCTTCTTTTCCCATCAGCAGTTTCCATACTCTGTCTGACTCTGGGTCAAGGTCTACTTTAGGCCTTGGCTTGTGTTTTTTGACAAATTCAAACCCGTCATAGGGAACAAGTGTGCCACCTCCTTTATAAGGCACAAGTGCATTTTGCTCTTTGTTTTTTATTTTTTTGCTCCTTGCATTGAGACTGAGGCACTCCATGTGGTGTATGATTTCTTCAATTGTAGAGGAGAATTTCTGCTTTGCTGGTCGCCCTGCATTGGATGTGAAGAGTGGTTGCTGTAATTATGGTGACTAGAACATTTAGTAAGTTATCTGAACCCTTAAAGCATTATACTTATAATATATGCTAAACATGCTATACCTCTTCTCTTTGCAGATGGCTGCTGATGTTCTTTCAAGATATCCTTTGGTTGTTGCGGCATCCTACCCTTTCCAGATGGAATTGTTATTGACACAGTAGCTCCAGACATCTGCTGTATTCTTGACATTTCAGTGTTGCAAGTTTCAGGTTGCAGTTGGCTATCAGATGCATGGTTTGTTTTGAGAGGGGTTTGTGAAAGGTTGTGACAAACTGCTATTGTGGTGGGGGAGAGGGAGTTATGGACTTGAGCCAATCCATTAGACTCTCCTGTCCTTTCTAGGTGTAAAATCGGGTTAAATGAAATACATTGCTTTGGAAGGTTCTGTGAAGCTGTCGGGTGAACATACCACTCACCAGGATATTTAGTTGTTGCAACACAAGAAGACATACTCAGTGTGTTTGTTTGAGTCCCATTCTCTGTTTTGTTTCTTTTCTGGGCCTCCAAACATCCCACGCCTGGAATGCTTTGATAATATTCATCAAACAATGAGCCCACTGGTTGAAAAGTACAAGTGTTTGTTTTCTCAATATGAAGGTGTTCTCTCTTGGATCCTCTACCCTCAATTAAATATAATGGTATCATTTGTACTGATTGAGGGGTATTCTGATATGTTATCTGTCTAGTCCGCTCTGGTCTTTTTTCTAGAAAGACAACTTGACCAATTCCTCGTGCATCTCTTGCATTGACGTTTAAATTCTCCATGTGCATGATTTTTCTTGGAGTTAGTTCAGCAGCTACTGCATGTCTTTCTGAAATTGATGTATAACTTCTTCCCATCTGGTTCATGAGAGGTGTCTGGTTACTTGTAGCACCTGATTGCTTGTTTTCAACCTGTAAACTATTATGCTGGTTCATCTGTGAAGTTGTAGTGCTTGAATCTGCCACTTGAAGACTTGTGTTCAGATCAAAAGTCCCTCTTTTTTTATTCAGCATGTCCTCCTGAGCAGCTGCATTACTGTATCTTTCATCTGTGGTAGTTTCCAAATCAAACCTCAATTCTCTTCTACATGATTTTGCACCAACTTCAGCACTGGAATGTGCAATCCCTACTGTAGAGTCTGCATGCTGATTTGCTGATTCATTTATGCCCTTCTTGCGTACATACTTTCTCTTCACAGGACAGGTATTTATGGTTTCTCCAATAGAATCTGTATGTTGAACTGCTGATTCATTCAGGCCCTTCTTGCGCACATACTTTCTCTTCACAGGACGGGTATTTATGGTTTCTCCAATAGAATCTGTATGTTGAAATGCTGATTCATTCAGGCCCTTCTTGCGCACATACTTCCTCTTTGCAGAGCTGGGAGGTGTAGTCTCTATAGCAGAATCTGTTTGTTGAATTGCTGGCTCTTTCAAAGCCTTGCGAACATACTTCCGCTTTTCAGTTGACTTCTCCTTGGGGTCGGTGTTTTTTGTGGTTGCAGCCTTGGGAGTCCTTTTTGGTTTGCCTTCCACAATCACCTTTGGCCTATGCTTTCTTCTCTTTGGAGGTTTCTGCAGTGGTGTTTTATTAAGGTCGATGCCTTGTTCATCTGGCCTTGCTAGATCTTTTTCTCCCTCAAATGGTGTAGAAATGACAGCAGAAGATGAGTCTGCAATGTTACACGAGAGCTCTTCTGAATTGTGTTGATTGGCTTTGAGTTCATTGAATACAACTAAATCATTTTTCTCATTTTCTCCACTTGAGTTTTTTTCTTGCGAGGGACTCATTGTTGTAGGAAGCTTACTCTCCAATCTCTTGGCCTGATCTGGCACTACTGTGGCAAATTTAAAAGAGGTGGTAACACTTGAGGCTGCATCAGCTTCTATTCTTGGTGATGAGTTTAGATCATGGTGAGGAAGCCAAGGCGATGGAGGTTCATCTGTAGAAAGCAATATTCTTAAGAATGTAGAATAAGATTTTGACAAAAAAGGCGGTTGAAACAAAAGTTCAGCTAGTGGCAGAATGAAAGCTGATTCTTTTTCATCCCCGTCTCTTGTTTTTATATCTTCCTAGTGAGTTTTGATTCTTGTAAAATGAGTAAAAGACACAAACTTAGTTAATCTGTGGAGTGTGGAATGCTTAAATACTTTTGCTCATACCAAAGCATATAGAAAATGTCAAATTCTGATCTAGATAAATAAATGGAAACCTACATGCTAAATTACATCTCTGTGCTCTGAACTACATTCTGTCAAATTGATTCAATGCCATATGACATGAAATGCAGACATCTTATGTTTTGCTGTTACCTATGGATTGGAACGAGCAGTTCCTACATCACAGCAGTCTCGTGAACAAGTCGTCATAAAATTAAAGGACAGGTATGTTTGCTTACAGTGTGTCTGGGGTGAGATATAGCTGCTGCTCAAAAGATTCCAGCAGCGAGCTTGGTTTCCGAGCAGCAAATTGGGTTCACTGCAATTGTTGACTTGAGCATGCAGGTTGGGAAATGAAGGCCTCCAAACCATGCATGTGCTTGCACTAGGAGGTGCGACTGGAGAGGTAAATGTAGCTATATTTGGATATGCTAAGATACTTGCTAATAAACTGCTATTCAAACCTGCGGTCTGACTCTCTATATGATTGCCCGTATTATTACCCATTCTTGTCACCTCATGACCTATGCCTGCATTCCTAATATTATCCCCACCATTTCTAACCAGTTGATCAATCTGGTCAGCATGTTGAGTCACTCTGCTGTAACTTGACACATCCTGTTCACATCCACTGGAAAATCCGCCCAGTTGCCAATTCGTTCTGCCCAATTGGTTCCCTTGCCCATCAGTCAGCATCACATTAGATCTTGGAATGGGCTTCTCTGTCATTGTTGGTAAGAAATCAATATCCTGCGGGATTGGAAATCTCTCCATGATTAATCATTGGATCCATTCTACCAGCCAACTGTTTCTAGCTTTTCTTCCTCATCTCTGCTCTGGGTAGTGATTCTCTCAATTGAAAACACCAATTTGCTTCTGGTGCCTAAGATTTTCGGTGAATTGCCAAAATTCATTGATTTATACAAGCCCTCTTCTTCTTTCTTACCTCATGTGCCTGAACCTCCCCTGTCAAAAACCCAGAACACATTTTATACTTGAATAAAGTCAAGAGAAATTGCAATTGCATCTATGTTATAAATGCAGAGATCATTTCCCATATATTTCTCAATGGCTAAAAGCTATATCTATCTGTTTCTTGGAAAACATGAATAACAATGGCAGTATAATAAACAATAAGAAAATGAATAAATAGCTACTTAATTTTTTTAAAAAAACAAGATTAGCCAAATCTGCATAAATTGACTGAATTCTACTCAGTTTTGAATTTCTAAGATTATGGGTACCAAAAAAACTTCAATAAAATCTCTAAGAGATCTTTTTGTGATTTGCAGCAACAGACATGCAACCACTCTAGTTGTTGAGGGTCAAAGGAAAAAAAATAAACAGAAATTGTAAATAAAATATCCATGCACAGCACTCAGCTCACCGATCTGTAACTCAGTAAGCTGAAAAACCTTAAACGAGTCAATGCCGGAAAATTCCAAGTCCTTGCGGTTGTAAGGGAGGGAAAGAGAGAGAAAATACAGTGAGGAAAAGAACCAAACTTTATTTCATATGTTATAAGAACATAGACTAGATCGGGGCACTCCACCTTGTCTTTTATAAAATGGGCACACCCCACCTTGCCTTCTAATCCTGATCCTAACCTTGCTTTCCATGTTTTCTTGCTCTATTTCCAAAATTATATAATCTTGCCATATTTTTCCACTCGTGTCAACTGTTTTGACTTGTCACTCGCTACGTGCGTGTATTTTGAGACATTACTAACTTGTTAATTCTTATCTTGCTATATGGTCTCTCTGATTTTCAATCTTAATGCTTGCCATTTTCATAAATTACAGCTGTATAAAAGGAGACCATGTGAACTATTTTAATAGAAAACACAAATTACCATAAAATAAAATGGAAGAATTGCCCAGCCATTTATATCAAACATGCAGGTTTATCTTGATGGTTTTCTTTCTATTTTTCCTCCTTATCTTCTAGTAGGTTGCTGCTGCTGCTGCTGGCCAGGTGGTGTTCTTTTTCATAAAGTCCCGCATAAAGAACTTTTCATGTCTTAAAATGACATATCAATTAGAACTGTCCTTGTAAGTAATTAAGATGGCAATCTCTCTTTAATTAAGTAAATACTGAGGTGAAAAGGCACGACAAATTATAATAAACTCCCAGGTCTTTTTTCCTGTAATTAAATCACAACCCTAGTTATAAATTAGGCAGGATAAATTCATAAGCAAAGGGTATTACAGTAAATCACAAACACAGCAGGAGAAGATACCTCAGATGCTTCCAACGCGTGTTGTTGATTTGTGCATGAACTAAGCACGTGTTCCCCCAACCCAAGACTAAACCCAGCAAGCAGACTTTCCGTGCCTTGTTGTCTGTGCAAAATCTAACTGCGAGGTGCCCGCAATAGAAAAAAAAAGTGGAAACAGCAAAAAAAAAATTGGGTATAACAAAAAAGGCTATTGACAAAGAAAGAGAGAGAAACAAAGAAAAGATCATATTCTCTTTTATGTATGTGCATGAAAACGACGTAAATCTTTTAAGTTCAAGTTGCATGACAAAATATGATGGATCTTATTTAGTAAAAAAAATAATATATTTATTTTATTTTTGTACATTAGTTGCCAACAAAATATTTTTTAATTAAGATAAAAATCTTAATTATTTTAATAAGCTTTTCGGCATGTTAAGTTGTGTGGGTCCATATTAATGATATTAATGTTGTAGATTGTATAAAGTTTTGCGGCTAAAAGTGGTTCTTGCTAACATGGTAGTTGATTGGGTTGCCTCCTAATTTCAAACTTGATTTGAAATTTGATTTGAAAAAGAATTTGAGTTATTGGTTATCGGATTAACTTGCGATTCAAGTAACTAAATTAACCTGTAACTAAATTAACCTAGTCATTGAATTAACTTGCGGTTCAAGTAACTGAAGAGAATGGATTAATAACAGAGCCAACACTAGAACTGTAGTCTCAACTCCTCCAAGTGGGCCTTGCAGGATTGAAACTTCAGCTGGGCCTAAAGAAGCCCAATCCAGGTCCAGTTTGAGAAGAAACCTAAATTCCCAAATCAATCCTTGAATACCCCATGAAACCACATTCCAATCCCCACCCCCAGGAGATAAATTTCTGCAATCCAGCCAAAATTTCTTCAAAATACGATAAATGTTATCGGCTTGATTTTTAAAAATTGGCCCTTTGAGGAAGGTTTTACGTGGAATCAAACTCTTTACACTTTTTAAGGGTTTCACGTGTAATAATTAAAATAGAAGTAATTCTCTTCAATTACCATATATTTAGGAAAATTATTTTCACCTAAACTCTAATTCTTATTTTAGAAAACATCTATCAAATTAACAGTCACTAGATATGCTATGTTTAGTAATGTGATGTAGGGTGCCTTTCAAAAGTAGTTTTCAATTGAAAATATATTAAAATAATAATTTTTTATTATTTTTGATATTAACATATTAAAATTATAAAAAAAATATTAATTTATTTAAAAAAAACAGTTTAAAAGAAAATTTAACCATAAAATCATACACTATCTGAGTCAATCTTAATTATAAAGCATTTTACACGTTTTTAATACAATACAAGTTACAGCAAATGAATTGGTAGTATGTTTATTATATTAAATTGATTTTTTTTTTAATTTTCAATGATTTTAAAGTGTTGATTTAAAAAAAAACAAAAACAATTAAATTTTAAAAAAAATATAATGTCCCACCTTGCAACACACGTTGCAAAAACGTAGGCCATGGGTTACCTTGGATTTTCTATCTGTTAGTGGGACCTCCACAAGCACCTCCATGGCAATTCCCTTTCACTTCTCCTGT
>Ga0307515_10025795_pt1 | contig 10147 bp, 8 predicted proteins | sample 17_EM_MG_FD_194513 | JGI IMG/M metagenome (GOLD analysis project Ga0307515, IMG submission 194513) | Populus trichocarpa ectomycorrhiza microbial communities from riparian zone in the Pacific Northwest, United States - 17_EM | ecosystem: Host-associated > Plants > Roots > Unclassified | place...
AATAAAGAAATATTTTTGAAGCCGCAGGACATGGATAAGAACTGAACAACATCACCGGACAAGTGTCTATTCACTTCTTGTCCTACTCAACTGTGGAAAATCAATGGAAGCTCCGAACGGACGAGGGGTTTGAAGAGCTCATCCATTCGGAAGGCCCGGAACTCGAGATGCATAAAGATTAAGTAAAATAATCCCTATTAGAGGCCTGAATAGTCCTTGGTGCCTTGACTCAACTAAGTGTCAACACTCCTCGCCCTGGGTGGAGTGCAACCGAGGGAAATCGACGTAGAGGTAACGAAAATGCTTCATTGCGGGATTGACCGAGCGTTTATTGCTCGGTGCCCCCAGAATGTTCGAGCTCGAACGAAATATTTAGTTGCTTACTTCCATAATCTGGATGGAAGACGCTATTCAGACCGCGGGTATGTTATGTGGGCTCATCACGTCCAGGAATACGTGCAAGGGTGTTGTCTCGGCAATCAATCGTGACCCCCGCCCATAACACTGCCAACTTTTGAGGGGCAGCTGGGGGCGGACGCCTAAGGTTTGGGATAATCAATAAGCGCCACTATGTGTAGCGGAAACTTGCACCTGTGGAAGTGCTGTCAGGCACGTCCGACATTAGGTAAGTCGACAATCGGAGCTAGTCCAGGACGAGAATATTTCCGGGCTAGGCCGGTGAGGGGACCTTTCCGCTGAAGAACAAGATGGATAGCGACACGTTGATCTAATGCAGGTGCTGAAATGTTGCGTGTCAAAGTAGGAATCCTATTAAGTATGCAATACTGGTCATTTCTTTGCTCGCTTCCCGACACAGGAAATACTTGAGAGACGCAACTCGATCATTTGCGCCTTTCCGTGTCAAACTGATACTGATGAGTGATTGTGAATGAGAACCTGAGGCCAGTCGCTCCGCATTGTGGGTCGTGCATCAAGCCAATTGATTATTAATCATATGAACCCCTTGTCTGATGAATGGGAACACGAGGCCTTTCTCAGTGTCCTACGAGCAAGGAAGTGACACCTCGTGTGCCTTCCCTGAGCCACGGGTGTTTGCGCGGCTCCTTTCAAGCTTGACCTCGACAAGGACATTGGGTATTGAGAGGGAGACTTCCGGGCGCGTGTGGGTCACTCGTTTGGTCAGCCGACTTGCTGTCCTTACACTTTTCTGCAAGCACCTATCACGAGCCAGAGAGTGATGGGTTGCGGGCCTGCCTCCGAACTGCTTTAGGATATCCCGTTCGACGATTTCGCACAGATGAAATAACCCAACACCCTAGAATCCGTCCCTCACGCTCAAAGCGGCAATCTCGATCCAGCACACCGGCTTGACCAGCACACCGAGGGTCGGGTGGTCTGGTGGTATATGTCCCAGCTGAAAGTAGGTCTGGTTAGTGTTGTGGTAAGCATGGTGGATTCTAGTTGTGCTTCACGAAGTTCCAATCGGACCTTGGGAGTGCGTCCCTGATCCCGTTATGCCAAAAAAGCAGACCAATCGCCTCTGGCAAAGTCTGCACGTACCGTAACGAGAAAGGAGGAAACATCCGGAGTAGGGCTTATGTTGCCAACCAAGGTACGTCGATGTCCAAAGTGTATGTCTGGGGTTTCTGGTGTCCTTCCTGTCTCCGACGATTCTGGCAGCTCGATGAAACGCAGATGCCGCATGTCAAAAGTCATATCGAAATCCAGTAATTGTCCCGATCTGATAAACACTGGGGCGATGATGCGACTTTCAGGCGCGACTTCAGACCCTACGCGCCCTACGCGCGGCGCGTGCCAGATCGTCGCACACCAACAGCTGCCCCAGGCGGTGCAATGCTATCTGTGTTGCAAGAAACCCAAGTGGTTCCGAGGAGATTGCTTCCAGCCCTGTGGCTGTTCACTCGCAGACTCACTGCTGCTGCTTCTCACCCGCAGCTACGGCACTAAACCCAGCAGGTATGGTGGCGTATTTCAGGAGACTGTATTTCACAACCGTGTTGACCGGAACGTCATCGTCTCTTTCGAGGAGCCGATATCAAGGGAGTCAGTCGGGTTCCGGTTACCCCCTAAAGATATGTCGTTAAGGACCCACGTGGTTAGTACACACACGCATATTCCATCCACCTACACGAGTGTACCACGTAAGAAGGAGTGTAGCTGACATCGAATCCAGCCTCCATCTCCTAGGTGTGGTCAATCCTGTGGGAATGCGACAAGCAGTACTCGACCCCAATATACATTTCAATTGTCGAAGGAACTAGCACCCTTGGCCGTAAGCGTCCCGAGTGAAGGCTGTACCATCGCGATTAAAACCCGCACCACTCTCCTGAGAATTCATGATTTAGGCGTAAAGGTTTTCAATTTAAATATCCAGTCTCACATCGCTGCTCCCTTGCGTATGCTGGCCGTCCACATTTCGATGGTAGCATGGCGTCGAAAGTACAGCGTCGGCGCCGCACGCAGGATGGGGATCGATGGCCCGACTCCAGACGGAATGATACGGCGTTTTGGGCTAATGAGTGATATAAGGAGTACTTGTTATCGACATTCCTTTCCTCACCAGTAATCAATGGACCTTCATGCTCAACTTATGCTTTCGTATTGGATAACGTTTGGACCCCGAGTACAGTCTTTCCGTCACTTCCTTCACTGTCATCATTTACTGAATGGTCGATAGGAGTATATGCAACTGTGGGAGGAATCCGACGCCCATATCCCCCTGGCAAACCATGCTCGGCTCATCAGCGATGGGCGCCGCTTCAGAGAAGTCTACTGGCACCCTCCGCCACACCTTGTACAAGCAGAGCTTGTATCACCTGGTCCAGCTTTGCAGGCCTGCGGACCTAATACCGTCTTCCAGAAGGCTGAGCCCTCTGTGGAGCCGGCAGTACCCACACAAGAGAGCCAAAGAGTACCTCTTACACCAATATCTTCCCCTAAATATTCTCGTCAACCTTCTTGTCAACCTTCTCGTCAACCTTCTCGTGCATCATCGTGTCGCCCTTCGACACCCCGTATGGATCAGGGTGCCCGTTCACCGTCTGTCGCGTCGACTCGAGCATCAACTCCATCCCTCTCCGATGAAGAAGCCAGGCAGGTCATGAAGACCTGGGCCGAACACTCTCGATGGCTTCGCGAGGACGAGAAGGAACCCACTGTTGGCGCACCCGGCGTGCCCATTTGTGCTCTTCAGCTGGCAGAGAAGGGCCAGTCGATTTACTGCTGCTTCCTCATTTCGGAGAAAGATCGAAAGGGCAAGATCTTGGGATATAAGTGCCCGTCGGACCCGAACAGCACTCGTGATCGCCTCCACAGAGCCATTGGAAGGGAACGCGTTAAGTACGGTCATCGCCCTTTCAAATGTCCAGGAAACCATGACTCAAACTGGTGAGATATTCATTCGTGAATCGCATTAATCTGCCTGTCATCTCTGACCATTTGTTCAGTGACTTTCAGGGATATAGCCAGGAGAATCTCGGCGACCACCTTGCTAATAGGAACAACCCTGCCAAGTGTCAGATCTGGTCCGTGCGTTCCGGTCTCAACTGCCAGCTCGCGCTCAATCTTTCACTAGCTCCAAATCCATTGCTGCCAAGAATATGCAACGGCATTATCAGGATATGCATCAGCGACGATAGCATTACTCTATCATGCCTCTGACTGAGGAGCAGTTGATGATACAAATTGATTATTAATACATAATTCTATCTTGTCGCGGGCCTGGATTGTCCGCTCAACACATGTATCCTATGCAGTCCATCGTAACCTGTAATCTATATATCGTATTTCTAAGCGTGTCCCTAAAGTCCATTCGTGACCAGATTCATAAAAAGGGAGAGTGAGGAGCGTAGGCAGGCAAGACACCAGACATTAATGCAACGTTCAATCGTTGCCTCTTCAGACGAGGCTGTTCGTGTCCCTAAAGTCCATTTGTAACCAGATTCATAACGGGAGAGTGAGGGGTGTGGGCAGGTGAGACATCAACGTTGCAACGATATAATACACCGTTCAACCGTTGCTTCTTCAGACGAGGTTGTGACTCACAACTCGTCTTGTGGGCTTCTTGATCTAGAACACGCGGAGGACCAGCCACTTTCGCGGCCAGGCTCTCGATGAGAGTCGGGCTCTCGGATACGCGGCTCGTCTCCAATATTTTGGGATTTTCCATTTCCTCTGCAGAGCGTTTCTTTCCATTCGCCATCGTTGAATCTGACCGCTCGAGCCAACTCATTACACGATCCCAAGGCGATGGATCCACCCCCAGCGACTTGATCTTATGGAAAGAATACGCATGTGTGACGGGTGAAACGAGCGTTGACGATCGGCTACGGGACAAGGTTTGATCATCGTCAACAAGCAAAGGTGGAGAGGAGGGCGATGGGTCGTGGTCAAAAGGAACGGGAGAGTCGACCACGCCCATGACTCCAGAGAGCTGAGATTGGCGACCTGGGTTAACCTCGTGACCTCCTGTGCGAGATCGCCGTTCTTGTTTCTTTGATGACAAGTAATGCTTTAAGTTAGCCGCTGCTTCTGGTATATCCTCTTCGTCTGCGCTATCGAGAGCTGCATTTATGAGCTGCAACCTAGAAGGGAAAAAGTCAGCAAATATTCAAAACAGGGATGGCGGCTAATCCGTACTGACGCTTCAAACCTTGTGCTACTGAGGTACCGGAATGGCTGCTGTTGTTCACATAACGCCGTGCTCCCATCTCGAGAAACAATCGAGACTGCTACAGTTCCTGTGGTGCCCGAGCATGGAACTATGCATCTCAAAATATGTGAGGCTTGGTACCACACCTGAATTGGGGGTGCTGCACCAAACTTGGCGAAGTACTCTGTTTCTCTATTGAACCCAGCCCCAATGAGCTGGACCTCATCACCAATCCTTCCCTCTTCTCTCCACACCCCAAGAAAGTCAGGACGAGCTGGCATCTCCATGACCGATTCCGTGAGCGAAGGGACGATGATTCTCGGACCAAGTGCACTACGCGCGGGAGAGCGTCCAGGAGATTCTGGAGAAGGAGCAGGGGACCTGCCCGAATGTGGCGATGACGACCCTACAGAGATGACGACGGGAGGCTTAGCAGGGACCGGAATCTCCACGACGTCGTCATCCGGGGCAGGGGTATCAAAATCCTCTAACACATGGACCTCAGGCGGACGGATCGATGGAGGGACCGCCAGGAGCACAGGTGTCCCTGAAGTTGAAGACATCGGCTCGACACCGGAAGAGGAGACACCAGTAATTCTCGAGCGCTTCAGGGGTCGACCAGGGCGTCCTGTTCCCTCTCTTGAGCGCTTTGTGCCCACAAGGGTGCCGTGTTCGCTGACTGTTTGATGTCCGTCGTGTCTGGAGTGCGCTGACTTCGAGGCTCCCATCTCGGCTCTCAGCTTCCGGCCCTCTTCCATCTCCTGCAGAGAGACCTCGTGGAACTCTGATTTGACAGAGAATGGGTTATGGGTCGGAGTCGGAGAAGAAGCTTCGATCTCGATTGGCGGTAAGTTGGAAGGTGGCAGTAGAGGCGTTCGTTTGTCAGAGCGTGGTGACGAAGGGTGTGCATGACTACCTGGTAAGTTGTGGCTATCGGCGTGGGGTGCGGTGGGTTCCCCTGAAATACTTGCACGGTGGCCCGAACGTCCACTCGCGTCTTTCTTTGACTCCCTGGATCGCTTGTTGCCGCCCCAGGTCCTGCGCAGTGTCGCATCCGCTAAGGGATAGTGTGTGTGGTCACGAAGCTCGCAAACGAGTCTACAAGGAATGTTCAGTGTACGAGGTACGCCATGGGGGAAACCAACATACTGAAAGTGCTGACGAGCCTGTTTGACTCGAACTTGGCTGGGGTCAGTTCTAGCTTCATGGTAAGCCGGGCACCATATCAGGAATGACACATCGGCAGTATACGCGGCATTGTCGGGCAATGGTTCCAGCCAAGTGTCAGACGTTGAGCAGATTATCCTGGTGTGGGCTTGCTCGGAATCTATCATGTCCTTAAAGCGAGAGACGTTGGTGCGCTGGCGCTTTTCACAGTATCCACACGTCTGGCCTTCGATGTGATCATCCGACCCTTCCTTCTTCATATAAATCCAAAGACCAAGAGAACCGGTCGGAATGTCTATGGGGTTATTGAGGTTAATCTTTATTTTGGCTCCCATTTGAGTCTTGATGCCTTCGATGCGAATAGTATAGTCCCAGGAAGTCTCGGGCTTCCATTCCTTGATCTCAGCGGGTTCGACAGACAGACCCCTTGCCAATACTTGGAACTTGAATCTGAGGAGTGAGCAAGTTAAAGTCTGATTGCTAGTGTTGAAAGAGGAAGCGTACCCTTCCTCCAATGTATAGTCATCTACAGTGCTGAGGACGGGAGAAGGGCCCATGTATGGCGTGGCTCTTGATTCCGAGGCTATGCTAGCACGGTGTGTGGATGATGAAGACCAGTAACGCATCTGGGGTTCAACGCGTGGCGGGTGTGTCGGGGCCACATGTGACACACTATAACTTAATTGGAAGGGATTAGTCGAATCAAGGTAGGACTAATGATACTAACGGGGCCATCATTCTTGGCAAAGGGGGGGTGTTCGCACTCCACGTTGGTGGTTGGAGAGGAAAGGAGCTTGGGTTGTGTGTCCCGTACAAACTGCTTTCGTCGGGATGTCCATTCAAAGGTTGAGTCATCGATGTGGATTGAATACTTCCTGGTTCATATGGGGCTGCTGTTCGGATAAAATCAGTGCCTTACGCATTGCCCATGTCATTGAGTAATACCATAACGTCCATCAAATGCACGATCAGGTACTATTGCGGGATATGGTGGATATCCTCCGTAGTATGGTGTGAAAGCGCCTGCGTCGAGTCCAGGTGCCGGGCCAGCAACCCCCCCAGGCATCAAATTTAAGTGGTCCGTTAATGTCTCATAATTCGCGTAGCCCTCAACAGGGTTGGTGGGTAGGTGAGGCGGCCCAGGCGCTGGTGTGAGGAGTAAACCAACAACAGTGGCGAGCAGTGTGGTAGGACGTACCATGATTGTTCGAAGTACTGGCGCCAGGGCCGGGTAAAAAGGAAGAGTCGTTAGGTTGTTGCCAAGAGCCTGGGACCGGATTCATGTCCCACGGCAACATGGAGGACTGGTCGAGTCGTGGTCGGGAAAGGATGTGGATGGTATATGTCGTCCCGGCAGACGTCGCGATCCTCTCGATTTTAAATCGAACCAATGTGGCGTTGTTCATTGAGAGGTCCAGTTGGCGGGCTAAATGTTATCCTGATCCAGAAGTGGTAAGTGGCGAAAGACTTCTAACGGCACTGTCAAACGGACAAGAATAAATTAAATGGGATTGATGACTTTCCGAATATGGACAATGCGGAGAGAATGCAGTGGACGATCCGTGGCTTAGCAACGGTGTCAAAGTTAGAAAGTACTTTGGGAGTCAAATGGGATGGATCTCTACGGGGATACGGCGATGCATTTGTCGCCACCGCCACGTACATCTTCTTTTGGGAAGCGGGCGCGGCACGCGACAACAGCGCTCGGGTATCCTCCGTAAGGTAGTACTCGGCTGAAAACATACCAATATGGGATTTGCGGTGTACATCTAAGGTAGCGCTGGTTTCAAAGCTCAAGGCCGATATGCCCAAAAGGGTTCAACCAAGTGGTTTCAGAGAACGACCACTGAACACTGAGTGCAAATCGAAATGACCTTGAGATAAAGGCAAGCTGACTGACTCGCTCTAGACTCGCTCTAGAGCCACAGAGTCGTAGTGACTGCTGAAACTGCGCAACTGGTGAGTGTAGCTGGCGGGAGGGCTCACAAATAACAGAGCAAGTAAAAAAAGCGTGATAGATTGCAAGGCGAGTCCTGCCTCGCCGTCTTCTCTGCTTTGAGCTGGAAAGACCGCGGAACATCGAAACCGCGCGGTTGAGTTGCAAGGGCGCAATGTGCATTTGAGAGGAAAGGTGAAAAAATCATATCAAGACCCAAAATACTCGTCTGGAGGCTATGATATATCTTTCTATGTTTTCAAGAAAGAAAGGGTACGTATTGGGACCAAGTCAAGAACAAAGATTGGACGAGTGCGTTGACCTCCGACCCACACATGCGAAAGCGAAAGGCCCTCCGGAAAGACCTCTCACTCAGTCGAGTCAACACAAGCAGATGGGTGCGCACGCATTGGTGTCTATTAGCACCAGTCTCGAAGCCGTGGGACACCAATGAGGTTGGACGACATTCTCTGCCCAATCGACGATCCTGACAATCTTTTGACCTGTGATGCCATGTTCAGGGCCTCTGACGTCGGCTTGTTAGGTGCGGACTTGCAGGCTCTAATTCATTCATGTGACCCGACTCAGCTTTGGGCACAGATTCTCGTCTGCAGGACGCGGTAAAATAGCACATAAAGTATCACTACGTATACACACATGGATTGCACTTCATTGCGATCTCCTATTAGACTCCTGGGGCGCTATCGATTTTGGGAGTGACGAACGGAGCTTGCTTTCGGGGAGTTGGTTCACCATGCTCTAACGAGAAGAGGTCCTCAGGCCGTCTGACTTACTTTCCCGATTGCCATTCGTGTTGATGCATCGCGCCTTGTCTCCCACCTTGAGGCCAAGAACCCGGCGAGCTTGCAATCCCGTCAGGACCCACCCTAATAATGCAACTCAGTGCTTCTCTCGATTTGTCTGGCTCTTCCATCCTCCATGAGAACATGCCAGTCCGCCACTTTGGAGGCAAGTATAAAGCGAGACCTAGGAGAACAGACCTTAAGCATCTCCAACCGTCCACCGATCCCTCTACGTAACTAATATACGACACTCCTAAGCAACGCTTCCCGAATACCCCTTCCGATATCCTGAAGGCCCACATGGCACAAAATTCCAATATTCAGTAAGTCAAGTACCCAGGAATCCTACCTATGGGAAATATGAATGCTTGCTAGGGTGCAACCTCAGTACTATCAACTCGAACAGAGTTCAGTTGAAGGACAGCTATTGGACTGCCTTGAAAACGAAAACGACCGACGGCTCCTGTATGCGATCTTCCAATCATCGGAATGGAAATTTCAAAATGCTCCGATACCTGAAACCCTCATCCGCCAGCTTCGACATCACGTCGAAACTTCGTCAGGGACTGTCTATTTATGCCCATTCTGCGCCGTCATAGAAAAGGAAGCCAATCACATGACAGAGCACATTCAAGGCCATTTTGGGTTGAGGCCGTACTACTGTTCCCAATGGTATGTTCCAAATTTATTTTGAGACGAGGGTTCAGATCATGGGTGACAAATGCACACAGTGGGCACATGTCGCTTCGAAAGAGCGATATGCAGGTACATGTTAATACTCACACTCCTCAGGAGATTAATTGCCCAAATGGTTGGTAAGTCGAACAATGTCGGACGCTTGAAGGTATTTGAGCTAACTCCAACTTATTCACTTAGCGGACAGTTGTTCAGTAGTACAAAGAACATCAAACGTCATATAGAAAAAAGTTGTCCCTATTCGGCGACTTAACCTGGCTTTCTTGGCCCATCACCGTCCCGTATAGTACTCCCTAATAATAATGTACTCTTACCAAATAATCCCATACTTAATTCTTGTCTTGTCCTGAATAGCCCGGTGATTGTTGGGAAGTGAACTGCCTGTCTGAGGAATGATGGTAGTTTGTATCACGTCTATATCCCGCCTATCGATACCGGTACATGGAGTACAATATGTTACAGATACAAGGGGGATCACCTGATCCCTGGTACAGTGTTGGGCCAACAACTAGAGAGTACAAAGAATTACCGTACACTGGTTAAAAGATGATAGGTCGAAGCGCCATTCTGACCTGAGCAGAGTGGTACTGACGAACACAGCCTCAACTTGAAGTGAGGCCTCGAAGCTGAACGAACAAAATGTTGAAACAGGCAGCGATAGGGGGTTCGAGGACACGTAAATGTCTAGCACGGGCGCCTTCGGCAGGTGTCTTCGTGGCGCTTTACATTCTGACGTAAGAATTCGTGGCCGCTGTTCTGGATGTGAGCAAGGATCTGTGGACAGGAGGGAAGCGGTGCGCATACCAGAATTGGCAAAGTCTCAAGACAGGGTTCATGTGAGCCTTCAGATAGGATGGAGCGCCAAACGCTTCTCGGCTATGAACCTTCGCTCAACCACTGCTTCAATAATAA
>Ga0307515_10025796_pt1 | contig 10147 bp, 8 predicted proteins | sample 17_EM_MG_FD_194513 | JGI IMG/M metagenome (GOLD analysis project Ga0307515, IMG submission 194513) | Populus trichocarpa ectomycorrhiza microbial communities from riparian zone in the Pacific Northwest, United States - 17_EM | ecosystem: Host-associated > Plants > Roots > Unclassified | place...
AGAAATGAGTTTCATGTTAAATTAAGTAAGAATTCATGTCCTGGACAATGATGTCACTGGTCAACAGAGACTCAATATTACTTAGATGGACTGCAGGGGGAATGGTAAGCCTTGGAAAGGTATTGTAGTCGGTAAAGTCTATGGTTACTCTTGCCTTTGAGAAGGGTGACTCCTGATAATTAATACTTTACATATAAAAAATAAAGGGTGAAATTCAAAATGAACATAATTATCCTTGGAGAATTGATAATCAGAAAGAATGTTCTTTTTTATATAAGGAACATTGAGAACATTATTGAGAGAAAAAAAATTTGAAAGAGGAGAAAAGGATAAGTAGAACTATCCTTTAATTTCAAGAGTTGATCTTGTCCAGTGTAGTGTTTAGTGTGAAGGTTGAGATTTGACAGGTTAGAGGTGACATGATGAGTAAAACTAGTGTCCGGATGCCAAGATTGATCCGAAGATACTTGAGTTTTATTATATGCTTATGGAGTCGAAGGAGCTTGGCAATCATGATCAAACCTATACTAGCATTTGGGTGCAATATGACCCACCTTGAGAAAAATTTAACAAAATGGTCACGATGAGCTTGTTAGAGTTGCAGATGAGTTAGGTCTACCATGGCTTTGTCCATGACCACATCCTTGAAATGATTGATTAATATTTGTGTAGCGTTCGTGGCCATGAGATTGAGAATTTCATACAACCATATTAATATAAGAGATGTTGATGCATGTCAGATGAAATAACAACCTTAGGTCATGTACAGATCTCTAAATATATTATTAAAGAACCAATACAATCTAAAAAATTAAATTGTTAGGCGAGATTCTAAGATATGATTTATATAATTCTCTAACATATCTCCTCAAATTTGAGCTAAAAACTTGCATGGACCCATACCATCTTGTGTTTAATTTTTATCAAATAGAGTGAGGGTGATGAGATTCAAACTCGTAACCGCGTTGTCAACAAAACTCTGATACCATGTTAAAAAAAAAATTCAATTTTAAAGTTTAAACTGTTAGGTGAGACTCCAAGATATAATTTATATAATTCTCTAACATAGAGATGTATTAACTAAGTTAATAAAAAATCATTTTCAGTGGATGGTCTAGAAAAAACATGTGATGTGATTTTAGAATCACCAAGAGGATGTCCAATAGTGACATCAGTAAAGCTTTTAGCTTTTTGAAAATAATCTAGAATGAAGATACCTCCCGTTTTCAAACGTACTAAGTTTATATAGCTAGAGTGTTCATTTGACGGGCACGAAACGTCACAGAAAATATTTTCTACAGAGTGATATCTAAACATCACAAGAGGTCTCAGGACCAACAATTTGTTGAAGAACAGGTGCAGATAAAGAAGAGATAAGGGTGTTCAAAATCAACTTATCTTGTTCACACCAAAAATCATAGACAATATTTGGTGGGGCATTAATAAATTTGGTGGAGCGGGAGAGCTACCATCGACGAAGCCATAGAGTTTTTGGCCATACAGGCAGGGAACAAGTTGAGCTTTCTATGGCAAATAATTGTCATGGTTAATTCTGAGAGTAATCAAAATTTATTTTTATTTTTATATCTCCGACGACGTAACTTATTAACTACTTATATTAAACAAAAAAAAGAAGAAGTTAGCAGTGGCTATTAATAATTAGACTAGGGAAATGGTGTGAAAGAAAAGGGAAGGAGGAGGGAAAGCAAGGGGATGATGTCAGTCCCAGACCATGTGAATTGCTTTGCAGGCTCTAAGTTTTCTTTGCTTTGTCCCCAAACCATACCCACATGTAGGGCACTGTGTCCTCTTTATTTTCTATAATAACTTGGCTTAGCTACCACATCTACAAACAGCTCCTAGCTCGGCACCTTCCGAATTTATGTTGGTTTTTATTAATTCAACTTTATGGGATGCACTAATCATTATCAGACAGAGATGTTTAGGGAATTCTCTTTTCTTTTTCTTTTTTTATTTTATTATTTCTGAAGCCTTTTACCTCAAGAAATTAAGTGCCTTGCAATCAGGCAATCTTCATGCAGGCATCTACTAATAATAAAAATGGCATGTGATCATGTCCCCTCCCACTCCCTCCCTCTCTCTCATCTGTGAACAAGAAACTTTGATTAGAAAATGGAGTCATGATCATAATAATAATTAGCATTATATTGTATCACATGATTAGAAAAGTTCTTAGCAAGTAATCAACTGATTAGAATATAACAAGAAAGCATGCATGAATGCAGCCTGTCAAGCAGCCATAGAATAATAGGCAGGGAGTTGCTTATAGAACCAAGATTCGTGTTTTGGAGGTTTAAACCGGTTGGTAATGAGTGAGTTAGGTTTACTCCCATGTGATCTTTTAGGTTTGATCTGGACATTGATGATCTTTCGTTGAAAAAAAATAAAAAAAATCGATGTTAATGTTTAAAAACTGGTCTGAAAATACCCTTAACCTGTTCACTATCCCTCAATGGGACAGTCCAAATCCAGCAACGAAAATTAGAGTTTGTGACTTGGAGGTTTCGTGTATAAACAATGGCGTCGTCGCATACAACTCCTGACGCCGAGTCTCGTGAGCGTTGCGAGTTGCAATGAAACCAGAAGCTAATAACACCCTTCACGTCTCGCAGATGCATGCGCCATGAGGCCACAAGTTCCGCACCAGTTATACAACAGATATGGAAACCACAATCCTTTACAGCATAAAATATACTCCAACTAGTACTTTGAACTCTTGAGATGTTAATTTGGCTCCTCTGCTCGGTGGGTTTTTGCTCTAGACGTGATCAAATCGTGAAAAAGAAACTCCCTAGTAAGTGAACTAACATTCTCTCCATACAATGAGTACTGAACCTGCTCGGATTAGCGAGTTTACCCAGCACGATTTGAAACCTTACTTTGACTTCGTTTTAATTTCAAAACCAAAACACATTAACCTGGCTAATTATGGTTTACCTACTAATTAACTTTATCAAACTTGATTTTTATTTAATCGGGTCAACAATGAGTTAAAAAATAAAATAATATTATTTTAATTAAAAAAATAATTAATTTAGATTGACGTAATAATTTGGTGATTCAAGGCTTTTTTTATATAAGATCTAAGTAAGTCTTGTAATTATAGTCAATATTTGAAAGTGACTCTAGAATACATTACAATAATGTTATGACTATTTTATCTTTTGATTATCTTATCTTTTTCCTTAGCTTCACGGGTAAGATGATCTTTTTACCATGATATAAATGTTTTTTTGATGATTATACGAGGTTATTTTAGTAATTGAATTTTTAAATGCACGGTAAAATTACTAATATAACCCTTTAAAATAATCCAATGCCTTCTACACAAGGGCCTTTTTTGTATTTTCAAAATTTATAAAACAGTAGAATTACTACATTACCTTTACAATTCAAATTTTTTAGTCTTGGCTTCAGGAGCTTGGTTGTAATTTTATCATAGTTTGTTTGTTAATATTGTTTAGTTCTGAAAGCATTTTCAATTTTTGCACAAAAAAAATAAAAAAGTTGCTAACGCGTACCTCGCACGTGTCAGTGCGTCATCCGCTAAGCCGCCTTCTGGTGGTGCGTGCGGCTGGCTCTGGCAGTTGTAACTGTGATTCTGCCATATCATTTAATTCATCTCAGCGTCCTCTTCCTCTATGGGTGGCGCATGTAAGGTAGTTCGGCGTGGTTTAGCTTGAAATTGCTTCTTGTTTTTTTCCTCTTTTCCTTCTCTTTCTTCCTTGGATTGTGTGTTAGCCATGCAAAAATTCATATAAGCTCTTCAATTTATTTTTTCTTTTGATTCAATCCCTTTTCTCTTATTTGCAATTGTTTTATTTACATTGATTGTTTCTAATTGGATTTTATTTTCGATTCCATTCCTGATCATTTGATTTTTTTTATTTTTTTTAAATTTAATCTTGATTTTTTAAATTTTTATTTGTTTTGAATTATTTTCTTGATTGATTTGTTTTTTTTTAAATTCCACCCCTAAACATTTATTTTCATTTAATTTTTATGTTAAATTTAGTCCTAATTCTTTTAAATGCTATTTTTTTTTAATTATTTTCATAATGAATTAGTTTTGTACAATTTTCCCTAAACATTTAATCTCATTTGATTTTTCCCTAGACATTTAATTTCATTTCATTTTTATATCAAATTTAATCTTAATTCTATTAATTGCTTCTTTTTTTATCTCAATTTCATTCCTCAAGCTTTACTCTTTCACTTCAACCGAAGCACTCCAATTGTAATGGAAGCCGCAAATAAAGAAGAGGCTAAAGATTTGGGGACAAAATTTCTCTGGCCACATCCTCCATTTCCTTTAGTTGATGATTCCATGATTTTTCATGCTTCTCCTTTTTTCATGGGCAATTTTCAGGAGTATCTTCCGTATGATTATCACACTATCTGAGCAATCCACATCCTATGCACCTAAAAAACAAGTTAGATGAACAATTGATGCATACAACTACCTAATTACAGAGTCAGGTTCTTATCATGTGGCTGGCTCAATAGAGTGATGTCTCAGAGAAATTGATACAATAACAATGAGTGCTCAATGCAACCATGAACCTACATGTAGTTAAATGAAACTGAGAGATGGCTGTAACTTGTTTCACCATCAAAATGGGGAGTTAATTACAGAAGTTGGGAAACAAAAACCCTCACATATTCATAAGACATTCAACACCATCTGTCAAACATCCTCATCTCCATTCTCCACAGCAATAACAAGATCAAACTCCATCAATAGACACGGAAGTAGAGCAAGAACTATGAATTCTACAGTCATTACACTTCTGTCTTTTTGTTTACAAACCATTCCTCAATGAAAAGCTAAAACTGGCAATTTTCCAACCTTCCAATAATAGCGGGTGTAGATTTGAGTTGTAACTCTATAATGTTTGAATTCAGGCAAAAGTAGTACTAAAAGGTTAGACATTTGTCGCTAAATTATCCTTCCAAGACCCTAATACCACAAGACATTGACTAGATAATAACTTTCAAAAGCTTTTTCTTAGTTTTCTAATGTTTCTTTTAAATAATGCCAGATCTGGTCCTATCTGCACTACCGAAACCAGCTCAAGCAAGTTCAGGTGCATAAAGATACAATGAAGAGGCTAGACCTGAGCAAACAATAGTCTACCCTGCACGCTATGTAACCAGTGGGGCAACAAAACTAAAAGACTTTTCCAAAAAAAAATAAATGGGAAGTACGAAAGGCATGATTGGAATTCAGAATAGAAACGCAACTGAAAACTTTGAACAAAGGTATGAACTAGCATAAATTATTGACTTCATTGCGTTACCAATCTGAATAATAATAATAACATACATGTCCCAGTCTACATCTTCATTTATAAGCCCCTATACTCTATCAACATCTTAAGCTAGCCATGAGGGCACCAATAACGTTGAGGAGCTGTGGCTTGATTCTAATGGTTTTGTGTATTCTATGGATACCTTCAAGGGTATCATCGTCTGAAAACAAGGTGACCCCAATTTATGACCCAGGGGATATAGAGCAGAGGTTTGAAGACTGGCTGGCCCGATATGGCAGAGAATATGAGACGAATGGTCACTGTGTTTTGGAATATACCAATCTAATGTTCAGTTCATTGACTACATCAATTCTCAAAACTTATCCTTCAGGCTCACTGACAACAAATTTGCAGACCTAACAAATGAAGAGTTCAAATTTACCTACCTGGGTTTTCAGAGTAATAGACATACAGCTAAAAAGATAAACAACGGGTGCGGGGTGCGAAAATAGCACAGAGTTGCCAGCTGCAGTAGATTGGAGGAAGAAAGGTGCTGTGACTCCTATCAAGGATCAAGGTCAATGTGGTATGAGTTTTTCTCATTCAAGTTCATTTAATTGCTAATTGTCAGTTCTTATCTCAAATCATTTTCAATAAGAACAGCTGATGCTAGTTTCTTTCCAACACAGGAAGTTGTTGGGCTTTCTCTGCAGTGGCAGCTGTGGAAGGCATCAACAAAATCAAGACAGGAAAATTAGTATCTCTGTCAGAACAAGAGCTCATGGAATGTGACGTTAGCAGTGATACCCAGGGCTGTGAAGGCGGAGACATGAAGATAACATTTCAATACATCAAAAAGATTGGTGGAATCACAACCGAAAATGACTACCCTTACAAAGGAAAAGACGGCACCTGTCAGAAAAAGAAAACTAGGGACCGTGCAGTGAAAATAAGTGGTTATGAAGCAGTACCTGCCAATAATTAGAATAGAGTACAAGCTGCAGTTGCCCAGCAACCTGTCTCTGTTGCAATTGACGCTGGTAATTTTGAATTTCAACTCTATTCCAGTGGTATATTCAGTGGCTCCTGTGCGGATCAACTCAATCATGGAGTAGCAGCAGTTGGTTATGGTGAATCTAGGGGTAGAGAATATTGGCTTGTGAAAAACTCTTGGGGCAGAGACTGGGGTGAATCAGCTACATAAGGATGAGACGTGGTTCTGGAAATAAGAAAGGTATCTGTGGCATTGCCATGGAGCCCAGCTATCCAGTCAAGTAGTAGGCAGTCCTTTAAGTGTATCAACCAGATCCAAATTGTAACATGATGGATGTTAGCTTAACAAGATGCTTCATGATGCTGTTTACATATGTAATTCAAAGAAAAGATGTTATTGGAAAGCTGAACTTATTAATAATTGAGATTCACTGGAAGCATGCTACTGCAAATGTGTGGCTAAAGCATAAGTGGGCGACAACTACGCCATATATGGAATAGAGATGACAAAATGGTCCTTGAGGGATAATAAGTTTTTGATGCACAGTTATTGTTTCTAACTCGACATCCCCAGCTTTTGTTCTGTATTCCCTAGTAATCTAAACATACTATCGTCTTCTTTGTCTGTGATTTAAAGAGAGAAAAAAAGGATTTACATTTTGGAAAATTGAGACAGTATGCCTTGTTTATGTGCTGGATGTTTGTCAATATATAAATAAACAAAAAAAAATTGAGTGCAGCGGTTAAAGAAAAAAAAGAAACATGCTTTTTTGGAGAGAGAAATAGTTTCAGGAATTGCATTGCATATTTAATTAAAAATTAAATGATAGATCAATTATTATTTCATTTTTTAATATTTTAATATTAATTAGATTTTTATCTTGAAATAAATCGAGGTTTATATATTTCATTAAAGCAACTATATTCTACAGTAACGCCCGAACATTGCTCTCAAAAGTTGTCTTTGCAACAAATTTTATGCATATCTTCCTTTATATCAGCAAATCTTAGATTTTCTTCCTCGTCTTTTTTCTTTTCTGTGAAATTGAGAAACTAAGATTGATTACGTCCCATCTCCTGCCCTTACAGCTTAAACAAATGCACAAGAGCAAAATTTGGAATTAAAATTGAAGGTGAATCAACAAAAGCTTCATGACAATTCAGATTTCAAACAGAGTATGACATCAAGCTGAAGAAAGATAGGAACCCAGTCAACTAATTAAGTCACATTAATCTCACTTGGGTGCCCTTCAAAAACAGAGTGGAAAAGATGCAGGATGGGGAAACTACAAACTGATGCATAGATTCATTTCATTTCATTTTATTTTAGAGAATATTGGTTCTGATTTGCATTTAATCAAACAAAAAAAAAGGATAATTAAACTATTTGCCTTGAGCTACAGCTTGGAGCTGTATAATGCAGGCAATGAGGCAAAATAATAGCCCACTGATAGGAGGTTGGGGGCACTATTCCTCCAGAAATAATCTCAACTACTAACCAATGGATGCTTGTGGTATATAGAATCACACCCCTGAGCAAACAACATCAACAATGTGGATTCTGTGAGAGAAAGGAACATGAACGAACTCCAATACCTAGCACTAGTGATTTGGGACAGAGAAGAAGTGAAATAAAGGGGAACACCATAGAATTTCTAAATTCAAATTCATCTACAAATAGAGAAGCTAATTATGTGAGTTTAGCATTATTCAGTCAGCAGAATTTTGAATTGCAACAAATAGAAAACTTGCATTGAACACTTCTTAACTACCAAAATCCAACCCCGATATCCATATGATCATGCAATTGGCATGATTCATCAAGAAATAAGAAATAATGCTTCAGTCTGTATATAGGAACTATAAGTAAATACAAAATTATGCATTGGTAACAACACGCACCAGTAAGTTTCAACTCCATCGCCCTCTTGTCCATTTTGTGAGAGAATGACCGAACGGCCGCCATGGATTAGCTGTCTCGAGGTGATAAAATGTTGGTGCTGCTAACAAAAAGAAAAACTGAAGTCTATATGAGCCATCACAGAAGATGCACAAGTTCAGTTCTCTAAGAAGCCTCAGTATCAAACACCAAAAAAGAAACTATGAACTTAATGCTGCAAATCTTTCTCTCACAGTACAAGCAAGCTTCCATTCACCAGCATCAATCAATCCCTCAACTACCTTTTGCCTCACCTTGATATAAGGTATAAACCCTTTCTCTGTCATTCCCATCACAACTTTCGCGGCCAAAAAAAAATCTTTACACTCCAAACATCCCTCAACTACCAACTCATAACTCTCAAACCCAACACCGTACCCTTCCTTCTCCAGGAACTCAATCATCTCACCAGCTTTCCTCATCTCTCTATTCGCCCTCAACGCTGCCAATACTTTCACCACTACTCCCTGCCTAGGACACAATCTCATTCTCACCACCATTTCCTTCATCATCTCAATTGCATCGTCACATTTTCTAACTCTACACATTGCACCAATAACAATCCCATAACTTTCCCAATCAGGAAAACAACCCACTTGTTTCATACCCTTCAAGACTTTCACTGCCTCGATCAACTGATCAACATTACATAAAGACAACACAATATAATTACACAAACCACAATCAGGATTATACCCAATAGACTTCATTTCCATTAGAATGTCACCAACTGACTGACCTTCACGCCGGCGATCAAGCCAAGCAGAAGAGAGAGAAACATGTGTTTGAGGCACAGGTAAGCACCCAGAACGAAGAGTGCATTGGATTATAGCAAGAGAAAGAGAGAAAAGATTGGAATTTTTAAGGGTATATGAGAGAAGAGAGCTATAAACGATAGAGTTTCGAAAGCGGGGTCTAATGGGGATCAAAGATTGGATGATTTCATCAATGACTTGAGTCCTGAGATTAAAAGGGAAGGTAGAGAGGAAAGAAAAAGGACTTGGGATGTTGTTAGATTGTTTAAAGGAGTCGAAAAGGTCAGGGAATTTTGAGTAGGATTTGCATTCAACTGCTGCTTTGAGGGTTTCTTCAAGTGGTGTATGTGAGGTAGAGAGTGTACGAAACTGAAGGAGGATTTTACTGTAAGGAAGAAGAGATTTGCTCAGCTTTGTTGCTAGATTTGTCATCTGTAAATGAATCAAAATAATGATTCAAACTGAAATAAAATTAAATCTCGACATGGGAATATTATCAAACAGGTTGTGGCCGTGGGCATGAAAAACAAGCAGTGGACCCGCTAAGGGTTTTCAGCCGGCGAAACAATGCCACAAGACACTCTATTATAGACATTATGTCAAATCAGTCCCTGCAGAAATAATTTGGTTAAATCAACTCTTGCACTTCCAATGTTGCACTTGTCAATACATTATGTTCAACAATCTATAATAATATTTGATTCTGTGTTAACAGTTATTTTTTAAAATATTTTTTATTTAGAAATATATTATAATAATATTTCTTTTATTTTTGATATAAACACACCAAAACGATCTAAAAACACACAGAAAATTAATTTAAAAAAAAATAAATTAAATTTTTTAAAAAACATAGTTAAATCGCAAAAACAAATATTATTTAACTCCCCATTAGGTTGACAACACGCTATTAATTGGAAAATCTTTGTAAGCAAAAACTTCAATCAAACACAAAATAATAAAGATTTATCATTGATAAATACCTTATATTTTTCTCAAATTTATTTTTGATATTTAGTTTTGGGATTAGAATCCTTATCATTAATATTTGTTTGTGTTCATTTTTTGGAAGAAAGTAGAAGTTAAATATCAAAATTAAATCCAATAATTTTTTCCCAATACTACTAAATATTAATCCATATTATTCCAATATCATTATAAATAAATAAAAATTAATAAAATATTTA
>Ga0307515_10025797_pt1 | contig 10147 bp, 9 predicted proteins | sample 17_EM_MG_FD_194513 | JGI IMG/M metagenome (GOLD analysis project Ga0307515, IMG submission 194513) | Populus trichocarpa ectomycorrhiza microbial communities from riparian zone in the Pacific Northwest, United States - 17_EM | ecosystem: Host-associated > Plants > Roots > Unclassified | place...
TCGATGTACAGGGGACAAGCGGACAGGAGATCTATGCTGTTGTGGACGAACTGAGCCAGTTCGACAACATTTGCCTTTGCATCACCTCCCGGATCTCGGCCATCCCTCCTCACTGCGAGACTCTGGACATCCCGACATTGGCGATGGAGGCTGCATGTGACACATTCTATCGGATATACAAGCACGGCGAGCGATCCGATCTGGTGATCAACATTTTGGAACAACTCGACTTCCATCCGCTCTGTATCACCTTGCTCGCTACGGTTGCCCAGCACAGCAAGTGGGACACGGACCGACTGAGCAGGGCATGGGAGAGTCGGCGAATATGGGTGCTTGACGCACGGCACTCCGGGAGCCTCGCCACAACGATCGAACTTTCACTCGCCTCCGCGACGTTCCAAGAACTCGGCCCCGACGCCCGAGCGCTCCTGGGAGTCATTGCCTTCTTCCCTCAAGGTATCGACGAGAACTGGTTCTTTCCGACCATCTCCCACATTTCATATTCGTTTGATCAATTCTGCATCCTCTCCCTGACACATCGAAGCAATGGGTTCATCACGATGTTGGCGCCACTCCGGGATTATTTCCGTCCCAAGGATCCAAAGTCATCTCCACTCCTCATCGCGACCAAGAAATATTACTTCATCCGGCTATCAGTCGATGTCAATCCTGACACACCCAGCTTTGGAGAAGCGCGATGGATCACGTCAGAGGATGTGAATGTCGAGCACCTGCTCGATGTCTTCACTTCGATCGATGCGAACTCAGCAGATGTCTGGGATGCCTGCGGAAATTTCATGCAACACCTCCGTTGGCACAAATCAAGGCTTGTCGTGCTCGGACCGAAGATGGAGGCACTCCCGGATGATCATCCCTCCAAGTTGCGATGCTTGGAAGAGCTCTCGCGGTTGTTCAACTCAGTTGGAAATCAGGTGGAACGAAAGCGGCTCCTTACCTACACCTTAAAATTACGAAGAGATCGGGGAGAGGACAGTCGGGTTGCTAGGGTATTGAGTGAGCTATCTGATGCAAATCGGCAAATCGGCCTCTACGAGGAAGGGATACAACAGGCGACGGAAGCATCGGAAATCTTTGAACGGCTCGGTTTTGCAGAAAACCAAGCACATTGCTTGACCTTCCTCGCCTGGTCGTTGTATGATGACAAACAGCTCGACGCCGCAGAGGAAGCCGCGTCCCGTGCGATCAATCTCCTCTCGGGGAAAGATGAACAATTCAAGGTCTGCCAATGTCATCGAATTCTTGGCGATATATATGGTTCCAAGGGCGAGACAGAGAAGGCCGTTCACCATTTCGAGTTAGCCCTCGGAATCGCATCTTCTCCCGACTGGTCCGACCAACTGTTCTGGATTCGTTACTCCCTGGCGGAGGTGTCTTTCAGTCAAGGCAAGCCCGACGATGCGCACGCTCACATCGAACGCGCCAAGTCTCACGCGGCCAACAACACATACTACCTGGGTAGCGCGATGAAGCTGCAAGCCGACATTTGGTGTTACCAAGACAGGCTTGAACAGGCGAAATCCGAGGCTCTGCGCGCCGCCGATGTTTTCGAGAAGCTCGGGGCTGCAGGGGGTCTGGAGGCATGCAGAAAGCTCCTCCAGCGGATCGATTACAAAATGAACGGCCCGGTTGTCTCCGATGAATCGGATGATGATGACGACGGTGAGTTCCCGGGAACAGTGCTACCAACCGTGTTCATTGACTCTTCGCGTCCAGACTGGATCACTGAATCCGAATGATGGTGTCTGCCTCGATTTCTTCAGATGTGTCCTTCCGCAAGTCACCAGCGCCTCTTCCCTCTACTCCGTCTCCCATTGGATTCTTTAATATAATTGCTATTCCCACATCTCCCCCTTTTTTCACCCTCTGTAGGAATGTCCTCCTCCTTGTCTACCTCCTCCACTCACGCACATCATTTTATATTTGTTGTCCCGCCACTCGTCGTTGATCTGAATCCTGCGTTATGTCTCCCCGTCTTCCGCTTTGGATCTGTTCGCATCTTGTAGATTTTCTGTGACGATAGATATTCTGGTATGCTATATCTGCCGAACGACGTGTCTTTGCGTCGTGGTTGTGGGAAACTGAATCCACATCCAGATCCTGAGTACTGAGTGATAAAGAGTCTCAGTCGACGTGGCAATCAACTAGTATTAGTACTAAAGTACCTGATAAAGAGTCTGTACTAATAGTTAGAATGATGAATGAAAGTGAGTGAACGGGGTAACACGGTACGAACCTCAGTCGACGTGGCAATCAACTGAGGAAAGAAAAGAAAATAAGTGAGCGTGAAGTATGTCTATCTACGGCGCTAATCCTATGTCACGGCGTTACACTAACACTGAGTACTTGAGTACTTCGAAATGCGCGGTTTGCGCTCCGCTGCCTCCTTGATATAGCTAATCGAGGCGAACACTGAACTGTGCTACGTATTACTTAGGTGCAAACACTGGTACCCTTCTCTCTCATCGTCGATCTGCGTCGTACTGGGCCGGAGGCCTGAATCTCCCTGAGGGTTTGGCTTGGGGAAATGGGTCACATTGGAGTCCTCCGCGACAGAGCGGCGCTCACCTCTGGTTGGAATATTGGCGCCGCTATTTGACCAGCTATTGTGTGAAGCCAGCGTCGAAAGCCTCGACGGCCGAGAATGGGGACCGGTCCCGTTGTCCGACCCATCGGATATCGAGTTGGTTCGTGGTGGGTTCACGGAACGGGGAGCGGGGAACTGTTGTCGGTTGTTACTGCCGTGATTCTGGGAGTGAGAGCGGGTGTTGGGGTTATGGGTTGGACTGAGGCAAGGTGCCCAAGCTGAGACGGGTTGCATCCCCATGTTGGCGTTGTTGTTTACCCGGGTGACGAGTGGCGTGCGTTGCATCTACGAAAACATCAAAATTGATGTCGAGTGGTCGATGGCAGAAGGCGATGCTAGTGAGATCGTACCTTATTGGCTTCCATATCGCCCAAGACCGAATTCAGGTTCCCGGTTCCACCACCAATCGTGGGGAAGGTCCTGGATCTGTTTCCCATGTTCTCGGCGCCGAACGATCCTGTCTGTAAGTTGGCACCGGGCGGATTGAGTTCAGGAGGATGCTCTTGACTGAAACCATTCGTTCCAAGAAGGGCATTTCGTTTCATTCGATCATTCTGAGTCTAACCAGGGCCAGATCAGGATCAGTGATAGGCTAGGTAAGAAGAACGACACGCTTTGAGTTTTTGGTATTCTTTGTCTCGTTCCCTGGGAACTTCTTGGAGATCACCGTTCTTGCGTTTCTCGAGTGCTATGACGCGCTATCCGAAGCCACCTGGCTTGCGATCTCCGCACGACGTACTTTGGATCTTGTTTAGTACGCTTATTATAGCATAAGGGGAGATCACAATAGATGCAGACGTGGCTCACGTACCCTCCCTGATCACGTTATGAAGCTGCTTTTGCGATTGTGAATTCTTTCGTTTGCATACCTGAGCACCGATTGTTACACGAGCTTTCTTGGTGGACATGATATTGCCAAAACGACAGAGCGCTGGACACAGCATCAGCAGGACATGCGAAACGAAAGATCCAACAGCCACATTGTGAGGAAAACTGGTCCAGGGCGCCCTATTTGCCACTCGTAACTCATTCACGACTTGGTCGCCTGCTCGGGTTGCGGACCCGAAAGCACATATGGGGTAGCCAGTTTGTGCACGTACTTCTTGTGGGCACCTTGTCCGAGAAAACAGTGAACGCCATCGTGCCAAAGCGGGGGAGAAGGTTCTGACCTACCTGCGGATACCGGGCCACCGTCGGGGCAAAACACCCATTCTCCAAGAACGGCTTCACGAATTCGTGTTCCTTCAAACCGTGCTTGACCGTACCCTTCGCCGAGCCATCCTGGACAAACTTCACGACCTTCTCGTCCTCATCCAGCCAGGTCTCGCCAGCTGGAGTTTGCCGAAACTATCTCATCCGGACGCTCCAGCTCTGAACACATCCCGCTCCAAAACTTTCTACAGAGGGGTAGAAAGTTTGCATCTCGAGATACCATACGCAGGGAACTTTGCAGTCCTCGTCTGTTCACGCCAATTGGCCATCCCGGTTGCGGTATTTCCCTGTGACCACCTTGCAACTTGTCGATGCGCCACGGTGCTACATTCCGAGTCTGTTTGCTCACCTCTCCTAGTAGAATCGGGGGAGAGGTGCGATGTGTGCCACACTCGCCCGATCCCGCTCCTCTCGGGTAATCGACTGGGATCCTTGGGGAAAATCCTTGACAAATAAACCGTCCTCGTGATCTCCACGATACGACGCCCACAGAACGCGTTGGAACCGGCTAGAATTGGATTCGGAGGGAAATTCTCCCGGAATTGCGCGTCGAACCCAATAGGGATACGTGATTTTGGTGGGGTGGCAAGGCCCCTTGGTTTTCGATCTATGAGGGGTCTCTGCGGGGGTCGTGCGATCCGAAAGAAGCGGACTGAAGTCAGGTCGACGCAAGCAGGTGATTTTCGGGTCGTGTGGAGAGCTTCAGTCGGTGAGCCTCTCGGTCCCGGCCTTCTATTACATCGTGCTTCTTGCATGGTCATGAGCCGGCACTACTACGCAACCATCGCGACTGATCGGCAGTTCAAATCCACGACCCATGGTCAAAGAATTTCGTTTGAACAAAGCCATGGTCTAGGTTCACCGCCTGAGTTAATTGCCTCCCCCCCAAAAAAAGAACAAAAAACAAAACAACGGGTAAGGCTGCGCGGCGGATCAGTCGAGAGAGAACCACGCGATTGGCGATTAAGGGCCTTGGCGCCACAGTTTGGGGTTTCGATGGGTAACGGGTGGCACAATCCATGGCTAGAACGGGTGTATTTGACAAAGCCACTCCCTGGCCACCTTGGACGACTGGGATGTATTTAAGCCACGGACCACTGGTCGATTTTCTCCTCACTTACCCAACGCAAATTCTCCTACACTCATAACAGTTTCACTCCTCGCTCTTCCAAACGCACTCTATCAAATTCCAATGGCTTACAACAACGACAACAACAACACCGACTTCCATTCCATCTTCTCCACTCCCAGTGAATTCGACGCCTATCCATTCCTGAACCGGACCCCAGCCGACGAGCAGGCGAACCGCCAAACTCCAGATACCTTTGCTGACTGGTGGGGTATGCATAGGCAGTCAGACCATGCGGCCGGTTCGCCTCCGAGTCTCCAAGCCGAAGCCGACTTCGGTAAGCATAACTGTAGCCTCCTTGATAATTGACGTCTTACGCGTAGGTCTCCAGAGTCGGTGCCTTTGTTCGCTCCCTATACGGCCCCAACCCACGACCACAGGCAGACGTCGTTCCCCGAGCATTACTGGCCTATAAGTGGCCCGTATACCCAGCCATACCATTCCGGGATCGTGGGCTGGGGCAACTCTTCTGCCAGCGTGGTGGCGTCGGATGTTTCGACAGCGGCATCTATCCCCAGTAGTGGTAAGTACCTTTTCTACTGTGGAACTTTGAGAAATTGATTACTCACTGATTACGGACAGTCCCGCTCGACTACTGGGGAGCAAATGAGAGCGGAGTATCAACCAGCACATTTTACACGGCAAGTGCTTGAGCTCCATCGCCTCTACACGACCCTGTTGACACCTCACAGAATGTGCAAACACCCCATCAACCCAGTACTGATTCGGTCAGGACTGGGCTGATGCAAACGCGGCGGTTCCAACCGTATGGGACGTCCCGTGCTCATTTAAACGAGCACACAAATGCGGAGGCGGGGTCGTCGAGCCTGGCGGCTCCGCAAGCTACGCACCCCTCCGGAGGGGAATCCGAGGCAACGGCCAACGCCGTACATCAATCAGCGACAGAAGAAGATACGGCCCCAGTAAGTGACTTTTACTGTTCTCGTATTCCTCATGTAACTGAACGATCGTCCGACGTTAGGCGGCTAGACGCCCCCGCGGCACAGGTGAACCACGTGGGTGGCGTGTTCGGGACCAACGCGGAGTCCGCCGGCTGTGCATCTGGGCGCAGGGGTGGGGGAACCTCCCAAGGGTCCCGAGCCATGAAAGAGCCCTAGACAGTAAGTATAGATCCGGTTTCTTGAAATGGTGCACTTTGGTCTGATTGAAATGCAGTTGCTCTGGGGGTTATCAAAACAATCCGGGGGCCAATTTACTCTAAACCCCGGCTTCTCAAGGGCGTCGGGAAGCGGACCGCCGAGGGAAAAAAGGGCGCCGATTCCGAACACGCGAGAAGGACAGGGACTCGCCGGTACAATGAGGAGCTGAGCAGGTATTATAAGCTGCCAGCGGGCCGGCGACTATGGGCGTGCCCTGCGCTGGTGTTGAAGGGTAAGCACCGGCGTGATCACTCATCACCACAACATTCCGCTTACCTTCATTCCTTTTAGTGTTGGAGGAGGTTGAGGGCCTCCCAAAGCCACCCGTCCAGCCATCTCCTTGATTCCAGACTTCGACAGCGGGGGTTCGGAATACCTAGAACGTGCCCGGTCTTTTTTTTTTCTATTCCATCATACACAATAGAGTTCGAATCGCAATTTCCTTGGGTTTCTGTTCGTGAAATGTGGCCCCCTTTAAGAAGAAAGCAAGTATTGAGGGTGGTTTGGGAGTGAATGAGATGAAAATACGTGAAAACCACAGGGCGATGCGGTTTCTGTGTGACGCTGCCTCCCAGGATACATCCCACAAGGTTTGGAAGGGACAACTCCGGGTCACGCTGACCCCAGTGAGGTTATCGTCGAACCGTAGTGGTTGGATAGTGGTAGCGAGACCCTACCAGCGGTTGCGATCAGTATCTGGTAGACCGTCGGTAACGTTCGGAGCAGGTAGTCCGATCGTCCTAATGATCGATGACCACAAAGGCGATACCTTGCAAGGTCGAACCGCGGTTTGGGATGGGTCAAACATCCGGGGAACAACGGGGCCGATAGGAATCGGTCAGAAACGATGGTGAGTTGAAAGAGATGATTATCGGCGTGGGAAACGGTCAATTTTACGTCGATGCATTCGATGGAGAACGGAGTTCCCCGAGCACCCGCCTCGGGTCCAGGAGTCCAGCTTGCGAGTGATGTACCTCGAATAGAATCCAACCATTTGGACGCGCGCCAACGATACGGGTCTGAACCCTTTAGAAGATGGTAAGCCTGTGCTTCGTTCAGGACCCTTGAGATCTGATGGAGTGCCGGTGTCTAAATCCTCGAACAGGCCCACGAAGACTCACGGTGCTGATCCGTTTCTCCTCTTCGCACCTGCTGGGATCAGGTAGGACGCCCGGTGGAAGGTCGATAGATAGTTTCGTGCTCTGATCCATTGAACCCGAGAACAGTGGCGGCGGTTGTGTCTCGGGGGAACCTCGTGTTCTCCGCAGGGATCCATTGACTCACGGGTGAAAAAAAAAACATTGAAATGGTTCCGGGGGTAGAGTGTAAGACCCCCAAAAAGAATAGAACAGATGGATTGCGCAAAAATTGCATGCAACGCATAAGTACGAGCCAAGGAGCGTATGTGATTAGTAAAAAGGAAAGGGGTAAAGGGAGGGGCAAATAGCAATGTAAGAATAGAGCGGGCGTATCATAGGAGAGGCGGGTGCGGGTGTGAGGAAAACGTGTTGCAGGCAGGAATCAAGTGCGAGAGCACACAAGAGGGTGAGAGGAACGAGGAAGAGATTACAGGGCGCCAAAAGGAGTGGGTGGGACAGGGAGGGGGAGTGTTCAAGTGAGCGAAGCTGTTGTCAATCATACAAGATGGTGCCACCATTTTCACCTTCCAGATACTTCCCAACCGCAAGTATATTCTTATCAGACCTCCTCAAACACCCAGCAAACATGTTCCTGTCCGCGTCAGGCAGTAAACGCACGAGCTTATCCGGCTGAAGATTGAATTGGGCGTCGGGTGCCACAACCTGTCCGGGAATATGATCTCGTTTGTGGAAGGGTGTAGGCATCGACGCGTGATGAGCGTTGTGAGTATTCGGGAGAGGTGGCGTGGACTTGTTGACGGAGGGAAGAACAGAAGAGGCCGTTTTCCACTAACCTTGCTTCTCCGTTTCAGATTCGCCTATTTCTGTGTTTCTTCAGGACGGACAGCTGGGGGCACGACAATGGAATTTGAACGCCCACGTATGGCACGCGGGGGAGGCGTCGAGCTTGGGGCAGCTGTATGGGTTTCTGTTGTGAGGGAGTACCCGTCTTCTTGACCAACGTCGACTTGCTTGCCGAGAACGGCAATGCAATCAGTAGGGACCTCATCGAGGACGGAGGTGATGTGACCGTCGAATTCAATGGCCGGATCATAGGGGCGAGAATGAGGCAAGGCAGAGCGGGCGCCTCGGTTACCAAATCTTCTGCTCGAGCTGGCCATTCACCCTGGTCGACAGGTCTGTGACAGCATATGCGTCTGGTGGCAGGGGGAATGTAGCGCCGGACTCGAACGAGTCCCTCGAGACCTTTCTCTCGTCAAGCGGCTCCTTATACGACGGGGGCATATATCTGGTGGGGCTGAGGTTTGGCTCGGAGGTTGCCTTGGAAGAGACGGCGGTTGGTTGTGCGTCAGGTGAAGGACCATCTTCAGAGTTCAGACCACCGTAAGTCCACAATCGTACATCGCGAGCGCGTTGGACTTACGAGCATAAACCAGAGACCACTCCGCTCCAAAGGAGTCCTACGCTTCAGGACATTCTTGTACTGCATCGAAACGGGCCATTGTCCAACGATCCTCCGATGTTTTGGTACTGAAGGTAACGACGAGGATGGGGTCCTGGAAGATCCACGAGGACTCGCTCCCCGAGTGACTACGAGCGGATGGTCACGAGCATTATGGACATATCACGCGTGCCCTGAACGCAACGCCGGTAGCACCGTCCGAGGTTTCGCGAGTGGCCAGCTAGTTGGCATGAAAACCGAAATGGAGGATCAGCGGAGAGGTCGGTGGTTGGGGGGAGGATGTGGGACGAACGAGTGTCCCGGAATGCGCCTCCGACGTAGCAACCAGTAGACGAAACACTTCTTCAGGGCATTTCGAACGAGAGGCAGTGAGGGAGTAAACGAAGTTGTAGAGAGTGATCTACTGACCGCTTGCATCTTCAACTGCTACGGTCACCAATACAATAATTCTCTTCGCCAAATTGGTCTGGTTGCACGAGGCGCGCGATAACAAGATGGACGCTCATCTCTATTAGGGCTCGGGTTCGTCCTCAGGCCTCATGACCTGCGCGCCGCACCGCTTTCTCGCAACTACTTGAGTTTCGACAATGGTAGCCAAGTCCCAACGTCCGAAGGGGCAAAACGATGTTCTCTCTCACTGAATGGAGCCATTGGTGCCCTCAATCTCGCGGAGGTCTCGAGCATCACACCAGTAAAGGTGGTCCTTGGCCCAGTTAGTGTTCTTCTCAATGAAATCAAAGTTGGTCCCTTCTAGCCCATGGTGGTCGATTGCCAACTAATGTATACAGCACTCGGCGATCAACGACACGGACTACGTCGAACTGGGGCTGACCTGCGCTAGCGTCTGCAAAGCCCTTGCACAGGTGACGGACGGCCAACGAGTGAATCAGCTCAGTCAGTCGGTCCTCAGGGCGATTAAGCAATTGACAACGTGAGTTGAACCAGCGATGCATACGGTGGGCGATTTACTCATCAGGCTCTCAATCGCAGGACTGTGGCCGAGATGCGGAGGACAATTATCAAGCGGGGTAAACGGAATAAGATTTCTCGGCTTCTCCACACGAAGAACGCTAAAGAGGCGATCGCAACCTGGAGGTTGGACCTCAACAGGATCCTTGATGTCTTTAATGTGCGTTCTGTCACTCTTGTATGACTATCGCTAATTTCCCGCTCTCAGACCGAGCTTGGGAAAAACACACATGCAGCCGTTTCTGACGATCACCATGACGGTGCGAACGCCGGCACCGCCGTTCCCGACGCCCGCCGCGATGTTCCAAAACCACACCCAATCGTTTCCGAAACCCGGAATGACGTTACGAACACTCGCACCACTGTTTCCGACGTTCATCGCAACACGTTGAGGAGCCATGAAGACACAGGTGGTCGGAATCAGGTGGTAAGTATCACTCGTACTCCCCATTTCACCGAGTAACTGCTTACCACTGCCCAGACTCACCCCAGGTCGGCGGCCCCGACTAC
>Ga0307515_10025798_pt1 | contig 10147 bp, 12 predicted proteins | sample 17_EM_MG_FD_194513 | JGI IMG/M metagenome (GOLD analysis project Ga0307515, IMG submission 194513) | Populus trichocarpa ectomycorrhiza microbial communities from riparian zone in the Pacific Northwest, United States - 17_EM | ecosystem: Host-associated > Plants > Roots > Unclassified | place...
GCACAGGATTTTCTCTAATTGAACTTAATTCACTAAAAAAAGTTCATCATCTTTCTTGCAAATTATTAGCAATGCAATAATCATAATTATAAAAGGTAAAAGGTAACAGTACGTAGAGGGAAAAAAGCAAGGAAATTTCTCAAGCGTGTAGTACTGGTAAATATTGAGCTGGAACATTCGTGGTGGATGCAACAGCTGGGTCCCACACGTTAACAGTATTGAGGTCCTCCATTATTGTTCTGTCTTGGACCGTTCTTCTCTCTGTGCTTTTACTTTACAATTTATACAAAACAGCTACACAGTATTTTTTTTTATTTTTAAATATTAAAAACATTATTCCACTAATATTCTACGAAACTTGAAAAATATGTAAACGACATCTATAAACTGTTATATAACTCAATCATGGCAAATAACTCCTCTAGTAACCAACTAGTAAGGGGTTAATTAATTTATTTACTTTGTTCGACAATCTTGAGTTTTTATTCAAGTAATCAACTTGTAAGGGGTTTTATTTCTTATAGTTATTAATTAAAACAATTATTTATATGATGAACTGTGTTGCACGTCAAAATCTGTGCGGCATCAGTTGATGATTTTTTTCTATTATGCATTGCTTGATTGATTCGTTGGAATCACCACCTAGTATTTAATTAAGAGCTACTAGAAAACCCGGATGTACCGGTCTTTTCAGAGATTCACGGGTAAGAAACTGGTTGTGATTAGAAAAGATATTAGCACCCCTAACACACCCTACCTGAGGTAAGCCGCTTCGTGGCTTTGACATGTTAAAGAAGTTTTAATAATTATCTTTTCATCGGATATTAAAAATACATCTTCCATATAAGTTAATAATTCTAAACCGTGAGAAAATCCAAATATTAAATTTTTCTTTATTCTTTGCAATTTTATCATAATAATAATAAAAAATTCATAAAATAAATACACGCATAAATTCACTTTTACTATATTTTTGTTTCTTTTCTTTTCTTTTCCTTTCCTTTTTTGCTTCCACATTTATAAAATACAAATTACAAAAAATCAAAACTAAACAAATATTACATTAAACAATAAAAAAATTACAAAACAGTCCCTAAACAATCCAAGAATTGCAGGGAAGTCCTTCTGGAACCGCAGGAACAGTGGAGGCGCGTGGATCCACGCGCCGCCGCAGGAAGAAAACGGAAGGTGGACGATCTGGCTCAGCTTCTTCTTCCCTTCTCTTCCCTACTGGTTGTGAGGAACACAATCACTTGCAACCACCAACAAAATCACAACACAGTCGATTTTAGTTTTTTGTTTCATTGTTTTCAGATCCGTCTCCCTCCTTTCTCCTCTTTTAGAACTGTTTCCTTCTTTCTTTCTTCTCGGTTTGCTACTTTTTCCTTCTTCAGATGGCAGATCTGGTGGAGGCGGGTCGCGGTGGATGCGGACGGATCTGCCGGTGCCTGGGGGCTTCGGTGTGGAGGAGAAGGGGGTGTTCTTAGTGGAGCTGGATCCGTGAGCTATTGTTTCGCTGCTGTCGCCTGCGTCCGGTGGACCCGCTATGGAGAGGAGAGGGGTTGCTAGCTCTGTAGAAGTATTGTTGGAGGTCTGGTTCGGGTCTGTAATGGCTGCGGGTCGGTGATGGTGAAGAAGGAGGAACGACTGAGAGGGGAAGATTTGTGGGAATGGGGAAGGTCCCTCTAATTTTCAGCCAAAAATAGAGGCGCGGCCGAGAGAGGGACGAGGGAGATAGTGAGGGCTCGAAGAAAAAATCAAAAAAACCAGTGGGGAGCGCTGTTGCTGGGGAAGAAGACGAGAGAGAACTGTGATGGAGGGGGATGAGCTTAGTCGGGGTTGTTGCTGTTTGGGGGAGGTTGAGATGGCTGGGGAACAAAAAAAAATCCACCCCCCGTGGGGGGGGCGCCAGCGGCTTTTTTTGTGAGTGGGGAGAAAGAGTTGTGTTTTTAGGGTTTTATGTGGTTTATGGTTTTCTTTTTTGTATTTTTCTGATGTTTCAAAATTGCTCTCTTTGTGTGTGTTGTAGAGACTAGTATTTATAGGTAAAAATATTGCTAGTTTCTAAACTTGGTCCCTCAACTTCTTTCTTTTTGTAAATTTGATTTATTCTTAATTTTTTTGTATTCTTTAAAAACGAGCAATATCAACGTCGACTCGATGAGGAAAATCAATAATTTTAAAAATGACGCGTGAAAAGTCGAACGTGTTCGAAAGACCCTTAAAAAATTAAATTCTTTTTTAGACGACGTTGAAAATGCTAAAATGACGAAAATATATTAAAAAATATATTATTTGGATTTTCGTTGTTTTTCTCTATTTTTGAATTTTTCTGAAAATTTATCAAAACATGGGTCAAAAATTGGGTAGCAACAGATGCCTCCTCTTTACAATGCTTACGAAGCAAAACTCCTCAATGTTTTTCATAGTAAGCTTTGTAAAGAAAAACTTGTGTTCCTAACTTGTTGAATCCAGTAATCTAAAGACCTTAATTTTTTCTTTTTTCTTTTTCTATTAACTTAAGATCCCATCTGGCGACCTCTTTTAACTAAAACCAACAAATGTGTGTAACTCGATCAACCTGAAATCCCATCTAGCAATTCCCCTTTAACCAAAGCTACATGAGATCCCATCTGCGACCTCATTAAACCCAAAATAAAAAAATGGTGCAGATCGATCAACCTAAAATCCCATCTGGCGACTCCCTTTAACCAAAGCCACCTGAGATCCCATCTAGCGATCCCTTTTAACCAAAACCAAAGAATATGTGTAACTCGGTCAACCTGAAATCCCATATGCCGATTCCCTTTAACCAAAGCCACCTGAGATCCCATCTGGCGACCTCATCCAACTGGAACTAAAAATATGTGTAGCTCGGTCAACCTGAAATCCCATCTGGCGATTTCCTTTAACCAAAGCTACATGAGATCTCATCTGGCGACCTCATTAAACCCTAAAAAATGTGTGTAGCTTCATCAACCTGAAATCCCATCTGGCGATTTTCTTTAACAAAAGCTACATGAGATCCCATCTGGCGACCTCATTAAACCCTAAAAAATATGTGCAGCTTAGTCAACCTGAAATCCCATCTGGCGATTCCCTTTAACCAAAGCCACCTGAGATCCCATCTGGCGACCTCATTCAACTGGAAAAAAATGTGTGCAGCTTGGTCAACCTGAAATCCCATCTGATAATTTCCTTTAACCAAAGCCACCTGAGATCCCATCTGGCGACCTCATTCATCTGGAACTGAAAAATATAGGTAGCTCGATCAACCTGAAATCCCATCTGGCGATTCCCTTTAACCAAAGCTACCTGAGATCCCATCTGGCGACCTCATCCAACTGGAACTAAAAAATATGGGTCGTTTGGTCAACCTGAAATCTCATCTGGCGATTCCCTTTAACCAAAGCTACCCGAGATCCCATTTGGCGACCTCATTAAACCAAAAAATATGCATAGCTCGGTCAACCTGAAATCTCATCTGGCGATTCTCTTTAACCAAACCTACTTGAGATCTCATCTGGCGACCTCATTTAACCAAAATAAAAGAATGTGTAAAAAGTGGTCTCATTGTAATGGGTGACCTACCCAGGTGGAAAGAATGTGAAAAACGGTCTCATTATGATGGGTGACCTGCCCAGATGCAAAGAATGTGAAGTGCGGTCTCATTGTAATGGTGACCTACCCAGATAGAAAAAATATGAAAAACGGTCTCATTATGATGGGTGACCTACCTAGATGGAAACAATATGAAGTGCGGTCTCATTATAATGGGTGACTTACCTAGAGAAAAAGGAAAGAGTGGTCTCATTGTAATGAGTGACCTACCTAGAGAAAAAGGAAAGAGTGGTCTCATTATAATAGGTGACCTACCCAAGTGGAAGAATGGCCTCATTGTAATGGGTGACCTACCCAGGTAAAAAAACATGGAGAATTGGTCGCGTTGTAATGGGTGACCTACCCAGAAAAATATTAACGATGGCTCAAAGGCGCACTCGAAAGGAGGTAGGGTTAGAAAACGCACTACCTGAGAAGTGAGGGCTCAAAGGCGCGCTCAAAGGTAGGTAGGGTTAGAAAATGCACTACCCGAGATGATGGCTCAAAGGCGCACACAAAAAGAGATGAGGGCTTAAAGGCGCACTCGAAATGAGGTAGGGTTAAAAAACGCATTACCCAATAGATGGTGGCTTAAAGGCGCACTTGGAAGGAGGTAGGGTTAGAAAACGCACTACCTGAGAAGTGAGGGCTCAAAGGCACGCTCAAAAGAAGGTAGGGTTAGAAAATGCACTACCCAAAAGATGGTGGCTCAAAGGCGCACTCGAAATGAGGTCGGGTTAGAAAACGCACTACCCAAGAGTTGGTGGCTCAAAGGCGCACTCGAAAGGAGGTAGGGTTAGAAAACGCACTACCTAAGAAGTGAGGGCTCAAAGGCGCACTCGAAATGAGGTAGGGTTAGAAAACGCACTACCCGAATGGTGGTGGCTCAAAGGCGCACTCGAAAGGAGGTAGGGTTGAAAAACGCACTACCTGAAAAGTGGTGGCTCAAAGGCTCACTCGGAATCAGGTAGGGTTAGAAAACGCACTACCAAAATGGTGGTGATGAAACACCAATCTGACAATGTTGAAAGCAATGCATTATGGTCAATATGCATGTATACTTACCTGAGAAAAATAGGTCCCCATTTCTTCATGGTGTCTTTCTTTTCTCAAAAGTTGGAGTGCTAGCAGTGAACTTCGATGGCTTTTTCGCTCTTGCTTACTCGAGTCATCTCTTATGATCTTGACCCCTAGGAAGGACTTGATATCATCATACTTCTTTGTTCTCCGCCCTTTATCTCAAGGGTTGCCAATTTTGCCCGGCAGTTTCTTAGAAAAGGAACCATAGAGCCAGCCTTACCAGATATATTATTATTTTTTTATTGCTCCCCAGCTTGATCATGCCCCCAAGTGTTCAATTTGGGTTTGGGGATGAGGCTATGTGAAGGAAGGTTTGACAAGGAGTTTTTTTCATGCAGAATTTTTGGAATTCCAAAGCTATTCCAGACACAGAAATCATTTTGACATCGATTCAAAGCAAACTCATTTTGAAGAAATTCAAGAGATTCCTATGGAGAGGTTATCAGAAGTGATGAAAACTTTTTGTTTTGCTTTTGGTGAAAAATATGAAGTAACATTTGGCTGGTCGAAATGGTTCAAGATTTAATATGAGAGTTTCAAAGAACCAGTCTTGAAAGCATTCATTTTATTTGCATGAATAATGATTTGGTTCACATGAAAAAGCACTGCCTATCGATCCAGATTGCTTGCCTTTGATCAGAAAGGGCTTGATTAGGCACGTAATGTAGGCTTGGGCTCTTGGTTATGAAGAAAATGATATTTGTAGGCTCAAAAGGTGTTTAAGAGATTTCAAGACTAAGGATCACTTGTGCTTGTTTCTTGATCTTTTGTCATTTGAATGTCTTTCCAAAATTGTCTATCATGCCCCTTTGTGTTGGGCATGGGCTTGTTCTCTTTGTTTTTGTTTTCTTCATATGGTTTTGAACATCATCAAATTGTTTTTTTTTCTTCATGCTCAAAATTTTTGGATCCTTTAGATTTTTCTTCATGCCCCCAAGCTTTGTTTGGGCACCTTTGATAATTGAGAATTTTCTTTTATGCCCTCCAGTGTTGCTTGGCATTTTCAATCATTGAGGTTTTTTGCTATATCTCTCGCACTTGCCCCCAGTGTGGGGTGTGATCCTAGCCAAGGTTTTTTTTTTTCAAAAAAATGTTACCAGGCTCAAAAGAGGACTGCAAATGATATATTTTAGCCTCATGAACGGATTATAAAAAGTGGTCTTTCCTCATCTCAAACTCATGCACTTAGGATCGGTACGCTTTACTTTCATGCGAGTATGCAATGTGATTTCTCCTTATTCATTCAAATAAAACTCAGCTTTTGGAGTAACTTCATGATGTTTTTTTTTGTGTTTTGTGTTTTTTTTTTAGTTTTCTAGGTGTATGGTTACCTTTCTAAGAAATCACCTGAATTTCCGGAACTCATTTGTTTTTGGATAAACATCAACATGATTTCTGTTTTTGTACTAAACTTTGAATTCCCAAAAAAACCTGATGTGCGATCATGCATAATTTTAGAAGAAAGGGGAAACATACCCAAGGATTCTTGGTGTAATGGCTTCATGCTTAACATTTATGCTCAATATGTTCTTTGTATGAAACAACAACAAAAATGAAGGTATGTTATGAACACAGGAAAACGCATGATCTTATTAACAAGAAAGACTCATTTGACAGGGAAAGTTTTTATGAAATTTTAAGCCAAATTACCAACAAAATTGGAACAGGTTGAAACAAAATCAAGAAGTTTTCTAGGCATGATCAAACTGAGGTAGTTAGTTTTTTTTGTTTTTTTGCAGAACAAGACAGGCTCCATTCTGCACCAGTGGTGCAATTCCCTTTCGGTTAGCCTTCCCATAAAAGCCTTTGCAGAAATACATGATTGTGCCGAGGCTCTTGACTATGTTTGCCCCTAATTTCTTCGGGCTGAGTCGTTGTTAGGTTTTGAACAAAGATGATATGTCGAATGGAAGGAAACTTCCCTAGAGTTATTTTTCAGTATTTGCTCGAGTAAGCTAGAGGCGAGTCAAACTTGTCTTCAACAACTGCAACTCTTCTTAAAAATAGATATTACGACGAGCACACTCTTCATCTTCTGTGTTTTTTTTCATTCAAAGTCGGGTGTTGTGACTCGTAGGGGACCTACTTTTCATTCTGGTGCATGCATGACAAATGTATGAACATGTAATCTATATGATGAACTCGCCCTTCAAGGGGTGACAATATGGTCGTAACTTTTGTATGATGGAACAAGAATCGTGATTTTTGCCCAAACTCTACAATGAAAATTTTCTGAGTGACGACCATTGTGTCACCCACAAGTCTTGAGTTCAAGATGCTTCAAGAAGAGTTTGCCCTTATGAAAATAACGATAGCACATGCAACCTAAGGACAGGTTTTATTCATTATGTGAGCATGGGTAAGTTTTCTATTTGGTCTCAAAAGGGTCTCATATCTGCCAGTGACGTTCTTCGTAAAGACAATATGGGGGCGTTGCAAGGAATAGTTAAGGCACGTATACCCACCATTACCAAGCAGGCACTCATATATGAGTTGGGTGTTTCACGCATCTGAACCCTGACTAATAGTCTTAGGGCAGATCGCTAGTTCCCCACCTAACCTAAAAGCTTGTGTGTGCTTTCAAAAATAAAGACATGTGATGCATGGAACAATTCTACAAAATGCATGAAAAATACAATAACAAAAAACAGACAAAAAAGCAGAAACTTAAACACATCAAAAACACAAAGCTTAGTCCAATAATATCAGAAACAGTACCTTCCCTAGTGGAGTCACCATTCTGTTGCACGTCAAAATTCGCGCGGCATCTGCTGGCGATTTTTTTCTGTTATGCGTTGCTTGATTGGTTCGTTGGAGTCACCACCTAGTATTTAATTGAGGGCTACTAGAAAACCCAGATGTACTGGTCTTGTCAGAGATTCGCGGGTAAGGGATTGGTTGTGGTTAGGGAAGGTATTAGCACCCCTAACGCACCCTACCTGAGGTAAGCTGCTTTGTGGCTTTGATATTTTAAAGAAGTTTGTCACACCTGGACATCGCGGCGATTTTAAAAAATTTTCATGGAGAGAACATATTTCTGGCATCCTGTTCTTTAATGGGGAATTGTCTTGTTTAAGGAGTTGCCACCTAGTATTATGATCACTAGGAACCCTAACTGGTCAACAGAGATTCTATGGTTCGGGATTAGTTATGTAAAAGGAAAGATATTAGCACCCCTTAAACGTTCTGCCTGAGGCAGGCTGCATTGCTAGTTTCGTCTTAAATTGCTAAATGTTTATTAGTTTACATTATGATAATTTGCTTATAATATTCCTGAGTCTGACGCCAGTGAATATTTAACTACGGATACTTCCAACTCTGGCGTTGGTAAATATCACGTAGCTATAAAATAAATTAGATCAATATTTTTTATTCCCGACTCTAGCGCCAGTGAATAAATAAATAAAAATAAATTTATTTTTACGCATGCACACATTTTTTATTTTTCTAGCTAAATAAAATAAAATACAACAAATAAAAATAATATAAATTTAAACCGGTATTTTTATTCCTGACTTTGGCGTTAGTGGATAAACCAATAAATTTATATTATTTTTATTCGTGCAAACACATTTTTTATTTTTTTTTATTTTTTTCTACCTTTTTTATTTTTCTTTTCATGTTCCCGACTCTGGCGTCAGTGAACAATTCCTACGAATATTTCCAACTCTGGCGTTGATAAATATCGCACAAATCCAAAAATACGATACTCCTGACTCTGGCGTCAGTAAATATTTTCTCAAAAAATGAATTTGAAGAAGAAATTTTCTATGTCATTTTTGTTTGTTTATCCTTTATTATTATTTGCCCTTTTTAGATGGAAGTAAAAAAAAAAACATTGCATGACATATTTGCATTTAACAGTAATGGTCCACAGATTGAGCACATCTACAAAAAATACAAACACAAAGAAAAAAAATAAAACAAAGTGAGAGGGGCTCATAAATAAATCAACGAAGGCCCAGCCATACATGAAAGGTTCACACATGCATGCAACAGTAACTAGTTAATTATTTTAGCAAGGAAGGAAGGAAACTTACCTAGGCGTGCGGCTGCTGGAGGTGAAGTCGAGTGAGACTGGGTTAAAAAAAGATGGTTGAGGGGGGCGGCGGCTAGTATAGGGTTCGCCACCCCCTTCTTTTTTATGTTTCTCTCTTTTAGGGTTTCTGGTAATGGCCTCATCTGGGGTCTCTTCTTTTACGGTTTTCCCCCTCCTTCCATCCTCCCTTTTTTTGCATAGACTGAAATCAGTATTTATAGTGCAGGAGTCTCATCGCTTGCAAGAAGTAAAGTCTCAATCAAACTCATTCTCTTTTTTGAAGTTCGAATTAGAATCGAATTCGAAAGCAGACAACTATCATTATCTTGAAGGTAAGGATTATCTTGAAGATATGAATTATTTCGAAGGTAAGGATTATCTCGAAAGTAAGAATTATTTCAAAGATAAAGATAAAATGACAAAAACACATTATAGTCCTTAATTTTCACACAAGTTGACAAGTCACACTTTTAATTGAAATAAGTCTATGATCTTTTAATTTTATATTTTAAACCCTATAAAAATTAAATTAAAAATCAATAGGTCAAAATTAAGTTACAACAAAGTTTTAATAATTGTCTTTTCATTCGATATTAGAAATACAACTTATAATAATTCTGAACCATAAGCAAATCAAAATATTAAATTTTTCTTTATTCTTTACAATTTTATCATAATAATAAAAAAATTCGTTTCTTTTCCTTTCCTTTCCTTTTTTGCTTCCACATTTATAAAATACAAATTTCAAAAACTCAAAACTAAACAAATATTACATTAAACAATAAAAAAATTTACAAAACAGTCCCTAAACAATCCAAGAATTGCAGGGAAGTCCTTCTGGAACCGCAGGAACAGTGGCGGAGCGTCTTCCCACGCGCCACCACCACTGGTGGCGCGTGGATCCACGCACCGCCACTATAAAAAACAGAACGCAGGAAGAAAATGGAAGGTGGACGATCTAGCTTAGCTTCTTCTCCCCTTCTCTTCCCTACTGGTTGTGAGGAACACAATCACCTACAACCACCAACAAAATCACAACAACACAGTCAATTTTAGTTTTTTTGTTTCACTGTTTTCAGATCCGCCTCCCTCCTTTCTCCTCTTTTAGATCTATTTCCTTCTTTCTTTCTTCTCGGTTTGCTGTTTTTTCCTTCTTCAGATGGCAGATCTGGTGGAGGCGGGTCGCTGGAGCAACTTTTTAGGATTATGAATACTTGACAGTAATTTTACTGCCAGAGTTAATGAACAAATAAGAAGATAGCAATGGCAGATCAAGAAAGGAATTACACAGATTGTAGATAAAGAATGTAGAAGGACGAGTGAGAGAGAGATGGAGGGCGTGTTCCAAAAATCAAGGAATTTGTTATATCATTCTCATTTCATGTTTTTGCTATCAACAGAATTCTTCTATATATAACAGTTTCTTCC
>Ga0307515_10025800_pt1 | contig 10146 bp, 8 predicted proteins | sample 17_EM_MG_FD_194513 | JGI IMG/M metagenome (GOLD analysis project Ga0307515, IMG submission 194513) | Populus trichocarpa ectomycorrhiza microbial communities from riparian zone in the Pacific Northwest, United States - 17_EM | ecosystem: Host-associated > Plants > Roots > Unclassified | place...
CTTCTTTAGTGACAGGTACATTTTAGACTCGGTCTTGGAATCTCCTTTTCTTCGGCATAGCATGGAGTGTTTGGCTGATAAGATATGATCTGGTTTTTAACAAGGTGTAGCCAGATTGAAATTCTAGTTTCTCTTTGATCTTGCATAAATTATTGGTTTGGCTAAAGTGTAGTGAACTTAATTTCAACTATACTAGTAACAACTTTATTCGTAGTGCATATGATATTCGGATATGGACAAATATAAATCACTAATTTGGCTGCTCTTTCTTTTTATATTTCTCTTTGTTTCCTTTTATCTTTTTTGTAATACATTCATTTTATTTTCCTTTAAATGACCTTTCAACTTTTCAGGGGTTATCTTCTAAATGATTTTTTTTATTAATACACTCTATTATTATATAAAAAACACAAATAAAAAAATATCTCTGCATTCAAAAACTCAACAAAAAAATTCCAACTTAAAACAAATGATAAGGATAAGATTACCCAGCGTAATTTAAGGATTATTTTCAATTGCAATCTTATATATATATATATATATATCTTAAGCTCTCATTGTTAAAGTGAGAAAAACTAGTTTGGAATTAGAGCAAAATTGATCTTGTTTTAAAAGTTATGTCCAACATATTTATAACCTCCAATTCATCCAACATATCATGTCCCTCTTCTTCAATTCTTTCCATCGACCATAACTTAAATATGATTCATGGTTTGAACAATACCAATTAATTCTCTTTACTAGATACATCCCTTCTCCTTCTCCATTACTACCAAACGCCTCACAATCTAATCCTAAATATGATTCATGGTGTGAACAAGACCAATTAATTATCTTTACGCTTACTTCATCTTTATCTGAATCCATCTTACCTCATATTGTTGGCCTTGAAACTTCTCATAAAGCATTGACAACATTGGAACATATGTTTTATGCCTCATTTCATGCTCAACTAATGCATATCCTCTTCCATCCTTACTATTTTAAAAAGGTCAACCTCTTCCAACTTTGTTTTCCATTCCTAATTATTTTTAAAAAGCTAAAAACTTTTATTATGCACTATTTGTCATTAGTCAGTTAGTTAGTGAACCGAAACTCATCTTCTATATACTAGCAAGTCTTCCTATACAATATGATTCCCTAGTTAGTTTAATAAACACTAGACTTGAGCCCATGACATTAGATGAATTATTTGGTCATTTCTTAACATTAAATGAGACCGAAACATCTAACTTTAGCTATATAATCAACTATGTCCTCTATCAACTTTGCTCCTCACAGTAACACCAATAAATTCAATCGTGGTCTTCATTCATCCTATAATTCTCATGGAGGCTCATCAAACAATCAAGGGAGAAGATTTTTTCACAACCAAAGCAATATTAATTTCTCTTTCACTCACTCCACCTCTATTAGATGCTTTTGTCAAATATGTCTTAAAGCAGACCATATCACTTCCAAATGTTAACATTGTTTTGATTAGGACTTTTAACCACAATCAATTCCTCAAGCCTACCACACTACTACACAATCCTCTACAAATTAATCATGGTATTCAGATACAAGCGTCGCACGTCATATCACCTTTGATCTTCGAAACTTGAATCTACAAATTGAAGACTACCTAGACCAAGATCAGGTGTTGTAAGTAATAGAAAAGGTTTGAAAAATTCATCATCTTGGCAACTTTATTACTTTCTCCTGCTTAAAATCCTTTTTCCTTAACAATTTCCTACATGTTCCTTATATAAAAAATAATTTACTTCTCTTTACCTAAGATAATAACGTATATTTTAAATTTGATCCATTTTTTTTCTTTGTCAAGGATCGATCATCGAGAGCTATCCTTACCCAAGGAAAGACTGATAATAGATCCTTTTCATCATCTACACCATCCTTCACAACTAGTTGCTCTTCTCACTACTCGCACCACTCTTGACAAATGACACTCCTGTCGTGGTCATGCTTCCATCAATTTAATAAATCAAATTGTCTCTCGTAATAATCTACATGTTACTTCTAATAAAGCTATTATAATGTGCTACTTGTCTACTTGATAAAAGTCATCATCAGTCTTTTCCTTTATCTATTTCTTTTTAAAAAAAACCCTCTACCTTTATTGTTCATAGATGTGTGAGGCCCTTCCCCTTATATTTCAACCAAAGGCAATATATATTACTTAAGTATCACAGATGACTTCTCTAAATATGTTTGGTTATTTCCAATGTTAACTAAATCAACTATTACTTAAATTTTTTCTTCCTTTCAAAAATCATGTTAAAAGATATTTCAAATATTCCATCAAAGAAATTCAATCTGATTAGGGTGGTGAATTATGAAAACTTCACACTATTTTTAAATCTCTTGATATTTCAAATAGAATTACATGCCCTTATATTCACCAACAAAATATTTCTATTGAACGCAAACATCGACACATAGTTGAAATTGGTCTTACTTTACTTGCTACCTTTTTTGTTCCTCTGTCATTTTAGGATGATTCTTTTAGCACAACAATTGATCTCATTAATAAAATTACCCTCTTATATTACCTATAACAAATCTCTTATTGAGTTTATTTACCATAAAGTTCCCGACTATTCCTTTTTATGAATCTTTAGGTGTATTTGTTGGTCGTATTTAAGACCCTACAATACACAAAATTAATTTTTAATCCACCAAGTGTGTCTTTCTAGGTTATAGTGACATCTATAAAGGCAACAAATGCATTGATTTCCAAACTAGCTACCTCTATATTTTAAAAAAATTGGTGTTTGATGAAAATGTGTTTTCTTTTACTATTACTTCTGGTGTAGAACTCAAATCTTCTGTGGGCACATATCTGCCTCATAGCATTTGGGTTCCCTCAACCTCACTCTCGCAACTAATGCATCCTTCTGCTAGTCAGATAACTTTCCATTTAGATCCTACCCTATTAATCCTTGATTTAGTATTCAATCCAACAGAACCTACCCTTACCTCATGTACCACAAGACATTACATACAAACAAAGTCAAAGTCCACTATCTACAAGCCCAATCTACATTCATATGGAACCATAACCTATCTTTCTAGAGCCTATTTTACACAAATCATATCCAATCACACTACAACAACATTAAATTTAGATGGCCTAATACTAAAAAGTCTAACAGGTGAACCTACATCAACTACTAAACCTATATCTTATACAATAGCCTCTAAATTTCTTGAATAATGTAAAACTATGAATGAATAATTTTTAGTTTTATTACAAAATGGAACATGGTACTTATTCCTCCCAAACCTATCATAAACTCATTGGTTCTAAATATGTGTTTCAAATAAAAAAGAAGGCTAATGGTTCTCTTGCTGATGGTTTTCTTAAAAGGTATAAAGCTTGTTTAGTAACTAGGGGATAACACCTGCATGAAAGATTTTACTTTAGTGAGACTTTTAGTCTTGTAATTAAACCAATTATGATCCATTTAATTCTCTTAATAATTATCTCTTCAAATTGGACCATTCAACAAATGGACATTAAAAATGTCTTCCTCCATGACTTTATTGATATAGATGTCTACATGGTCCAACCATCGTGTTTCAAACATCCTAACTTTCCAAATCATGTATGACATTTCCACAAGTGTTTTTATGGACTGATGCATGCACCACATGTTTGGTTTCAATGGTCAATTCCAAATTACTTGACATGGCCTTTACAGGTTCAAGTTACCTAACACATCTTTATTTATATTTACCAAAGGCCTATCTCCAATATACATTTTGATTTATATGGATGATATATGATTAATACTTAAAAGTGTATTTTTATCAAGGTTTTATATCATTATATTATACTTAAAGTATCATTAAATTCTCTAACTTGAGCATGTTTTATAATAACAAGTCTGATAATATAAGATATCTTTAATTTATGGTAAATGCTCATGTTAAAAAATTCTGTTGGTAATTCCGTTGGTTTTCGCTGATTTTCTGGTAGTTAAAAAATCGTGTAGATAAGGATACCAAAATCTGATGAAAATAATATCTTTGCATTTGAAACTCAACCAAAAGATTTCAACTCAAAATAAAAGGATAAGGATAAGGATAAGGATAAGATTACCTAGCTTCATTTTAAAATATTTTCAGTCATAATCATGATCTATTTATAGCTACTACATCATAATATTATGTAAATGTTACTCTATAAATATATCTTAAGCTCTCACATTTAAAGTGAAACAAACTAGTTTTTCAAAACTCTTCAAGTGAGATCATAAAATAAGATGCTAAGTAATTTTTTTTCCCATCCTACGCCATTAATTATGCATGTAATATTCGATCTCAAAATATGGAGGATCTGATGAGATCAAATCAGGTTATTTTTAGGAGGATTTTGTTTACTTTGTAAAAAGAAAGCAAGAAGGAAAAGAGAATATGGAAATATACTCACTATGGTTTGGCAAGTGTTTAACACTCTATATAGAGCGTGCAAGTTACAAAAATATATATAAGGACAGTGATCAATCAATTTTGGGACCCCTTTAGGAAGTTGCCGTGAAATTTCCTTCCCCGGAAATATCATACATTGCCATTTATCTTTTCTGCTCTGCAATTTCGTTGCAATTTCCCTCTTCTGAAAGCCATTTTGTCAAAATAAATGTGCTGTTTGCTTTCTTCTATCTATATAAACCCTTGCATGCCAGTAGACGTCCTGTAGGTGCTTTGTAAATATATATATATTTTTGCTTTTCACTTCTCTTATGGCAACTGATAGAGTTTCAAAATCATCTAAGTGGTTCTCTAACAAGGGTCTGAGGTTAAGTCTCCATCGTCGTAGATCAAAGTCTAGTTCAACGTTAAGCTCTCCTAACTCCCTCATGTCCCCATATACACCAAAAAAGGGTAGAGCTAGAGAAGATGAGCTAAAAGAAGTTTTTCGTCATTTCGATAGTGATGGTGATGGAAGGATCTCAGCCCTAGAGCTTAGGGCATACTTTAGATCCATAGGGGAGTACATGTCACATGAAGAGGCACAATCAGCGATCAACGATCTTGATGCAGACCAGGACAACATGTTGGACTTCCAAGACTTTTTGAGGCTAATGAAGAGGGAGGCTAATGATTATGATGATGATCTCAAAATGGCCTTTGAGATGTTTGAAATGGAGAAGGGATCGGGGTACATAACACCTAAGGGCTTGCAAAGGATGCTGCATCGACTAGGAGATGCAAAGTCTTATGATGACTGCGTGGCCATGATTCATGTTTTTGATATTGATGGTAATGGAGTCCTTGATTTTCATGAGTTTAATCAAATGATGGCCTGATTTGAAATCTGAATTTGTAAATAATGTCAACAAAAATAAAATAAAATTCAATTACCTAGATCTTCATGAACCTTCTCTCTTTTTCCTTGTAATTTGGGAATCCCTTGTTGGCGTCAGTCAAAAGAAGAGTGGCCTGACAACCTTATAGTTATGCCTGTCGCGCAAAGCAGAACCAATCGTGGAAATAAAGGATAAAGTATGTTTGATTATAACCATTTATTTTTTACCATTTTCTTATCCTATTTATTTTTGGTAAAGGATCATTTTCTTATTCTCAAGCTCGTTGATAAATCCATTAGGTCTGGAACTTGAAAAATACAGTGGACATTAATCTTCCTCGATCGATGAACCAAATTAGAGTTCGAAAATGAATTTCCGACTTCATATTTTTCTTATCGTTCCAATTTCGAGTGTATTGTTAGTACAAGAAGCAAATTACCAAGCACAAACCCCAAGAGCTTAAGAGATGCCTACCATGCTGGAAATATCATACACCATAACAGCTGCTACTGCACCGCGATAGTACAAAGGAGCCAAGCTCCATATTTTTCTTGCTCTGCTGCATCCCAAATATCAAACTTCACAGTTGCTTCAGTTCGAGTGTATTCTCAAAGTTGCTTTAGCAATATTATCTTTATCGTATCTTGAATTATAATTTCTTGTATACTGTGTTGCTATTGGTACATAAAAAAAAAACACATCTTTATTAAATATAAAATATCTCAACTAGTTTTGGATTTGCTTTTCATTATGAGTTCAAGTTATTTCAAGTTTATTGAACAGAATTATTAAAGATTTATATAAACATTAACTTTAAAATTCATAAAATTAATTAAAAATATATATAAATTAGCTCAAATATCTATATTAATAATAATAAAAAAATAACAGAAGTTAATTTTTACAAGTGGATTACATGCTTTGTCGTACATGTCCTCGGGTTGATTGCTGAATGTGTCCCTCCCGACTTATGTCATCATATGTTTGTTCATCCACAATTCAAGAATATTTGTCAAATTAATTACTACTTTCGTGCAAGTCCAGCTCATCTAGTAGTATTCGATGTTAGCCCTGTCCTTTAAATAAACCGAGTCAGTTGTCAATAGGATCTAGCTACTGATAAAGTGAGTGTTCAGCTTCTTTTCACTTGATTTTCAGTGATCTACTGATAAAGTGAGTTCAGCTTCTTTTGACTTGATTTTAAATGAAACTTGTTTGAATTTTTCTTTGCAATTTCAAAATCTTGTTGAACATCAATTTGATTCTAAAATTTAAATGGTTGGGTGCTGAATTTCGTGGGCTTGTCAAATTATTTCAAAATTAGGTACTATTTATAAAATAATGTGCCCTTGAACTCATGAAAAAATGGTTTTGTAAAAAGGCTGACACTGACGGGTCATGCGAATATATGCTCCATGCACGCCATGTTTGATTTCATGATGAAACAATTTTTTCATTCAAGCATGATGTGTTGAAATCTGCATTAAAATCATCTCAGGCTTCTTCATCAACTAATGTATTCTCGAAACCAACCACAAGCTTGTCTGCATCGATATCTCACCGTAAAATGGGTAGTTGATACATGCAGCCAAACTTCTTATTGCCTGACGCAGAACTCTCTTATATCAATTGATGCAGAGCTTTTATACGAACTTATATAGATAAAAACAATAAAAAATAATAATAACAAGAATAAGCAACATAAAATTTAGTAAAATAGGTCTCTTCACAAAATTTTAATTCAAATTTCTATCATTTAATTTTTTTTCAAGTGGTTTACTGAAATACAAGCCAAATAATTATATTTATACTAAAAACAATTATAAACAAATCCAAAAAAATAATACAATAGTTATAAACAAAATAATAAAAAAAACATATATCAACTAGGAAAACATGGCAACTCCCGAATAGTTAACTATGTGCCTTATTTGAAGGGTTTTATGATTTTTTATTATTGTAAAGTTTTAACCTTAAAATAAACCAGACCTCTAGAATCTCTTAGTGAAATTTCAGTTTGATTTAATAGTTAAATTAAAAGTTTTGTTTGTTAATATAAGGTTGCGCATTATGAAGAAAAGTATCCTACATTAGTCTCCTCAAGTAGGAAGAATTTGTCCTCAAGTTTAAAATACTCTTGCTTCGATCTCATGGCTATCTAGTTAAAAAAAATTTAATCTTTTACATGCTCAGCCTTTCTGTTAGAAATATTATACCTGCCAACAATATACTCATCCTTCTTAACAACAAATTCAATCTTAGCATTACATTGAAGATCATATACAACAACTCTCACAACAGCCTTCTCAAACTCTGACTCAACCAAAGATTTAGTACTATAATAACCAAACACCTATGTATCTTTTATATCATCACCAACAAGATATGTGGTGGTTTCTCCACTAAGATAACTTTTGGATTCTACTTGAAACCTTTTATCTTAAATAAAAAAACAACAACTTTAACCTTATTAATTACATAATTCTCCCCAAGCACATATGAGACACATCCTCTACAATATGATTCATAAAAAAAATCACTTTTAGAACCATATTTAATTTGGTTTGCTTCTCGTGAACGATTTCATTTTTAAGATTAAAGTCTATCTCAACTAACGTAGCATAAAAAACTTTTACATACTCAATGTCATCATAAACAAAGATTTATGCATCAAAATTTTCTATTTTAGCATCATCTTCCTCATTCTCATTGAGTTTGGGTGGATAATTCCAATCCACAAAGGATCTACACTACAAGATTTCACAGTTTTACCGACGGACACATTCTGTCGGTGTGTGATTAGAAGTTCGTCGGTGATTTATTTACCGACGTCCTCACTGACGAATTATGTCCGTCGCCTTTCCTTTCATCGGTGATTCCCCATTCCGTCGCTATATCGGTCGGAAAAACAAAAAAACCATTTGCCGATGGTTTTACAGACGAAATTTGCGCGCAAAAAAAAAAAACGATTCCCGCTTGAAATATACCGACGGATTTTTATTCCGTCGGTGATATCATAATTGACCGACGGAGAAAAACCGTTGGTAAATCTGTCGGTACATACCGACCGAATATATCCGTCTGTAAAGTCGTCGGTAAGTGCTGTAGCTACTGTCAAATGCTGACGGATTAAGTCTGTCGGTAAGGCTGTCGGTGAGTGTTTAAAATACCGACCGAATATATCCGTCTGTAAATGCGTCTGGAATTCTACTGTCAGATGCCGACGGATTTATTCCGTCGATAAAACCCTTGGTAATAGTTTTTTTCTAATTTTGTTTTTAAAAAATTATTTAGAATATATAAAATAAAACTATATAAATTAATGGTAATACAAACCAATTATGCAAATAAAATTTATATTGAACATCAAAAAGAAAAAAAAAATCAAAGTTAAATAATATTCATTACAAACTGAATATGTTTCAAAAAAAATATTAAATGAAGTTTTAAAGGTAAATAATGTTGATTACAAATTAATATAAAGGTGGAGCTGGAGGAGGAGGAGGAGGAGGAGATCCTAGAGGAGGAGGCTGGTGGTTATACGGCCAAAAAGGATTAGGCGCACATGTTCCACTATATATTGCCATGTTCATGACCATTTCGCGAAACTGTTCATAAGCCGCTTTTTGTTGTGCTTGAGACGCTTTGATTTGTTCAGACTCCACTCTTTGTTGTGCATGAGACGCTTTGAGTTGTACGTACTCCCTTGATAGGTGGTCGTATTTGTCGGTGAGCTGAGTCGTGTGTTGCTGCAAGGCCATGAACTCCTTAGATTGGGAGCTCAATATTGATAGGGAGCTCCCAACGGTTGAAACACTACGGGTCGACCGCAAGTTGTCGGCCGTAGTGTTGGAGAGCCCGTAAACCCGATTTTTATCGGGTCCACCTGACGATCCAACCTCCATCCACAAATCCGGATCGAATTCCGGATGGGTCAAAATATCGTCCCCGTATCTCTCCCTCAACCGATTATTATAGGTCTCCTGAAAATAAAAAAAGTAATCATCATATTCAATTCAATAAACATAATAACTTACAAAATAAAATGGTTGAACAAACATACCACGAAATGTTGAGCACGGTTATCAACGAACTGTTGCGCCCCCTTTTGGCGGTCTTGACTCCGCACGTGCGTCTCCACAAACAGCTCCATTGGGCTCGGCTCACGTCCAAGAGACGCAGCCTATAATGAAAAAAGATATATTAACAACAACTTAATTTAACGATATATTTCATTTAAATTAATCTTACCATCCGTTTCGCATGTGCAGCAAATGGAACGGAGCCGCCAGTGTGCGTTGTCACCGAGCCATGAATTGGCCGATTCTGGTTGCCAGCACCGGACTGTGAGCGTCGTGTGAACCGCTCAGACGTCACGTGCTCAAGATAGTGCGGCCATATATCTTCCGGGATGTATATCGGTTTGAAATCCCTCCAAACCGCAACATCGTTCCAGCCTTGGAAACCCCTATCCCTCGCGGTTTTTTTTGCCTTTTTTTGTGCTTCATACCAAAAATCACGCAACCTACTTCACGCAACCAAAAATTACATTTCGAAACATAAATTTTTGTCTAAAAAAAATCTTGTATTGTTTTCGATCTTACCTAGTTGCCGCGTGATTTTCCCACACCCTCCTCACAACAGTGTTATGCTCACTGTCCCAGCAGAATTTGTGCTGTGTATAAATAAACAAGTTTAAATAAAAATAATAATTTATTTACAATTATATTAATAATTTATTAGAAATAAGCTGAAAATTATAAATTAACACCAACCTGAAATCTGTCAAACCATGCATTGATTTGAGGCATCCATTCAGGATGCTTGGATATCT
>Ga0307515_10025801_pt1 | contig 10146 bp, 5 predicted proteins | sample 17_EM_MG_FD_194513 | JGI IMG/M metagenome (GOLD analysis project Ga0307515, IMG submission 194513) | Populus trichocarpa ectomycorrhiza microbial communities from riparian zone in the Pacific Northwest, United States - 17_EM | ecosystem: Host-associated > Plants > Roots > Unclassified | place...
ATTATAGAGTGTTGATTTATGTTAATTTAATTATTTTATAATTTTATAAAATGATTTTTTTAAAAAAATGTTTTTAAATAATTACCGATGGAATTACCCGTTTTATTTCATCGGTATATCCCTCGGTAAGTCCGTTGATAATAAAAAATATTATTACCGAGGGATATACCAACGAAATGAAGCGGGTAATTTTTTTAACGCGCCTGTTCCGTTAGTAAATCCGTCGGTAATAATATTTTTTATTACCAACGGATTTACCGACGGACAAAAAATTATCGATGAAAGATTTACCAACGAAGCATTTCCAATGAAAAATCCTATAAAATAAATTAAGGCAATATACACCTGCATATCCTCCCTAGCACTCACTTGTCTTAATTAATTTAACAAGCTAAACCTTGGTTTTTAAAAATAAGAAAGTGGCCGGTCAAAGCCGCCGTCTCCAAGGCTCCATTTGGGGATCCTTGGAGTAGAAAAGAGGAGACTGTTTCGAATCTAATGTGATGACGTGGCATCAGAGAAACAGGAAGCTACGCCGCCTTGGTGAGGACAATCTTCGAAAGGTTTTTTTTTTTCCTGAAATCATAAAAAATGTTCCCTGATTATATGGGTTTTACTAGTATGTTTGCAAAAACAAAAGGGTGACGTTCTGCATTAAATCCTGTTTTTTATGAATCCATCATGGTAGTGAAAAAAAAAAAAAAACTCTCAAAATAGCCTTTAAATTATTACCCAATTCTCAATTTAATCCCAAAACATATATAAAGCAGTTAGATTTCTAATATTTAGATCACTAAAAAAACCTTTTATTTTGTGTCTGAATCACATAATTCAGTCATAATTTTTTTCCTGAAGGATTCGTGACCACAAATGCATTTGTGACAGATTCATGATTAAGATGTATGGAGTCACAAACTCTTCGAAATTTAAAAATGGCTATTTATTTGTAGTGGATGTTTCTCGATTGACCCTTCTATGCTTGCTCGTCGGAAAATATTAATGGATGTTGACAGAAAGATCCCATTTAATGGAGGTTCCCAAAAAGAAAAGCATATGCGCGCAAGTCTTTAAATTATAAATCCATCGTCGTCAACGTCATATATGTCTTGATTCGGAAGGAGAGAAAGCAGAAGTAAAGAAAATGAGCAATAAATAAATAAATAAAATGTATTGAAATTCCTCGAGCTCCCACTTTCATCTTCCCACACATATTGAAGAGGAACGTATAGAGCAAAGTACTTTTAGTATGAGTTTGTATGTTTCCCATGATCAAAACTAACACCATACAAGTTGCCTTTGCTTCTACTTGACTGGCCATCAAAATTGTGCGAGAAAACACCAGCACAGGAGCCAAAATTGAAGAAGTAAATCAAAACATACACCATGAAGTCATCTCAAATATTGGTTGGTGGAAATTAAGGAGATGTTGTTGTCGCGGAAAAGAGAGGTGATTAAGCATCATGCATCGGGTACTATAAGGTTTCAAGGATTGGTCCAACGGTCAACGTGCCAGATCTTCAACAACCCTCTTCACTGCTTCCTGGAAGCCAGACTCGTCCCAGTCAGTCCCCTATAATCAACAAATCACCACAAATCAATATATTTAGCACTCTAACTTTATTATACTTTCGAATTTTCTTTAGCAAAAAGGAAGATGTATTTAATGAATGTTTATTCCCCGAAGTTGATGGCCATAGACAGCGCCTGTGGGGTCTATATCGAATAAAAAAGTAAGGGGAATAGAATCCTGTAGGAAACCCTTTTTTCCCGAGGAAAATTATGTTACGTCTCAGTAACAAAAAATCTAGGAAAGGATCAAGTGATTAGCGGATTCAGAAAATAAAGATTAATTCTTTTTTTTTTTTTTTGCAAGGAGATTAAATGATTTGTTCATGTGAAAATTAAACATGGGGAATAAGTTATAATTTACTGAGTTGCACCCTTGAGAAGGGGCTCAAGCAATTGAAGTACAGACATACATACCTCAATATTGAGCCTTAGAATCACTCGATTAAAAGAAGTTGATTCTGCTGTATGTGTGCTGGCTTCAATGGATATCAAGCTCACATCCGTAACTTGTCTTAAGAACTCCAATATCCTAGTAATTACCGTGTCCAAAATGGGGCTTTCTCCTCTTAGATTCACTACCAAGTCTATAATCCGTTGTTCAGATGTTGATTCAGATATGTGTGTAACCCGGACATCAAGTCTTTCGTATGATGAATCCCTTACTTGTGAAACTGCAGCTTTTGAAAGTTGTGCTTCTAACTTCTGGTTCTTGCGAGTAAGTTCCTCAACTTGAGCCTTCAAAGATGTCAAGTACTCCCTTGTTCGAGTAAGGATAGATGCTTTATCTTTCTATATAATCGATCCAAAATCTAATTAGTGAAACTGTAGTTTAAATCCATGCAATATTAATTAATTCTACATTAATTGCTACCCGTTATCAATTCATATAGAACTATAAACTTACATGTATAGACTTGAATAAATTCTACCACATGATTCTACAGTAGTTGTTCATGCTTAAAACGCATGCATATCTAGCTAATACTATAACTGAAAGCAAATCAAATCTCAATGAATTAATTAGCTATTGGTATTCTGTAGCAATGAAAACTGGCTGGTCATATTTACCTTAGCTTCTGGGGGAAGAATTGATCTCAATGCTTTAAAGCTTTCATTAATCTTTTCTCGCCTTTTCCTCTCTGATATCATATGGTGCAACTGTGTGCTTGATGGGCGGCCTCCGAGCATATGTTCACGTCTTTCAATATTTAAGCGTCTGTAATAGGTAATTACTCGTGTAAGCATACTATGTCTGTGTAAACTGGCTCTTGTTTGCGTTTTGGGGGCTAGAGCCGATCGATAATTGTTGAAGGCGCTAGCTCCCTGGCGTACCCGGTGCATATGAGGCAAACTATGTGAAGAAGAAGAGGAAGAAGGGGAAGGGAAAGTTAAAACTGCAAGGATGGCTCTTGTCATTACAGCATCTTCACTCTCTGGAGTTGGCAGTTGAATGTTTCGTTCTAGGGCAAACGCTTGCAGGGCTTGTTGGTGTGGGCTAGTGCTGCTTTGTATTGCTTGCAAAGGTTGCATGGCTTCTTGAAGTAGACTAGTTGTGCTTGGTGTTGATTGCGAAGATTGAATTGCTTGCTGCTGTGGGCTAGGTTCTTGTTGCAAAGACTGCAATACTTGTTGCAGAATATTACCCGTTGGTGTCGGCAGTACTGGTTGCAGCAATTGCAATGTATGTTGGAGTGGACTGCTTGTGCTTGGCAATATTGGTGGCAGCAATGAGGGAGCCTCTCGATGTGCCTCTGGCATGTGAGATGAGCTTGGAATAGTGAAGATAAGAGAAGAGATCTCTGGGCTATCCATGGATAGCGATCTCAGGGAGGATGAAGATGATGAGGGTATGTTTGGATCAACTACTAGCGGAAGTTCTCTTAATGGAGATTGCCGAGAGAAGTCCTTCGGGAACCAATTCCTCATTTCATTTTCAATGTTAAACTGAAAAATTATATAAAACCCAGTTGAATTTCAATTAGCTAGGGTTCCATTTTCTTCTTTCCATAATGAAGCGGCTATATAACTAATCAACAACATAGCTTAACTTGAAATTAATTAATAAGTTTAGTTCAGATTTCTTACTTGGTGAGTTGCATTGGACCAGCCTAACTCAATTTCCCCACTATTGCACCCCATGAAGACTGCAGTCTAAAATGACATAAGAAGAAAATGTGAAAACATTACTCATGATCACATGGCTGTAAAGGAAATGAAACACCTTGATTTATTATCCTGGAGAGAAGAAAGTAAGCAGACCTTAATCCTTGCTTCCTGTGACAAGATAAGACACAAAGGGATATATCAATGGCAGACCTTATTGAGTTGATTGATACATCAACAGGATGAAGTCTTTTTCTTCTTGTTAAAATGATTACCTGATAAAATCGCCTCTGTGCATCCGTAGACGCCGATCTTTGAAGCTCAAATTCCTTTAGTTCTATGAAGGGAATTTTGTTTTTGAATGCAACTCCGGGAACACGGCTGATATACATAGGATCCAGCAAACAAAGAAAGAAAGCATTAACAACCGATACATACATACATACATACATACATACATATCAGTAGCACATCTAATTAAAGAGAAGAAAATATAGGTGAACATGCGTTTCATACTCGTTTACAGCAAAGAATCGTTCCTGTCGATACTGATCGAAAAGCATCCTGGCAACACTCCCTGAAGAAGAGCTGGGCTGATTGCTTTCTTCATGGTAATATCCATCCCAGAAGAATAAATAGCTGAACATACACAATATTAATCATTAATGTAACTTAAAATTATATATATATAATTATGAATGAACACTAACAATAAATTTGTGATGATTATGAGAGAGGGATAGCTAGTATTGCAAGACATACTTAGATGGTTGAGGTAAATATGACCAAAGACAGATGTAAGTGCTGCCAAAACACTGCATGAAATATCGGAGAAAGTTGGCACGCTCTACTTCACTGAGCAGGAAGACGGCGTCCATCATGAGGTCCAGGAACTAGGGCTAAGAACAATAATGTTGATGCATAGTGGAGAGATCCCTTAACTTGGGTCTCTCTATCCTATGTTCTCCTATTATGTTATTTGAAAATTCCCTCTTGATTTGATCTCCATGGATCGACGGGTGATCATGTTTGAGAAAAGTAAGCAAACTATTTAAGGAGGGAAGAGAACGAAGGCACTGAGAGTTGAAAAATAAGCAAACTGAGCCTGCTCTCTCGCTGGGGCTGGAGGAAGAGAGAGAGCAGCTTTGAAAAGTAGCAGTGTTAGGGATTATAAGGGACCACCAATTGGTCATGTATGAACAACAAAGAGGAAAGTAAAAGAATAATGCAAGCAAATAGAGAGGAGGTTGTCTGGTGTGCAAGAATTTGAAAAGTATGAGGACTAGTAGCTTAGGACATAGAAAAATATTGAATAATGCAGGCAGGGATTGAGAAAAGTAATGGTCAAAGTCCACCTTTGGGAGAGGGTTTGAAAATAGTCAAGAGAGGAAGGCAGTGTGTCTCCTTCCTTCCTTCCAATTTTCAATCTTTCTTCGTTGCTTGTTGCTTTCTTCTGACCATTGCCTTGTTCTAAATTCTTCCCCCCCCGCCCTGCTAAATAAACCTTAAATGAACTGATGTGATGTCTTTTTAGAGTAATTCATTAATTAATTACTTCACAGGAAAGTTAATTTATGGTCAAAAAACTTTTTATATGTTCTTAATTTTTAATATATGGTAGATGTCCTTCGACTAATTCTATGTTCAATTAATGTTATTGGTGTGTAAATGGCGAATGTAATTCTCAGTGAAGAAGGTTAATAATTCATGCAAGAGGTGGCGAGTTAATTACGTGTCTGTATATTTTTATGTTTTTAAAAAATATAAATTTTTCTATTTGTTTCAAATAATTATTTTATTTGTTTTTGAATTATTTTGATATGCTAATGTCAAAAATTATTTTTAAAAAATAAAAAATATATTATTTTGATGTATTTTCAAGCGAAAAACACTTTGAAAAATAACCATTACCACACTCTCAAACACCCCATTTATTCTAATATAGGAATACTAGCAAATAATTACTGATGTATATCGATATATATATATATATATTGTTGGTATAATGGAAGAAAAAGGACCTTCGGATGATGAAAATGGAAGACCGTCGAAGAAAATCTCAGTCGTGATATATAAATCAGACAAGGCAATATAGATACGCACCTCTTTATGCTCTCAGATTTCAAGTATAAATTGTGGGATACCAATTTGTCGGCAACTAGTCCTACCGTCGTTTTGTTCTCTTATATTTCGCATTATGGATTTGCTTTTTATTATAACAAGTGCGATATAACTATCCAGTTTCTGCACTCTTATTTCTTTTTAATTTTCTTATAATTAAAATAAATATTTTTTTAAGTTAAAATCCCTTTTTTTATTTTAAAAATTATAGTTTAATGGTGATATTATATTACTTATTATTTAATTATAGCTCACTTTTAAAAAAATACAACACGAGAACATTGAAAAAACTTTATATGGGGATAATAATTTAATCTGAATCCAATGAATATACTAACCCGACCTGAATAGATGTGTATTTTTTAGATAGATATTGTCAAACTTAATCCGAAATTCACCCGAACCTAACCCAAAATATATAATTTATATTATATTGATATATTTGTAGAATATTTAGATTTTTCTTAATACAATATGATATATACATATATTTCAAATTTGACATAGAACACTAATATATGTATAATATTATCACTTTATCGATATCATGTGTGTGTATTAACTATTTTATTTTTTATTGAATCATAAATAATAATCATATAATGAATACTCATATAGATACCTGAAACCCTATGGATAATTTATGAATATCTAAACTTTTTATTTGATGGGTAATGGGTAGAGTATGAATATTAAGAAATTCAACCCGCATATACTCATTGTCACCCTTAAGTCCACCTAGGCTTTGTTGCCTGTCTTTTTTTTTTTTTTTAAAGTGAGTCAAATATAAAATATTTAATAGGATGTCACTAGTGACTATTTGAACACTATAAAATTTTTCTTTTTATTCTCATTGCATATTCATTATCAATTAAAAAACAATTTGAATATTAGGTTTATGTATAATCATTCATCAAGTAATTGTTGATATTACAATAAAAATCTCTAATCTTATTTGAAAATGATGGCTTTGTCATTTTAATAATTTTATTTAAAGAGAATTTTACCATATAATATAAAAAAAAATAAAAAAAAGAAGAAAGAAAGTATAAAAAGCTGATAGTTAGGCACTTGTAAGAATGAAAGGTTGGGCTTTTCTAACCCTAAAAGAACCAATAAAAAATAGGCTAATACTTGAAAAGAGGTGGTCTGTTTGTATGTGGGAGTGCAGTTTCACCTGCCCACACTTGGAAAAAAAAAATCATTGATCAAACTTCCCTTTTAAAGATATTCTTAGTCCCTCGAAAGCTATTTTCTAAAAATGTTGAAATTTATTTACAAATTGCTCCCTTCATAACCATTTGGCATAGTTAGGGAATTGACATTTTCAAAATACCTACGCTTTTCTTATTTTCTTAGAAAATACCAAATCAACAACAACTAATTCACCCTTCACTTATTGGCAACGAACACTAATTAATACATAAAGCTTTTAATCAAAGGTGTTGAATATATCTCTACACTGTATAGAACAAGAGACATACATGTAGGTGTGTTGTTTTTCCAACCCTAAAAATACATTTATAGAAAAAGAGGCCCGGACTTGAGGAAATAGTGTGTTGGCATATGATAGAGATACTATAATGGACATGGGGGCTGATTTTGATCATGGATCAAAGACTTTGTGAGGTGGATAGTGGATGTTTACTAGTCCATGATAGTTTAATATATGGTATAATCATTTTTAAATTTAAATTCAAGAATAAGTATTAAATTAAATTAAATCCAATTCTTTTCAAATTTGTTTCAAAATTTAAATTGTTGGTTATTAGTATAAGAGTGTTTCAACATGGAGAAAATATCTTTGATTGAGCTGGTTTAGTTCTTAGAGGCATGGGCTATCTTGAATATGCTCAAAAATTGTTTTTTATTTCAATTAAACCCTTATTATTCTTGTAATTCAGTCTTTTCATAATCAATAAAATTTTCTGATTTCTAGTTTTAATTTCTGAGTTTGTTACAAATAAGTGTCAACGTTAGACGAGCAATGGCAAATGAATATCGCAATCACTGAAAATAGTTGGAAATAGTTGACAATATGAAACAAAAATGGATTTTGGAATAACTAGCTCAACAATTACAACATATGTTAGTCAAGGCACAACAACTTATTAAAATGCAAAGAAAAAACCTATAGAATTTCCTTCTACTACCCTTTTAACCTTGATCAATGTACATCATCGACACGAAGCCGAACCACCTAGGGACAACAAGATTCAATTAAGGCCAATTAAATTAGATTTTCTAGGGTTTAATAAGGAGGATCCATTGCATATTAGATTTGAGGCATCAACCTATGATGATCCTATGGAAGCACTCATCAATCTAAAACAGGTTTTTTCAGTTGAAAAGGAGCATTTAAAAGATCAAGCAACACTATTACAAAATATCAAAGCAAACTTATGCAAAGCATAAAATAGAAAGAAAATATTGGAAGACTATTGAAGGAAACAACTAGAATTAAAAGAATGAGACTAAGTGTAATTTAAGCTTCAGCCATATCGCCAATTGAGCATGCACCAGAACAAAATCTCAAAAGTTAACTTACAAACACCACAAGTCATTTAAAATACATTTTAGGTTAGGTGGATGTAGATTTTATACCTTTTATTAAGATGTAATTGTCTCTTGTTGGTTTGATTGGTTGATTATTTGAGTGTTTATTTTATAATTTTTTGTAAGACTACCTTAAGCCTATTACATGCTTGTTTGTTATTATTTAAGTGTGTTTAAGTGGGACCAAACCTTTTTTTTTTTTTAGTGTTTGTAACTTTTGTAAATTGTAGTTATGATGTCTTCAAAATTAAACCAAAAATATTTTTTAAAAATATTTTTCTAATTTTCATGGTTGTCACTTTAGTTTAAAATGGTTTCGAGTCTATTTTAGTATTAATAGTTAGTTTTCTTTTTAGCAATTATTGCAGTGGCTAGTTGGCATTTATAATAATTAAAACTCTTTTAGGTGTTAGAAACAATATTTAATTCTTTGTTTATATTTATTCATGTAATTAATTTTCTTTAAAGAAATTTTAAAATACTCAATCAATAACTACACTATTTAATGAGTCCAATATGAAGAGAGAGACAAATATAGAGATGAAAGAGAAAATAATATCTGTATATGTAAAAAATGATAACAATGTCAATGTTTAGACACAAAAATATATATTTTTTACCATTTCTTCTCCTTGTGTATATCTTTTTTCTATTAAGTAAGTATTAGTAATTACTCTCTAAGTACAATAAAATATTTTATATATGTCCAAACAATTTTTAATCTATTTTAGGCTTCAAAAAAATCTTTGTTTCTTAAGTTAATATGTTTGCTAGTTACAATATACTTTATATTTCACGTCAACTCTCATTGTTTAGGTTCTCGTTCTTGGTTTTGTTTATAGTTTGTCATAAACAAACATTTATATAGGAATAACTTTGAGTTGTTTTAGTTTTACACTACTGGGGGTGGCTTGCGCTACACTGCGGGTTAATTGTTTTGGCATAAAAAATATCAAAAAACGTTAATATCCAAGAGCGTTAGGTCGATCTGCAAAATTAAACCCAAGAGCCTTAGGTTTGGCTGCAACGTCTAATTCAAGAATAATATTTATAATATTAATTATAATACCAATTGTCTTGGGTACAATAAAATCCTTAGAATAACTACACTACTTATTCTAATGAATAGTGCTTTGCGAGGAAGGGTATAGTAAAATCCTCTCATGAGATCATGATAATCTAATGAAAAGTAAACAAAACAAATCATGAAGTTTAATTCTTAATCAAATCCATATTAAAAAATGAAATTGAAAGAAAAAAACTAATTAAGAAAAAGAAAAAAAATTGAATCAACTGGGTTAACTTGTCAAACCATGTTAACTTGTCAAACCTAGGTTCCGTGTCATGAGAGTGTAATAACTAAATAGAAAAGAAATTAATATTAACGAACTAAATCAAACAAAAAAAGATTAATTAAAAAAAAACAAAAAAAAACCTATAACTAAAAGGCATCCGCCTATAACTAAAAGGCATCCGCCTTTCACTTTGGATATGCATAGTGCAATCCACAATGGAAAAAAAAAGCAAAAAAAAAAAACTTATAACTAATAATATTTTTTAAAATTTATTAATTATTATATTAGCAATATTCATTATAATGAAATAATAGTATTTATAATACAAATAATAATAATAATAATAATATTAAACTTACATGACCCAAGTTTAAGTGGGTTTGGCTACAACGCCAAGTCCAAGAGCCTTGGACGTGGGTCTGGTTGCAATGTCGTGTCAAAGTATGATAACTAAATAGAAAAAAATTTAATATTAAAGAATAAAATTTTTTAAAAAAAGATT
>Ga0307515_10025802_pt1 | contig 10146 bp, 2 predicted proteins | sample 17_EM_MG_FD_194513 | JGI IMG/M metagenome (GOLD analysis project Ga0307515, IMG submission 194513) | Populus trichocarpa ectomycorrhiza microbial communities from riparian zone in the Pacific Northwest, United States - 17_EM | ecosystem: Host-associated > Plants > Roots > Unclassified | place...
TAAAGGGCGAAAAATAAAACTTTTTTTATTCACCTTTGTTGTGAATTTGAATTTCTTATTTGGTCGACCACTTTTATCACCTGAAACAGAAATTTAGTAGATTAAACCAAAGTCAACAAAGATCTGTATCGCTGATTAGAACATTATTACAGAATCTTAAGTTATGTTAGATTTTTTCCGTTCATTACCGTGTCCCATGTTTTTGTTTTGTTAGCGTTAGGAAAGGGTTGTTTTCAGAACCTGGGAATAAACTGCCACGAGAACCTTATATATAAGAGAGGAGACCACCGCTTCCATGCGGTGGAGTCCGAGTTGCTGTTTGTTTATAGGGTAGCGGGTGGCCTATGGGCTTCGAGCTAGGTCGGTGTTGTGGGCTTGAGCTGTACGTGTTGAAAAACATGGTTTTCTGGATAATGCATACTCCCTGTCGACCCATCTACCTGTTTGTTTTTTATTTTATAAGTTTTTAAAAAAAATTATTTTTTTATTTAAATTAATTTTGTCAGTGTTTTATGTCGTTTTGACGTGATAATATCAAAAAAAAATTAAAAATAAAAAATATATATTATTTTAATGTATTTTAAGACAAAAAAATTTAAAAAAAAACAATTATTACCGTAATATCATACAAGCTCTAAATCAAGAGCTTGTATGATATTACGATAATAATTGTTTTTTAAAAAACAATTTACTTGAAAATACATTAAAATAATATATATTTTTTATTTTTACAATTTATTTTTATTTATTGGTTCATATATTTTATTAATTTATTTTTTTAATTATAAACAATATCATATGATAATCAAAAATCTATGACTTGAAATTCTCCTCCTAGTAGACTATTATTTTATAAATGAAGAGAGAGGTGCCATAATGAATATATAATAAATTCTTTGTTATTGTCATTGTCACTGTTACAAGGATCTCATAACATTAGTGAGCCTATTTTTAACAGGAAGATCGAGAGATGGAAACAGAAAGCATATTGCATGGATCATTGCTTGAAAAAATTGACTTGCAATTGAAAAGGTGCAATAATGATTTGGAAAACAAAAACCAAACAAATGAAATTGATGAAAGAAAAATGATAACAAGTTAACAAAAATAGGTGGTCATTTGTTTCATCAATAAAATAGTATCTTTGAAAAATCAGATAATGATTTGTATTTATTTATGAATTTCTTTTCATTATCTGAGAATAGGTGGTCATTTCTTTGAAAAATTACAAAATAACTGAATTCTCTAAATTATTAAAAAACATAAAATTGTTCAAGGTTAAAATAAATACAATCGTGAGAGTTAAAGAACATATTTTGGTAAAGAACTACTTTGGCTATTTCGTAGAATAAATTTGATAGTATTTCACTAAGTAATGTTTAAAGATAAGATCTATCTATCATGATGTAATGATCTATCAAATCATTATTTCTCCATGAATCTTCGAGTCTTCGTATACTAGTTAGAAAATTTATATTTGTTTTTAGGATTGTTAGAAATTTGTTTAAGAAACATGAACGCATTTGAGGCCAAATTAAAAGTGAAATACACTCACTTTCAATGTTAAAATTTTATTGAAAATTATTCTCTAATAAAAGCTCTTTAACATGGAATATTAACGTGATTAAAATAAATTATAGATAAATAAAAAATTGATCTCAAAGAATCTTTGGTTGTCATATTTTTGTAAATCCTAAAACTTTATTGATTTTAACAGTGTAAATATTTTTTTATCCTTTTATGTTAGAAAATTTAGTTTCGTTAGGAGGATGGCCGGGGTTTTTCCTTTTCTATGGGTTCATCATAAATGTTTATGTTTTTTTATTCTTCTATGACACAAACTGTGGGTGATTTGTAATTTTAAGGTTTTTTCTTCTCTTACTTATTTGATAATTTTAGTTCAATTATTAAAAATATAATGTTGATATGTTATGGTTTGAAAAAAAATCAATTTATGCATGTATTGCGTTTTGATGAAGCAAAATTACCAACAGTGAAATTTTGTGCTCTTTTTGTTTTCCTTATTCATTGTAGCTTAGAAAAAATTTTAAAATTAATTTTTTTTGTTATTTCCTTCTGTGTATACTAATGGGTTAGTTATTTGTTTTTTTTTTCAAACCAACAACACGGATTCTCTCTCTTTTCATCTTAACTTATTGGTCATATTTGATGTTTGTGATTGAGATTGTTTTTTGAAACTGTTTTTTTTTTTTTTACTTTTTCTAGCAAATATCATTTTTATTTATGCATTTTATTATTACAAAGAAAGATTTAATTGTTAAAATTGACGAATTTTTTTATTTATTCTTACAAGCAAGGATTTTCTGAGAAATAAGGGAATCTTCAGGATGTCCAGTTAGAGAGAGGGCAAAAAATACAAAAAGTTGTTCATCCATTTTCAAACTTGAAGAGGAGCTTAAAATTGATTCATGACTAAGGAAGTTCATATTTAATGATCTCAAGTTTACGATAAAAAAAATAAAACCAAGAGAGTTCTTTTGGTGAAAGTAGTTTTGGTTGTGTTTTAAAGGAATGGATTGAAAAAAACCGAACTGCTCTAGGAAAACCTGGTACTGGCCTTAATGTTGATGTTAAAACCCTAAATCCAATGATCTTCAAGGTCATAAAGAGTGGTTGTTATGGTAATTTCCTAATCTATTCACTTCACATATAAATAATCACTAGTATATTTTCTTTTGCTGTCTTTTTTCATTTTCAATAACTTTATTTTTCAACAATTTGAATTTCTTTATGGTCCTTTTAGCTCTCTTTGGATACAAGACATGAATTTTTTGTGTTTTTTTTATTGGTTTTGATTAATGGGATTTGTTTATGGTTTGAGTTTTTTTGGGGGTCTTAGATTTTTTTTCTTTCAATTTAGGTCGATAATAACTTCCACCAACACCATCGACGTCAACAACCAAGGTAGGATTTGTTATTGAGCTTTTACATTTTTTTTTGTTTTGTGTATATGTGTTTGGCTAATAGGTTTTGTTGATACAAGCATAAAATTTCTTTTTATGAGTTTTAAATAATAGGATTTTTTTAGGATTTTAGTTTGTTGTGGCCTTTAAATTCCTTTTTCTCTTCAAATTTAGGGTGGCAACACCTTCCATCTGCAGTGTCGATAACAACTTCCACCAATAGCATCGACAACAATAACCAAAATAGCAGCTGGGTGTATTCTTAAGTTTTTCTTTTTAAAATAATTAACCTTTTTATATTATTTAGTTCTATGTTTGGCTAACTAGTTTCATTAATATGGGGTATGAAAGTTTTTTATGGGATTTGATTAATGGAATTGGTATATGATTTTAGTTTACTGTTGGTTTTAGGTTCTTGTTTCTCTTAGGATTTAGGTTGAGAATAGCTTTTGCTGGCAACATCAACATTGATAACCAAAACAACAACCTAATGGATTTATTCTTAAACTTTGTTTTCTTGACTAACTATCATCTTTGTATGCTTTATTTATGTGTTTGGTTAATGGATTTCCTTGATTTTTTAGATTAGTTAATAGGTTTTATGATGTTCTTAACTATTAAAGGATTGTATGTTGGTTTTTTTTTTTTATCTTTATGACAAGTTCTTTTAAAAGTTTGACAAGGGGTTGTTAGAGAATTTGGCTAAAGTTAATGTTTAGAGTTGTGTGTTCTTGGGTCTAATATAAGGTTTGTATTTTTTTAGTTGGGCATTATTTGGAATTTAATCTTTGTTTAGTTTGGCATTTGTCTTTCTTTGGCATTGATGGATGGCCAACTAAGCTTAAAAAAATTGAAATTAGAGGTTCCATAAACCTAATTAGGATTAGAAAAATAGAAATTAAAGGTTTGTATTCTTGAGCTATTGTTTAATAACTGAATAGTTTTTGAATTATGTTTTATTTGTGTAAAAAAATCATTTAGATTGCTTATGTTTTCCCTTCAATGCAGGTTAAAATAAGGATGCATAAATATTTGTTTACAATTAATGTGTGATTATGTCTTTATAGTAGATCCAAATATTAACCATAGTTCGTAAATAGATTTTAAAATATTAAGTAATAAATTGATTTTTAATCCTTTTATGTCAGTAATTTTATTCCTATTTTATGTTTTACCAAAATTTACAACGCATAGTAACTTGATTGTGTTCATTTTGGTTTCACAGCAACTGCTAAAGATATGTAAGATGTTTCACATTGGCCATTAAAGAAGATGAAAGTTGTTATTGTTAATATCAACTTTGGTGCTACAATTGTTATCATTTTGATACTTTTTATATTGTTTATATTAATGTTAAAGCTTAAACCTCTCCTTTTGTTTCATTTAGATTTTTCTCATTGTGATTTGTTTTTAAAGTTTGAATTTTTGGAGATTTAGAGTAGGTTGCTTTCAGTTTTCATTTATCTAACTTATATGTGTTATCAAGAATGTTGATTGATTCTAAAGGTGTCTATATGTTGAATACAAGAAAAGCAGGATTAGCGATTCTCATATTCCATGTTTGTTTTTCAATGTGTGGATTTGTTTTATGTAGGTGTGTTTCTACCACTCGTATTCTGGTGGGTTTCGTTGGTTGTTCATGCTTCTGGTTGCTTTTAGCCTTATCTTCTTCAGGTGATTATTTCTTGTTTATTTTGTTTCTCAACAATTATCGCTACCTAAATATTGGTATGCCCTGGATAAATGGATTTAGTTGCTTTTCTTTTCATTGTTTTTTTTTTCTCTCATGCCACTGGTGCTTAGATTAGCTTTTATTTTTGCAGCTTGTTGGCACATATTTGATTTATCAATGACTATCCTTTTAGGAATTTCCCTTCCACTTGCTTTAATCTGCCATAATTATGTATATCTTTTCTTTTTTTATCAAGGTTTTATCCATTTCTCTTGGTGATTAGCCTATCTCGCACTACTCGAAGACTTCGTAAACTCATTGTTTGGCTTCTTCATTTTTTTTTAATTTTTTTCTTCTATTTTGCCTTCTACCCATTTTGCCTCTTTTCTTAATGGTATTGTTTTTATTTTCTATTTGTTCCTATTGTACATGTTGTTGTTAGAGTTTCTTCACCTGCTCTCATAATTATTGTTTTTTGTTGAAAGCTATTGCCTTTTTTCCATTATTGGTTAAGGTAATATTTTTTTTCCATTGGCATCTTATTCCTCCTCTTCGACTATTGATTGTGTTGTTGTATTTGATACTTCGTCTTCTTATATGTCATATTTAGATCTCCCATTTGCTCTGATTATTATTTTGGATGGGTCATCACAATTTAGTTTGGCTATCAGCTTAGCTTATGTGTTGTGGATGGTTCTAAACTAGGAATACAAGCTCGATAAGGTTGAGGAATTGTCAGGTTCTCAAGCAAATAACAAGCAATGAAGTATAGTGTAAGATATTTTAGCAACACAACCCTAAAATCTAAAACTAATTGGCAAGTAGAGAAATATATATATATATAAACAAGCACAATAAATCACACAAGAGCATGGTTCAACAACTTGAGCCTACAAAGATGGCTACAAAGAAAGTCACTATGAGAAAGTAGAAGATTACAAGTTGTCAAACAAAATTGTTTTCTCACCTAAAATTTCAAAGTAACCCAAAACTCACATTTTCTCTTGTCTCTCTAACCACTAAAATACGGAGAATAAAAACATTCACAAATAAGTCTTACCCTAAAATATAACAACTTTAGGTTTTTATATAAACTAAGTACATGAGTATTTATTTTCTCACTTAAGTCTATAATTTATGATAGACTCAATAAATCTTTATATTGACTTAAATTTAGCCAACTTACAAAGTTTGAACTCATTTTTTTATCACTTTATGTAGTACCTTTCAAGTACTACATAAACCAATCAAATCCAAGAAATGTTTGAACTTGACTGTAAGAGATAGGCTTCATCAACATATTTCTAGGATTCTTTGCTAAAATAATCTTCTTAAATGATTCAATATCTTATTGTATGATATCTAGAATAAAATGATACCTTATATTAATATATTTTGTCATTTTATGTACATCTAGTTCTTAACCAAATGAATAGCACTTTGGTTATCACAATGCATAACAATAGACCCATGTGACATACCAAGATTACCAACAAAACCTCTCAGTCATAAAGCTTCTTTCACTACCAATATCAATGACATATATTTAACCTCTATTATAGACAAAGCAATAGTGGATTGCAAAATTGATTTCTAACTAATGACACATCCCGAAATAGTGAAAACATAACCTATCAACGATCTCCTCCTATCTAAATCACCAACATAATCTGAATCTATAAAGTCTTCAACACTACCTCTAGTTCTACAACCCTTATCATATACCAAACCAACTTCTATATATCTTTAAAATAATAGGGTATTCATTTCACAACTTGTCAATAAACTTTACTAGGATTTCTCAAGTGAAATGTTTGAACAAGTGCAGACAATAGCATACACGATGCTTTTAATTGCACTAGCATATAGAACATTTGACATATACATCTTTTCTTTTTCAATTTTTGGTGAAAAACCTAAAGATAACCTGAAATAGGTTTCACATGGATTACTCACTAGCTTTCAATCTTGCACACTAAAATGTTTAAGTACATTCTCAAGATATTTTCTCTATGTTGTCATCACTTTGATTCCTAAAAAACACCATACATAAAATCTTATTGGTTACATCTAAATCCTTCATCTCAAATTCACCATTCAACTAATTATTTAAACTATTAATCTCAAACATGTTCTTAAAGACAATTAATATATTATCAACATACAATAACAAGCACACAAATGAACCATCCAAGAGCTTCCTAAAATACACATAACTATTATAGTCACTTCTAAAGTAATCATGTCCAAGCATAAAATATTAGTTATCGAAGGTGATTGAAATTCATTATAGCAGATGACGTGTTATCCGTTTAATTAAAAATCAAAAACAGGCGGACAGGCTCAGGCTTGACTCTGGTAGCCTTTTCGTTGTTTTTTTTTAATATACTAATATAAAGTCATCTTCGAACAAAATAATTATAATTATATTTTAAATAGCATATGATGATACCATTTTTTTCAAATAATATTAGATGTTTATGAATAATTATATATGAACCTAACATGTATAATTTTCTTTAAAAAAAATCTCATAAATATTAAGTGAGAATAAAATATCTAATATTTTTATTGCAAAGTTTTTATATATTTTTTTAAAAAATAATTATTTATTTATTTTTGCATATAATCACATAAAAATTATCAAGTCATAACTTTTTTATTAAAACTTTCCTTTCAAATCATTATACCACGATATGAATAAAAGAAATACATGTTTTGTATATAAAAAGAGATATACATTAAAAAAAAAAATTGTTTTAGCACGAGAAACCTTTGACAAAAATTCATAAGAAATAACTTTTTGCCCAGGGCAACTGTGTGTGACAATTTCTTGAAACAAAAAATATTTTTATGTTTATATATAATAATAACATAATTTGTAATGTATTATATATTTGTAATAATATTATAATTTCATATTATTACAAACATATATATTTGTAATCTATTACTCTCTAATAATATTATAATTTCATATTATTTTCATTAATATATAAATGTTTATATATAATAAAAAAAACATATCAATTTAGTCTTCCACTCTTTAATCACAACATAACTTTCCTCCTTCTAAACTCCAGTTTTTCTTTAACTTGACAAGTTTTTCTTAAACATGGAAAAGATGGTTTTTCGAGGAACAAAATGGAGATTAGATTAGCTAACGTACAAATTGGTTAGGATATATAATTCTAATTTATCCGCAAGGCATCATGAAAGAACCCAGGACAGGGGTGATTTTAAGATGAAAGCAAATAGAAGGATTAAAGTGAAATAGAATCGAGGATGTGGGGACCATATAACACCATTAACTGAAGAAATTTCTTAAGCGGAGACGGAGTCGTTGATTTTGATTCATCTCATCTCTCCCCGGTTTATACCACTCTCTCTCTCTCTCTCTTGAAAAGACCAACAACAGCAACAACAACAACAAAAGTTTGCAGAGGCAAGCAGGTATGAGCGGTCACGATTCAAAGTATTTCTCGACGACCAAGAAGGGTGAAATCCCTGAGCTCAAAGAAGAGCTCAATTCTCAGTACAAGGTTCGTCCGCCGTCCTTCTCCTTTCCCTCTTTCTACATTTCTATAACTTTATTTAACAAATGCTTTTTTATGATCTCGATCTCTGATATGAGGCAATTAGGGTTTCCATTTCGATCTGCCTTATTAGATCTGTTTATATTTGACTTAGATTTATCGTTTGGACTGTTTGATTTCGTTGAATTTTCTGTCGCAACTACAATTTCATTGGAGGATCGTCTTATATATATTTTTTGTTCTTTTTGCGGAGAAATCGAAGGGAATTAGTTCACAGGACTCAAATCGAGGTTGTATTTCCTCTGGTATGCTTTTTTTTATTTGTTGGTATCAGGGAGAATTGACATGGAGCTCTTAGGGATCGATCATGTGATGCAACTTCTCCGTTTTGGATATGATCTGATGGATGAAATCTATTCTATGGTTTTGATGTTTGACATTATGGGTTTTAGGAATTCCAGCGGGTTTGGAAGAACTGTGTTCCAGCTAGAATGCTTTTAAAAAGGTTATGTTATACAATGTGAAGATTTTGTGACTGATAAAGTGGTTTATCGACCTTGGTTTTTATAGTATAGTGGATGATTTTGAATATCTCAATATGATGTTAAGATTTTTAGCTAGGCAGATTCTGAACACTTTTGACGGGGTTTTCTTATAATAATGGAAACTATCCTAACAATATCCCGTGCAATATTAGCACTGAGATTTATTTTTTTGCTAGTGCTCGTTTATGTAGTTAATGGATCAGAAACCAGTTGCAATATGGGAGTATTGTGATGTTCCATTGGTTTATCGGATATTGGGTTTATTATATCCTCTAATTGTAATAAACTATATTGAATTTTCTTTTCACTAGAATCAGTGTGAAGCTTCTCCTCTTTTGTATCTTATCATGCAGGATAAGAGAAAAGATGCTGTTAAGAAGGTGATTGCTGCCATGACAGTTGGGAAGGATGTATCGTCACTGTTCACAGATGTAGTGAACTGTATGCAGACAGAAAATTTGGAGCTCAAGAAGCTGGTTTATTTATATCTTATAAATTATGCTAAAAGCCAGCCTGATTTGGCAATACTTGCAGTAAATACATTTGTGAAGGTAAGAACTAGAAATTAAACTGTCTCCTATATGTTTAACATTATCACATTGCTTCTTTGTATCTCTAAGAAACTTGTGTTCATGGTCATTTATCCAGGATTCACAAGATCCAAATCCCTTGATTCGAGCTTTGGCTGTGCGGACAATGGGGTGCATTCGTGTTGACAAAATCACAGAGTATCTATGTGATCCGCTTCAGAGGTGCCTTAAGGTTGGTTTCAAGGATTCATATAATTTCCATGCATGCTGCTAATTGGAATACTGGTTTAATTTACTAGATTGCATGCAGCCATTATTATTCTTAAGAAACAAGCAAAAAAAAAAATTTGTTTCTAGCTCACTGTCATCCTTGTACCTGTTTAATCCAGTAGTTTTTGTAATTATAGGATGATGATCCTTATGTTCGCAAGACAGCAGCCATTTGTGTAGCCAAACTTTATGACATAAATGCTGAGCTTGTTGAGGATAGGGGGTTTTTGGAATCTGTCAAGGATTTGATTTCTGACAACAATCCCATGGTTGTAGCCAATGCTGTGGCAGCTCTTACAGAAATTCAAGACAATAGTGTCAGGCCCGTCTTTGAGATTACTAGTCACACGCTCTCAAAGCTGCTTACTGCTCTTAATGAGTGCACAGAGTAAGCCAACAATATTTTGCCAACTGTATTTTTTTTTCTGTCCTACAATCTTAAACAATGTGCATGTGGCATATACATTCTGAGCCATTCATGTGTACCTACACCTGTGCATTTTAACGTAACTTTTAGCCATAGGACTTTGATGTGCTTTGAATGGATACTTCCCATGGTGTTTTATCCGGTGAGATTTGATGTAATTGATCAAAATGTTCTGTTTTCTCTTTTTAGTGGGTTGAACATCTTGCGATAGCTGTGATCTGGTATATGATTGAAAATCAAGG
>Ga0307515_10025803_pt1 | contig 10146 bp, 9 predicted proteins | sample 17_EM_MG_FD_194513 | JGI IMG/M metagenome (GOLD analysis project Ga0307515, IMG submission 194513) | Populus trichocarpa ectomycorrhiza microbial communities from riparian zone in the Pacific Northwest, United States - 17_EM | ecosystem: Host-associated > Plants > Roots > Unclassified | place...
ATCTGACGGTTTTTACAAGCTTAATGTGCGGTGAATGCATTATTTGCAAGATAAAAGTAGCTAGGTGAAGCAGCGGTGGAGGAGCTTGAAGGTTAATATTATTTGTAATGAGTTCGTTTCATTCTTTCGAGTCCCAATGTTTCGTATTAGTAGCACCATCGGCCGCCAGATATCTGCAGTCCGGTCAGATCAAATCTGTCAGATTAGCGGCCGGCCTGGGTCAAAAATTTCATGGCCGGCCTTGGCACAGGTCGGCACAGATCATGCACAGATCTGACCGGACTGACCGCTTCGGAACACTGCCTGCATTATTCAAGGTTGCATATCTGAGCTGTCAATTCATTAGTTTAACCCCACGATGATTTTAAATAACTTGAATTGAAGAGGAGCTTACTTTGCGTTCAATTTCGTATTCCTGCAAAATATTCCATACACGCTCAGCTTGATTCTCACCCGTATGTGGACCAATTATTCTTTGCATGCCCAACAGTGTACATAACGTATTTCCTTTCTCTGAGATCCAATGTCCCATGAGTCCAAGACATCCCTTGATATTACCACTTGTCCAAAAATCAAATGATGTATGACTTGAGCTTCGGGCTCGTTGCAACTGCTGGTGGAGATCATTCTTCTTCTCCTGGTACAGCTCGAGCAGCCATTCCTTGATAGTCGATGCAGATCTTGGTAATGTAGTTGGTATAGCTTCAAGATTTGACTCCTTTGTTCCCCAAAGCTGTTAGAATCCAATTCATAATACTTTCGATGAGAGGAGCAGATCACGAAGAATGTACATACCACAGAGCAGCAGTAGTGAAGCAAGTCTCGAAACTCCTCCCATTCGACTTCCCATAGGGGAATATTGCGTCGTGCGATCCACCTTAGCAGAAGCTCTTTAAATACCTCCCTATTGTAATACACTGACTTATGGTGACTACCAGGCTCAGGTACTGACCCTTGACCAAACAAATCCTCCACTACATCACGACTATCAGTACGAAGTTACTCCTCCGTAGTTCCATTCTTGGTAATGATCTGGTGGGCTTTGCGGAGATGCTTTGTAACATTGCCCAATGAGATACTAGTACGTGCATAATGATGCTTGCCTATTGCACGAATACATCAGTTCAATAGTCACGATTTGAGGTTAACATACAGATCTTGCACTCTCAATACTCCTTTCCATCAACCGAAACCTCAGCCCCAAACTTCCAAACTGCACTTCGCTGTTTACGTCTTGAAGGTAACACGAAAGGTGACGGTGTTGGTGATCTCTGCTCAGTACTTGCATTTGAAACCTGGTCGCTTGGTGATGGTTGTGAAGATTCTAACTGTGAGGTGTGGAGGGACGAGAGTATGCTTGACTCACAGCTCATGGTGTTTATTGCTGCGGTTCGATGGCTATGTGAATGTACTGGACTACCTTGTATTACTTTAATACAGAAAATTGACTTTGTGGTAACATGTCAAAATAACATCATAAGTCCGTGCTTTGGCATCACCACCATCATCACCGCTCGTACTGTTACCAGACCTCCCAATGGTTGAACCAGTGCACTGTTTGTAAAGGGTTAACCAGTACGGTATGTAGTTAGTTCTTGGCAGTGCAGTGCAGTGGGTGGAGGCTCACAGTGCAGTGCAGTGCAGTTTGTAAGTTCAAAATCCACCGGTTCACTGCTGGTTAGTTAGTTTGCCACCCATTACCATTCCACTTCTCAATGGTTCTTTACCACCCATTCCAAATGATCTCGATGGTTATGCTACCTATTACTTATGTTCTCGACAATCCGCAAATCCACTAACTTAGTATATTCCTCTTTGTTTCTCTGCTCGGTAACCTTTGACACTCCCATCCACTTCCTACGCTCCTTGAGCCAAAACCGTCTTCTTCGAGAGATTCCTCTGAGAAGCTTTTGAAGGGCAACGAGAAGGACATTACTGGGGATATCTCCCTCCACACGCCTTTCAAATCGTCAGAGTGGGCAAGGGCTAGAGCTGGCGAAGGAAAATTCATGGTCGTATGTACTGTACACTGGTTCAAACCAGTTAGATAGTTGAACCGAATATATACAGTTGAACCAGTTGTCAACCAGTTCATTGCACTGGTTTAGCATGCAGTGCAGTTTGAACAGTCAAGTAGTTGGTGCAGTGCAGTTTCCCCTCGGAAACCCAACTGGTTTCCACCGTTGGGAGGTCTGACTGTTACCTAGCAGCTCAGACTGACGTCAAGCAGCTTTGCTCATATGCTGACATGGCAGAACTCCGAGGGTGTAGCTCAGCCCAACATCAAGCCGCTCCATGGGTGGTGGCCTGTCTACAAGCTGTCTTAAGGCGAAACTACAAATAGCTGCTTGCTAATGTAGCTGGCTGAGCTATCGGGATCACTGATATAGCCTACGTTACAATCACGCTTCCCTAGCTAATACCATGATGCATTTACATTAGAGATTGACAAATCGAGAGCCCCCCCTGCTGGTCATAACGAATTATTCACCGAGATACTGTCGTACTCAGCATATCGGCGGAGGAATTTGTACACTAACATCATCGGGAGGACTATGGAGACAGTTAGCATATGAAACAGCAGCGTAGAAGAAATAACTAGCCTGCACTAACAATGCTTTTGAGTGTGGCCCGGTTACTCCTGCGGCATGCACGGTGATTGAGAGCCTGTCGTCTGCCGCATCGCCGGGCCAGTTCTGACTCCAGAATAATGTGCGCACTATATAACAGAGTTCTTAGTGTGAATACATATCGCTACAATTAGCTTTGCTTTAGACATGTTCAACGCCGTGTGGTAAAAATTCATAGCCTTGTGGTGCAACGATATCATTCACCTCTACGGCGTTCCATCACGGTCACAATCTCTCCATATTAATTGCCTTCTTGGAGCCGGACTAAAAACTACACTCACAGTCAGAAATCTTAGAAACAACCTGGTACTCGTTGCACTTACCACTCTTTCGCGAGTTGTCACTTCATCCGGAATCGTTCGTCTCTTCTGACTCACAAGAAGTCGATTACCGAGTCCAAATATCCAATGGGAATTGTTATCTGGACCCTCATTACCACAGCCTTGGGCTTTGATCTGAAACGCTCGACTCTCTTTCTGATCGAGGTAGAGAAAATTGCATCCACCGCGGTACAACTGAGCTTTAGACCTCCAGGGGCTATTTCTTGCTTAGGTTCGGGAATCTCTAATGAACGAACAGGCTTGGTGGATTTGCTCTTCAACCTCTCGCGGCCTTCGTGAATGTATCCCGCAGCTAATAATTATCTGTCCAACGTAGAATTCCATGACGCATGGATACTCATGATGTTTCCGATGATTCATCCATACCGTGAAGGGTGGTGATCCCTGGGCTGCCGCAGAACTAGAAACTACAATTGGTCCTCGGCCGAGGTTAACGTCCTAGGCGATCGAGGAACGCCAGGATGTTAGAGCACCCTAAGTAATAGTCCGACCAAAGTTAAGTTAAACACTGCACTGCATAAGCCTCGGAATAGTTTCAAGGATACGGTTAAGCAAAACTTCCAGTCTGTACCGACAAAACGTACCATTTCCTCCCTAGATTCTAGTCGTCGTAGGGAACCTTCTCCGACATGCACGTAGTTACCCCAAGTAAAAGGGCCAAGCAGCTTCAACCACTCTCGCCCTTTGTGATATCCCCTTGGATACTGAATCCTCATGCACCGAGCCGCCCCGTAGAACCAAGCCACCTCTCTAGTCCCTGCCTTCACGCGCGGGAACACAGGCTATCGATAGGATATACAATTCGCTCTAGGTGCTTCCGTGAGCCCCTGCGTTGTCGGAGTAACACGATTTGTACGGGCCGGAAGACTTCTTGCTGGCAGCCGCAATAGCCTCTGCCGCGAACACAGACCGTCTCAGATGCCGTAGAACTTCCTTTGTGAGCGGTACCATCAATGGCAATGGTTGCGTACTGTGGTGCATATAGTAATGACTCTACGCACCACCGGCGTGGAGAGGAATCTCGTCTCGGACTTCTTCCGGCGGTAGAGAGCTAGGGTTGGTGCCGGAAATCTTCGGTCTCGAAGATGTGGGGGTCGATAGGTAGCTTTGCAGCGGAATGGGGGCTCTTCGAAGTCAATACATAAATCTTTGGGGCAGAGGGCGGGAGCAGGAAAGTTGAAGTGGCGGTTTGTTTGAGTCTTGGCGTGTGCTATGAGCATTGAGTTATGCACGAAGCGTGTGACACCTTCTGCTCTGGTGAATAAATTCCAATACAAAATATTCCATTTACCAGGCTGTAATAGCAGATATTGGTGTAAATGAGGAGGAATTTAACAAACCAAAATAGCCCGGCGGCGATGATTGGGTGGACCTTAATGCCGGCCACAATACCACCCACCACCTATTCTGTCTGTAAGTTACGCGAGAGGAGCTCGCAACTCTTTAGGAGCAGAGAGGGTCTCTTGGAGCTACTGGAGTGCAAGTGTAAAGCAATTCGGATGAAGACGGAGGAGGTAACCATTAAGAAAGGGTCAAAAATCCACTGCATACATATCTCGTATCCGTTTGAAGGCAGTACCGAACCACATTCTGAGACTATATAGTGCCAGGTTGAAGAGTCCTTTCCGGCAGTCGTTAATTGGAGGCTCGGAGTTGCCGCTATACGCGGGTAATGAGAAACTATATATATGATTTCTAGTCCACACAAGCATCACTATAACTTGTACCCATACGTTCTAATTACTACCTCCTTCAAAATACGCTATTACCAGAGTATGCGGTAGCTATGGCTAGTAGAGTGGAATCGAACCCCGCCCGTCACTTAGCTCCTATATTATCGCACCTAACTAACGTCACTACATCTGTACTGTATGATCCTAAAACTGCCGTAATGCAGTTCAATCCGGTACAAAGTAAACCGGAGATAAGTGTGCATTTCTCTAGATATTCGGCCCTAAATCCGAGTGCCAGCTGAATGAACATATGCGCTCAAACAGAGTGAACCTGAGTATGCGTCTACTATCAGCAGTCCAAGTTTGTGCGAATTCTGAGAATGAGAGCTTCTGGAATATCAACATTCCGTGCTGTGAGGGGATATTGCCACTTCTGATGTCGAGGTCTTCCGTTCCATCGGATGTTCAACAAATATTTCGCGCCACAACATAAGGACGAATACTTAGGGCGCTGTAGTTAGAATACAGTTTGGCACCACCCGAAACCCTGTAAAAAATAAAACAGCGGGGTAAGTTTGGTGTAACAGCACGGTAGTCTAGTTTGGTCGGAACGACGAGCTTCCGGCCATCACTCATCTCCAATGCCTGTCAAGAACTAGCTTATATATAGCATTGATTGGGAAAGAAGTAAAATCCTGCCTGCCCTATTATCCTTGGCTTGGTCAAATCGGCAGCTTCCCCGCTATGCATGGAGTCAGTGGCGGAATCCAATAGAATTATCTAGTATGTGCACTGCGAGGTGTTTGCAAATGTTTATACCCGAGGCCGCGAAGAGTACATGATTCGTGAGGTCAAGCCGGAGTTGGGAGCGTTACTGTATGCACCATACCAAGTAACTGCATTGGGTATTAGAGAATAGATTATTCATGGACGGGAAATACATATACCTACGACACGTACTATAAACATATTTCTTCCGGGACGGAAGCATTTCGTCCTTCTGCCCGGTAGCTTCGGAACCTGAGTCGTAGCTAAGTACGATCTGCAAGATACTTGACATAGAGACAGATAAGATCCTAGATTGAGGTTTCGGGAACGCAATGCAATAAGGTTCGCTCCATACACCCTACTTAAGAAGTAGGTACTTAGTATGTATGTACTTTACAGCCTTTGATGGCTCTTGGATGTTCCCAGTTCCGAGAAGTCACAGGGTTTAGAGAGGCGTTAACCAGGCAAACAATGAAAGCGTACTCGTACTCGTACCCTGCATAAGCGCCACTCCCAAAAACACTGCTGGACCCTGCTGTCCGCCCGCAAAAAGCTTAAGATGCCGTACTATCCGGAATTCGGGTTTTCGCTACAGCAGGTTCAAGGTTGGACTATCGATTTCGGGCTCTACAGCTGCACTCTAAAGCTACATGTACCGGATATTGGATGTTCCGAGGCGGCTGACAATAAATATGATAGATTCCCGATTTGTGTAGGCATTTGCAAACAAACACCTACGACATTATATATGGACCTCCCAGGCCAGAAACTACATACTCGAGAGCGGACAGACAGAAATTCATTGTTCCTACTGAACGTTCACTATTGATGGCCGAAAACAACGATCTCGAATGTGGTATTGCTCACGAGGAGAAAATCAAGAGATCGCAAACTCCGGACGCAGATATCAGCAAAGAGCCATCGGCAGCTACAGCACCCTCGATACAGTTAAACCGTGACCAAGAGATTGCCGGTGCCGAAGAAGATGACCCGAATATTGTGGGATGGGATGGACCTGACGACCCCGAGAATCCTAAGGTGCGGACCTTCCCATTTCTGCCGCCCTCTCTCATGGTGGCGACTAATACTGGAATAGAACTGGCCGGCATGGCGTAGGAACACCGCTGTAGCAATCGTCAGCGCCATCGTATTCATCACGTACCTACCCCCATCATATCTCATCCATCAGACTCGTACTGACGCTGGAACAACAGTCCATTGGCATCGTCCATGCTTGCGCCGGGCGTCCCGCAGATAATGCGCGAGTTCGGCTCCCACAACATCGAGCTCGCCACATTCGTCGTCTCGATTTTCCTCCTCGGTTTTGCCGTCGGTCCACTGCTTCTCGCCCCCGCATCCGAGATCTACGGAAGGTACATCATCTACAACATCACCAACGTCTCCTTCGTGCTCTGCACAATCGCCTGTGCGCGAGCCCCAAATCTCAACTTCCTCATCGCATCCCGTTTCCTGTCCGGGATTTTTGGCTCCGCACCACTCACAATTGGTGGTGGCACTATCACGGACGTGATCCCACCGGAGGGGCGTGGGACGGCCATGGCACTATTTGCGGTGGGCCCACTGATGGGACCTATCATCGGGCCTGTCGTTGGAGGCTTCCTGGCTGACGATGAGGGCTGGCGATGGGTATTCTACCTCCTTGCCATGTGTTCCGGTACCGTCACTATCATCACATTCTTCTTCCTCAAGGAGACGTACGCACCGGTCATCCTCGAAGCCAAAGCGGCTCGACTACGGAAGTCAACGGGTAACCTGAAGCTGCGGAGTAAATTCGCATCGCCACTCACGCCGAAAGAGGTGATTTTACAGGCGCTCGTGCGGCCGTTCAAGGTCCTGTTCATGTCTCCGATCGTTCTGATCATGAGCACGCACATGGCCATCGTCTACGGATACCTCTACATCCTCTTCACCACCTTCCCCACCGTGTTCGGCGTGCAGTACCATTTCTCGACATCCACGATCGGACTAGCGTACCTGGGCCTCGGAGTCGGTTGTCTCCTCAGCCTCATTCTCCTCGGCATCGTGTCGGATAAGATACTAGTCTCGATGACGAACAAGTACGGCGAGCGGAAGCCAGAGTTCCGTCTGCCACCGATGGCGTGGGGGGCCCCCATCATCCCCGCAGGGCTGTTCTGGTTTGGCTGGTCCGTCGAGAGAAACGACCACTGGATCGTTCCGATCATTGGGTCGAGTTTGGTGGGGGCCGGTATGCTGGCGGTTTTTATGCCCGTGAATACGTATATCATAGATGCGTACGAGAAATACTCGGCGTCGGCGTTGGCGTCGGTTGCGGTGCTCCGTTCGATTTTGGGCGCGTGTCTGCCGCTCGCGGCTCCGAAGTTGTATGTTGCCCTTGGCATCGGGTGGGGGACTAGTGTTATGGGGTTCATTGCGGTGTTGTTTTTGCCAATGCCGTTCGTGTTTCAGCGGTATGGGGAGAGGCTGCGGAAGCGGTTTCCGGTTGGGTTTTAAAGCTGGCTTGGTTTTGGATGGAATACAGGGAGGGGTGCGGTATTCGCGCGTAATTTGTTTGGGGGGTGCATTTGTTTTCGGCGTTTTGGGACGGACATGATACCTTTGGGAATTTGAGATAGTTATTAATTGGGAAGTGGAATACGGGATAGGTAGATATCTGGGCGTTTGCTTGTGTATTAAGTTATTCGTACATTGCATACAGATTTAATTCTTCCAAAGGCTCCGGCAGCAACTTTTTGCTCTACGGGTCACGTGTGGTATGCAGTAATCACATTCTCTCATCTCACAATCCAGAATTCAAAGCCCGCAGATGTAGCATTAACCTAGGCAAGTTCCGAATTATGTTCCATTATGATAATATCACTCGTCACCACAATGTACTCTTCGCCAAGATCGATCATGCCGCGCACTACATCCTCTGATTCAACAACTATCACCACCGTCGAGGACAAGAACGAATATCGCGAATGGCTGTATGATAGTAAGGGATTCTCTGCCATCTACCACACTTCACCATCGCCCTAAGTATCTATTCTTAGCCCAAAACTTCATCAAGATTTCTCCATCTTTTCCAACTTCGAGGTCAAATCGGCTTTATCTGTGGGCAATGGACTCGTGGATTGTTCACCAAAGCAGTTGTAAGGATTCATGGGCTTCCCTAAAGAAAACAGGCGAACCGCAAGGCATGGCAGCGATTGTTGGACCAGAATAAACTGTGCATTACCGGTTTTGTATGTCGAAGGTGTGGACATGTGCACGTGTCGGGGAAATGTGTGCCTTTGGGATGCGAAGCATTGCCCTAGCTAGATACTTCGTCAAAGGCAATTTTATGAGAGCGATGTTCTCCAACAGAGAGCAAGCCATTCTAGTGTACTCGCCTTCTAATGTAGTCTCGGCCGTCTAAAACTCTCGGGGAAGGTCAGTGTACCGAGTGATAGATGATGATGGTATACACACCGGACGCTCTACTTGGTGGCTCGTCTAGTCACAAAAGCCGACAGTTATCCGGCATTGGGACCGGCTCCTTGGCTAATGTAGTTTTACGGTTCTTTGGCTTTGTTGCTATTATTTAGATAGTAGTTTTCCCTAGAATGTTGTTGGTCAGGCCAGAGTTAACAAAACAAGAGAGGATGATCGTTTGATTGTCAGGGGGTGCAGAGAGGAGGATCGTGATTGTTGGGTAATTAGCCAGAGAAAGAGAGGAGGCTGGGAAAATGTTAGTAAAGACAAAAGATCTTTCTTTTGTTGGCAAGGCGGTGGCCATAAAACATCAAATCGCAATGTATCCGCATACTCCGTACGCCCTGTACAACTTGTATGCTAATTGTGCGCAACATTCAGTGTGGCCAATTACACCAGGGGTTAAGCGCTTAAAAAGGAGATATCTTTAGGTATGCAATTGTTGGGGGTGCCAGGAAAAGTACGGTATTTACACACAGTAGACACCTACAGTATCAAATCTCGTAGTCAAATGCTGTGTATGGGCTTTGCGTACCGATCGCCACAATGAGTGCAACACTACTTTGTGTCAGCTGAGAAAGAGAGTCGGCAAGTGCACCAAACAACAGGAGAAAGTTGGAGACGATAAATGCACTTGGTACAGTATCTACACCCAGTTCGAGCAAGTGCACTTTGGAACACAGCTGGACTTCGAAGTGGAGAAGTGAAGTGCACTTTGAGACCTTTTTAAAATGTTGGTATCACCGCTTCACCTATTCTCGTGCCCAGACTTTTGCGTCCCGGTCGCAAGCTCGCGGAAGCACCTCATGCATACAGCCAGGCGCCTTATTAGGGGCGTGGGCACGCCCAGCGCCCACACCTAACAAGCTGCTAGCGGGCACCGTGCAAATCCCGGAATTTTTTCAAAATTGCAAATTGCTCAACAACCACACAATGCAGAGTATATCAAAGACAGCAGTATAATAGACAACTCCAAGGCCTATATATCAATCTAAAAATCAAGTCAAACAGTCCAATTTTGAGTGTTACAGATGTACATGATGTTACAGGTCTGATACCCGGTCACGGCTGCAGGGCCTGATGCCTCCTGTATATATCTCGAGTCTTTCTCCTTCTCTCTTCTCTGTACCATAGAATACACGCACACGGTTCTCCCCAACTTCCATATCGTAACTTTGATGTTGCATAAATAGATCTCATACGGGCTGACTGGGCTGGCTCTCATACGGGCTGACGGGGCTGGCTCTCATACGGGCTGACGGGGCTGGCTCTGATACG
>Ga0307515_10025804_pt1 | contig 10146 bp, 8 predicted proteins | sample 17_EM_MG_FD_194513 | JGI IMG/M metagenome (GOLD analysis project Ga0307515, IMG submission 194513) | Populus trichocarpa ectomycorrhiza microbial communities from riparian zone in the Pacific Northwest, United States - 17_EM | ecosystem: Host-associated > Plants > Roots > Unclassified | place...
GCATAACAAAGTACAAGGATCATATTGTTAATGCATATAAATTTTTAAACCTCCTCAGCCGGAGAAAAGAAAACAAAAACAGAACAGGAAAGCCCTAGCAACATGTGGCCTCTTACTATTCATAGCAAAATCAGTCATGAACCTAAAACTAGTGGAGAATGCTGTGAGCAAGGAAAATGACAATCATTAATGCTTCTTCTTCTTCTTTTTTGAATAAAAAGGGAAAATATTACCTATTTTTAAATAAATAAATAAATAAAAGCTATATCTAGGGGTGAACAGCAAAACTGAAAAACCGATTAAACCGAGAAAACCAGAAAAAATAACTAAAAAAACCGAACCGTAATAAAAAAACAGATTAAACCAATTAGATTATTTAAAAAAACCGACCGGTTCAGTTTCGGTTTCATAAACCTGAAACCGAAAAACCAAACCGAAATAAATTAATAACCGAGCCAAATCGGAAAAAACCGAGCCAAACTGAAAACAACTGAGCCAATCGGTTGGGTTTTGTTTTTTGCTCTAAAATTATCGAATCGAACCAAACCAAAACCGGTTGGTTTGAACTGGTTTCAGTTCCGTTTCGGTTTTTTATAAAACAAAATCGGTTTAGTTATTTTTCAGGTAAAAACCGAACTGAACCGAAAATGATCACTCTGAGTCCAAGAAAAGAAAAGAGTAGACCCTATTTTTTTTTTAGTTTTAAAAGTGCTTTCGAAAAAATTTAAACTTTTTTATTTTTTTCTTTACTTCAAATTAATATTTTTTGGTGTTTTCAAATCATTTTGATATGCTGATATCAAAAATGATTTTAAAAAAATAAAAAAATATATTATTTGATGCATTTCCGAGTAAAAAACAACCGCAACTACACTCTCAAACATGCCCTTAAATACGGCAATCCATAAGCAACACGTGACCTCCTCCTATTGAATTATTCCTAGGACTGTAGCAAAATCCAAGCGCCCGTGGGCCGAAATTTCTCACTGGACAAATGTTGCAATAGCAGCGTATAATCGCAAATAATATAGAAATGACATCCAGTTGCTGTGAGGTGTGAGCTACTACATATGAAAGGTTTTATGATAATGTTATTTAACTCAGCAAAGTCGCTCCATCCAGTCAAGTTTATTTGGAAAACAAAAGGATGTTGTTTATGCTTAATAAAATAAATTAAAAAGTAAACAAAATGATAAATCCAAAAAAAGATACCACAAATTAAATAATAATAGAGAAAGTTAATTTTTCTAGTAAAAGTAAGAAATAAATGCAAACATAAATGTTTTTAAAAAATCATAAATAGATAATGTAGGCGTCGTATTGATCATTAATGATAAAAGGAGGCGCCCATATTAACAATTATGTACATGTAATGACAAGTTATAAAGCGGAAAAATAAATGGACGCCACATAATATGGTAGGTGGTTAGGTCGGTATGAGCATTGGCGTGACAATATGTTTTCTTTACCCTTTTGGACAAGTTGGGTTGCACTTTGGGCTGGTTGGGCTATTTTATCTCCTTTTTTTCTTTCCTTCTTCTCTCCCTACATGAGCTTTCCTTGGGCTTGGTTGTGATGAAATTTGGGATTGAATTGAAGAATTATTAGAGAATCATATACTGAATTGAATGAAGGAAAAAAAATGTTTGGCGTGTATACCACATGCACCAGCATGTGAGGAAGGCCACCATATTATGGAGGTGTGTGTATCTTCCTTTGAGCTGTACTAGAAGTCTTCTTTGGCGTTGTTGGAATTGTCTCGATGGGGCTTCTTTTTAAGGTGGTATGTGATGACTATGTAGACCCAGTGATGCAAACTATATGGATATAAAAATCTAGAAATCCACAGTCAAATCGACCATTCACAAGAAAGCTAAATTTAGTATTGTAATTGAGCGTGACACAATGATAACATGTATCGCGGTACCACGATTAAAAGTAACTGAGCCCCCACCCAATGCCTATAAAGAGACACGAACAAGAAGTATAAAAGATGCTATGAAACTTAGTTAATTCTTCGATAAGTCCGAGTGGTTCAATGAAAAACCAAAAAGTATGAGTAAATGTTCACACACAATAATAATTGCTGAAATCAAAGACTGTCCTGAAAAAACCTTAAATAAAAACTAAATAACTATATTTATAATAGCAATAACTTTCTAAACAATATGAAAAATATAATAAAATAGTTATAAATAAAATAGAAAAAATATTCTTAAATCAACTAGGAAACTAATATTATCTTTGCACAGTAGCTTATAAAGCTTATCATAAGACCTTTGAGAACTTCTGGTAAAATTCCAGCTTAATCCAATGGTCGGATCCAAAATTATACATGCTAGAGTAAAATTATGCATTAAAAAAATAAACTCAAAACCGCTTCTAATGCCAAGATTAATTAGCCTATCATTGCAAAATAATTAGGCCTATATTGTTGATGGATCAACCCCTTTTATAGATAGATTAGATTGACTAAGGTCTGATCATCACTCGTTAAAGCTGTAGCCTTTTTTAAACTCACATTGGCCCAAATACTCTGAATAAGCTCATTGAATATATCTTTAAACTTTTTTGCTCTTGATCTTGTAATTGATCCAACTGAAACTTCTAATCAATCCTTTGGTGTAGTTCAGATCACACCATCATCTCTCTCTCTTTAAAAGGATTCATCCATAAATCACCACCTATATAAAACAAAAGGAGATCATAAACATTAAAAGTAAGATTAATATCATTCTCATTATATCCATTTTATAGGCATCATCATTAATTTTTTCAAGGATTTTGAATGGTTCATCTCCTCTAGGTATCAAGTTAGATCTCCTTTGTTAAGGAAATCTTTTTTTTCTCATGCACTAAAACCCAATAATCTGGTTAAAAAGAGAATCTCATTTCGCCTTTTATTAGTTTTGAATGCATATTGTTTATTTTTGTTTTGATATTTTTCCACACATTCTTATGGATAGCCTTTACTACATGTGATTTTCTATTGTCATTAAGACTAATCATTTCATCAATAGGTAAAGGAAACAAATCCAAATGAGTCAAATAGTTGAAGCTATAAAAAACTTCTAAAAGAGAATAATCAGTAGTAGAATACACACTCCTATTATAAAAAAATTCAATAAATGACAAGAAATCTTCCTAACTTTTCAAATTCTTTTGAATAATAGTTCTTAACAATTAGTTAAAGTATTATTAACTACTTCAATTTGACCATCCTTTTGTAAATGACAAGTAGTATAAAATAACAATTTTATTCCTAATTTACCTCTCTAAACCTTCCAAAAGTAGCTAAGAAATTATATATCATGGCCAAACACAATGCTTTTAGGTACCCTATGAAATTGAACTATCTCTTTAAATAATAAATCTGTTATGTTAGTTGTATTATCGTTTTTATGTCAAGATATGAAATGTTCCATCTTAGAAAATCTATCCACAATTACAAAAATAAAATCCCTACACCTTTTTTACTTAGGCAAATCCAGCACAAAATTCATAGATATATCAACCTAAGGTTCCTTAGGCACTAACAAAAGAGTATATAAACCATGAGGTAAAAGTTAGACTTAGATTGTCTACATGTTATTCTTCTATCACAAATTCTTTGCACATCTCTTTTTATCTTAGACTAATAAAAGGGTTCATGCAAAATATTTAAAGTCTTAGCAACTCCAAAATGTTCTATTACTTCACCCCTATAAGCTTTGTCGTACATGCGTGATGTCGCGATGATTATCCTTCTGGATCAGATAAGGGGACATAATTGTGTATAAGGAAGATAATATCACCCCTAATACACCATTCTTAAGGTAAGTTGCATTGTTCAATTTTTAGATTATTACTAAGGCTTTGTTGTGTTTTTCTAACCTATCACCTCTAATACATCATTCTTAAGGTAAGTTGCATTGTTCAATTTTTCTTATTATTACTAAGACTTTATTGTGTTTTTCTAACCTATCACCCCTAATACATCATTCTTAAGGTAAGTTGTATTATTCAATTTTCTGATTATTACTAAGGCTTTGTTGTGTTTTTCTAACCATTTGTTTGTCTACTGGTTAAAGTAAATTCACCTCAGTAAGGTGGATTGTGGTTTTATAAGTCAAACCTAGCCATTCTAAAGTCAAAATATATTTTATATTTTTGTTTCCCTTAATACTAGGTATACATCTTACGTATAAGTTTATAAATTCTAATATTAAAAATAACCAAATTGTTTTTTTATGTGGTTCTGAAATTTAGGCTGAATTCTAATGGATATTTACAAAATAGTTGTAAAATTCATTAATTGATTTTTCTTAAAAAATAAAGAAAATATTTTTAAATTTACAAAAATTTGCATGAAAATTATCTTAGAATTTGACCATATACAATTTAAAACATAAATCTATTTTTTTGAAAGTAGGATTTTTATTTTTTTTATTTTTAAAAAAACTAGTTTATTTAATATAAAAATATTTCACAATCATAAATATTAAATATAAAAAGGTAAAAATGATATAAAAGACCTGGATATGTGTATTTGGTTATTGTCACATTTGTGCTTTTATTTTATTAAGTAAATGGTGTGATTATATGTTTTTTTTTATCTCCCTTTGTGTGGTTGTATATTGATTGTTTTCTTTATTAAAGAATTAACTCGGGGATAATATGATCCATAAATGGGTCTTATCCTCTAGATATCGAGACTTGTTATTTTTATATAAAAAAATAATTTTTTTTGTTTTTACTAAAGAATCAACATAGGGATAGTATGATCGTTAAACGGATCCTATACTCAAAAAGTTATGACTTTATTTGTTTTCACATAAAATAAATAAAAAGTTTGTGTTTGTTTTTTTAATTAAAGAATCAACCTGAGGAATGGTATGATCCTTAAACTTTACTATCCTTTGTAAGTTGAGACTTTGTTATTTTCATCATAAAAGTTTGTTTTGAAAGGTGATTGAAGATGTTTAATATGACTTTATTTTTTAAAATGAAAATCATGTAAATACTTATTTAATACTTACATATGAATATCATTTTATAATGTGTGAAATGTTTGTCTTTTTTAGGTCTTGGGATACATTCCTTATAATTTTAGAGAATGGACTTATGCTAGATTAACATGATCTCACAAATGCCTATTGAGTGTAAGTGGCAGCCTTTGAGCCTATTATGAACATAACCAAATAAAATAAATCAAAGCTCAATTTATTATTCACTTTCTTCTCGAGCCCAGCGCTTGTATTTAAAAAGTGAGGATTGGACCATGTAATTATGCCTCTGTCCCAAATCACAGTCTTAGGTTTAGTATTTTTTTTTTACCACAATCAGATATATTAGCTTAAGAAAATTCATATCATCAAGGCATAATATGTACCTTTATCATTATATACAAACATGAAGTAACTTAACTTATATATGATGTTTTAGAGTGATTTTCGTCTTTCTTTTACCATAATCAATCTCTTATCTAGAACTCTGAAAGATCAATTAGAACTTTTAATTATTATAAAACTAGATGACAACTTTTTTTTTTTTACCTTTATCAATCTTGGTTAACTCGTATAAATATAGCTTGTGACAAGTCACATAACATTGAAAACGAGGTTTTCCACCTCGCTCAAGATTTTGGGTTATTCTATATTTGTCGACCAAATTTTGGCTGAGATGTTCCAGCTTTATTTTGTCCATTCCATTTCGGGTGTAAAACCATTCAAACAGAGCTAGATCGGTTCAATTTAAACCCCTAAATCAAACTAGAAACCCAAGTATAAAAAGCTTTTTTTCTTGCCCCTTTCTTTTTCTCTGAAACTCTAATCCCTAATTTGTCACCCCTCAAAACAATCACATATTCATAATCGACATTCCTTCTCTTATAACCTCCCCCCTCTAGTCTGCCACTTTGTCATTTTCTTTCTTGCAAGTTGTAACCTCCCCTCTTTGTCTTTGGCTCTTGTCTCTATCCTCTTTTTTCTTTATAAGTTTTTTAATTGGTTATTGATCATAATATATTGATGATCCCTTGAATATTTATGCATTACATGACTTATAATGGATTTGTATCTTTTTTTCCTTAATTATAATTAAATCATGTTCAATTTGATTGGTTTTAGAAGATGTACTTAGTCTTGTTTTTTGCTTGTGTGAGTAAGAAATAGATTCATGCTTTAGTCAATCATTTGTTCTCCTTTATCTTATGATATGAAAGTCTTGTTGTTATCCAGTACCATCCTCCGTCTCTCTTATTTGATTTTCTATTTATTTTGGTGGCTATTCATAGATCATGTATGATTTAATCTATTTGTTTTAGATTTTTGGTCATGTTTATTAACGAAAACAACTCGGGCAACCATGTCTTTTCTCTTGCCAGTCATGTGGCTTATTAGCATACATAGATTTGATGGATTATTTTCCCTCTCTGTAGATCCCTATTAATAATAATAGTTTATAAAAAGTTTAGAATATTCAATTTTTATTTTTTTTAGCATACTAGCAATATTCTTGTAAGTTAGTGAAATTAAAGTAATGTTTCTTTCGCAAAGTTATTTGTTCTATTAAACTCCAATGTAGAGCTTCAGACTCAATAATGCTTTTACCTTAGTATATTTGGTATTACTAGGCTATAGCCTTAGGTTAAATTTGATTAGTTAAGTAAGGATATTAAATTGGTTTCACGACAACTAGCCAACAACCCCAAACAACTAATTAGTTTTCCTTGTTTAATTTTCATGTTGACAATGACACATTGATTTTTTTTAAAAAAAATATTATAATCCATTTGTCATATAAATGATCTAATTAACAAAAATTGCCTGGACCATAAGTTTCAAGTTACTTCCTTTGTAGATGAATCACTTAATGCCTATTTCAATAATATAGACTTTGATTGTTCTTAAGTTTGATATTTGGATTCCATTTCCCATGTTGTCTTTTTGGAGCCCACCTTTTATTTTTATTTCAGAAGTAAAATTGTCTTTTAGACTTAACATTTATATTTTTTGCAAGTATTGGTTTAAATAATTCATTTTAGTTCAAAAGTTGTAATACATATTAATGTAATAGTTGCAATTAATTTTGTTTTATCTTTTTCTTCAAATCAAATCACATGGCTGAAAACTTATCAAATGATGTTACTTTTATGGCTTTTGCTTATGCAAGATTAGATGATCCAGATGGGTTTATGGGCAGGTGGTTGTTGGTGCAAAAAATTCAACTATATATGTTCATTGTAGCAAGAAGATCAATGATGGTGGTATTACTAGTCTAAAGTATCACCTTAATGGTGTTAAACGCCAAGTTGAATCTTGTAAAAAATTCTCTCTAGGTGTGAAATGGAAAATGAAACAGTTGGTTGAAGACTTGATAACAAAAAAAGAGAAAGGAAAAAGACTTTGAACTAATATTAAAAATTCTCAATCACTTTCCAATAATGAAGTCAAAGAGGATGATAATGCAAATTCTACTTCAAGTAATACTGGTTCCCAAGCAAATAAGAGAGTGACAATGCAAGACACAAGTGCAACCAAACAAAAGCTAACATTATTAGCTCAACAAATTATACCGAATTCACAACCTAACAATAAAAATGTAATAATGCAAGTAAGGCTATGACAAGATGGTGGTATAATATTAATGTACCATTTAATAGTGTTAAATCATACTATTATCAACCAATGATAAATGTCATAACATCAATGAGATCTGGTTTTAAAGGACCATCATATCATGATTTAAGGGGACCGTTTTTAAAAGGCTCAATTCATGATGTCCATGAATATCTCTTGGGAATCAAGGCTAATTAGAAAACTTTATAGATGCTATATTATGGTGGATATGTGGTCAAATAAGAGGAATATACCAATTATGAATTTTCTAGCTTATTTTTCAAGATGCACCATATTTTTCAAGTCAGTTGACACTTCATATCTTCAAAAAGATAAAGAGATATTGTTTAAAATATTTCCTGAAGTTGTCAAAGAAGTGGGACTAGAAAATATTATCAAATTCATTAGTGACAATTAGTCTCATTCAATGTTTTACAGCAAAGGTATAACACTTTCTTTTGGTCTTTTTATGTTGCCCATTACCTTAATTTGATGTTATAAAATATTTCTAATCCAAATACTCTCTAATGATTTATGAAATCATTAAGAAGGCAAGAAACATAACCAAATTTATATATAATTATGCAAGGGTTTTAGCTTTGATGAGGAAAAACTTTACTAATGAAAATGATCTATATCGTCCTGGCATTATGAGGTTTGCTACTCATTTTTTAAGTATCCAATGTTTATTTAAGTTTAAGAAAGAGCTTCAACAAATGTTTACTTGCATGAAATGGGTAGAATTAAGTTATGGTAAAAGTAAAGTTGGAAAGGAAATAGTTGTTATAACTTTGCAAGATAAAGACTTTTGGCCTCAATGTGAACATATAATCAAAATTATTGAGCCTTTGGTGTGAGTTCTTTAATTAGTAGATAGTGAAGAAAAACCAACAATGAATTATTTATATGAGGCAATGAATAAAGCAAAAGAAACCATCAAGACAAAGTTGAAAAATAAAGTATTTCAATATGGACTATATATCTAGGTAATTGATGCTAAATGGAATAAGTAACTCCATAGTCCATCACATGCAACAAGTTGTTTTTTTAATCCTAGAATCTATTTTAGGCCTTATTTCCCAAAACAAAAGGAGGTTACTTGAGGTTTGCTCAACACAATTACTAGATTGATCCCTAATTGTGACACTCAAGATGCAATTAGTGGCTAACTTGAAGAATATAAGAAAGCAACTAGTGATTTTAGTATGTCCTTAGCTATTTGTCAAAAGGAGAAGTTAAATCTGGGCACTAACTTTTATTGCTTATATTTTTTAAACATATATATTGTTTTGTATCTATAATATCTAATTTATTGAACTTTTATTTTAATTAGTTACATGGGAAGCAACATGTCAATGATACTCCAAAACTTCAAAAGTTTGGAATCCAAGTTTTTAGTTAGTGTTGTAGTGCAATTAGGTGTGAGAGAAATTAGAGTATATTTGAATTCATCCGTTCTAAAAGACAAAATAGGTTGGAGCACAAAAGACTAAGTGATTTGGTCTTTGTTCGTTACAATTTGAGAATTCAACAAAATTAAATATCAATATTATCATATTAATAATAATATTGGAAATGATTATTACTATTTTCATTAACATTTATATTATTTTTAAAAAATAAATTTATCGCTAATTTATATGGTTTATATTCATATTGTTTTATTTCATGTTTGTACTTTATAAAAATTTAATCCAAACAAAACATGTTTTAGATTTTGTTAGCTTTGATAACATTAACCTATTAAATGAGTGAATTTGTAAAGAACAAAGCCTTTTTATGGAGAGAATATAAGTTGGGAGGCTACTGAGATACATTTTCTGCTTTGACTTTAGATGATGAACATATCCATTTTGATAATGAGGATGAGCTTAGTGGAAATGTTTATTTATTGGAATGTCTTATTGATGACTTTTCTAACATACCACTACAAGATTAAGATCCTTATTTTTAAGTTAATGGTGGAGATGATGCTTGATTTATGTTTTTTTTTAACTACAACATTTTACTTCATCAATATTTTGGTACTTTGTTAATGTTGAATTATTTAAAGTTAAAGTTTTTTTTAGTCATGAGTATTAATTATTTAGAAATATTTTAAATTTTAAAATTATACTTAGATACTTGATATTGTATTTATATTATATAATTAAAGTTAATTTATCTTAAAATTTAAATTTAAATTATATATATTAAATTAATATTTTAAATTATATATACACATATATTCTTTGTATATTTTAGGGTTTTTTTGGTACCGCGTTCTTTTAAATTTTAAATTGTTTTTGTTGAAAATTATTTTTTATGTTTTTAAATTGTTTTGATATTAAAAATAATTTTTTTAAAAAATATATTTTAATATATTTATTAAAAAACAATTTAAATATAACTGCTAAGTACAATTCCAAAAACACTTACTAAGAGCATCTCCAACCGGAGATGCAAATGGAGAGCTAAATCCAAAAACATGTACTTTTGCCTTTAGGATCTTTATTAAGTTATTCCAACGGAGCAGCCATCAAAGAAGCCAAAATGGCTTTTTAATTTA
>Ga0307515_10025805_pt1 | contig 10146 bp, 8 predicted proteins | sample 17_EM_MG_FD_194513 | JGI IMG/M metagenome (GOLD analysis project Ga0307515, IMG submission 194513) | Populus trichocarpa ectomycorrhiza microbial communities from riparian zone in the Pacific Northwest, United States - 17_EM | ecosystem: Host-associated > Plants > Roots > Unclassified | place...
GCTGGCCGGCGAGGCGAAACCTGAGCTCGTCGAACACGGCGGGCTCGCCGAGCCGCTCCCGCAGGCTGGCCATCAGCTGCGGGCGCAGCAGGTTGAGCTCGTGTAGCCAGGGGCTGGTGGCGACCTCGACCCACAGCACGCGGTCGACCACGCCCTCGGGCCGGGTGCGCTGGGCGATCCGGGCGCCGACCATGTCGGTCCACTCGGTGACGAGGCGGCCGGCGCGGACCTGATCGGTGATGCCGTGGAGATCGAGCGCCGCGGCGACCGCGGCCGACGCGGTCTGCGGGCCGAGCGTCCTGGGCGCTCGCTTCGTCCCGCGGCGGGGTCCTCGGGCCAGGGACGCGCGGGGCAGCCCCGCGCCCGATCCCTTGCCATCGGTCACGACGCGCGGAGCCGGCGGATCAGCTCGCGGAGCCGGCGGTCGCCGTCTCCGTCGCGGCTGACGAAGCGCAGCCCGGACCCACCGGAGGGCACGTGGTACGAGACTCGCCCGGCGATCGCGAGCGGCGCGGCGGCTCCCGGCGGCGTGACCTCGATGGTCAGCTCGGTGTCGATCGGCAGCGGCTCGGGCGTGGTGAGCAGCGCGCCACCGACCCCGATCTCACTGATCGCCGAGTCGACGAAGCTCGAGCTGTTGGTCAGCCGGTAGCGCACCGCCACCGACACTGGCAGGCGATGGTGGCGGCGGCGCGGCACGTCGGTGCGCCGGCCGGAGAACACCTCGTGGAGGAACGTGAGCTTGACCTGCTCGTCGGTGGCCAGCGCGATCGTGGCGCCGGCGCGGACGCGCATCCGGGGCAGCGCCGGCCGCCAGCTCTGGACCGTGCCGCGGACCAGGACCTTGTTGGGCAAGAGCTGCGACGAGATCTCGATGATGACGGGCTGCTGCGGCTCCAGCTCGTCGGTTGTGGGCACGAACACGGGATCGGTGGCCGACTCGCTCGGTGCGAGTTCGCGCCACTCTTCGGCGGTCCGAATTCGGAGTTTCAGAATCACCATCGACGATCGCGGGCGACCGTACCAAATGCTGGCCGCGATGCGCCAGCTGGGGGGAGGTTTTGCTTCATGGGGAGACGATCACCTGCCGTGCAAGCGCAGGCGCCAGACCTGCAGCAGCGCCTCGATCACGATCGCGCGAGACATCTTCGACTGACCTACACGTCGGTCGACGAACACGATCGGGGTCTCGACCACCCGCAGGCGCTTGGTCAGCGCGCGGTACTTCATCTCGATCTGAAAGCTGTAGCCATTGGATGTGATCGATGACAGGTCGATCGCCTCGAGGGCGGCCCGGCGCCAGCAGATGAAGCCGGCGGTCACGTCGCGGAGGTCGACGCCCAGGACGGTCCGGGCGTAGACGCTGCCGCCGCGCGACAGGAGCTGGCGAAACACCCCCCAGTTCCGGGTCCCGCCGCCAGGGACGTAGCGCGAGCCGACGACGACATCGGCGCCGTCCTCGGCGAGCGCGAGCATCTCGGGCAGGTACCGGGGGTCGTGGCTGCCGTCGGCGTCCATCTCGAACAGGTAGTCGTAGCCTCGCGCCAGGCCCCAGCCGAAGCCCTCGACGTAGGCGGTGCCCAGGCCGAGCTTGCCGGCGCGGTGCATCACGTGGAGGCGGGGCTCGGCGGCGGCGAGCTCGTCGAGCACGGCGCCGGTGCCGTCGGGCGAGTTGTCGTCGACGAACAACAGGTCGGTGCCGGGCAGCGCCGCGAGCAGCTGGGCCGCGATGTCGCGCACGTTGTCGCGCTCGTTGTAGGTCGGGACCACGATCAGCGCGTGCGGCATCGCCGCGCGGACCATAGCGATCCGTCGCAGGCGCCGCAACGCGCTATGCTTGCGAGGGTGAGATCGCGCCGCGCGTGGGTCTACGTGCTGTCGCTCGCCGCCCTCGTCGTGCCGGCGGCCGGCATCGCGTACCTCGGAGCCGTGTCGTACCGTGACGAGCGGGGCGCGGTCTCGGCGCAGAACGAGCGTCAGCGCCAGGCGGCGCTGGACATCGCCGGCCGGATCTCGCGCGCCATCGAGGACGCCCTGGACCAGGCCGAGCGCTCGGTCGCGCAGGGCGCGCGGCCGGCGGTGCCGCTCGCGCGGTTCGGGTTCTGGATCGACGCCGATCAGCACCTTCGCATGCCGCATTCTGCGCCACCGGTGCGGGATCTGGGCGGCGGCCTGGAGCGCGGCGCGGGCTGCGCGGGCGGCCCGCTCGAGGACTGCGTGCAGGAGCTGTCGACCCGGCAGGCCCGGATCGCGCGGCTGCACGCGGCCGAGCGCGCCGAGGCCGCGGCGAGCTGGCCCGAGGCGCGGCGCCAGTACGCAGCGCTCGCGGCGTTCGCCGACACCGGGCCGACCGCGCTGCTCGGCCTGGCGCGGGTGCTGGCGCGGCTGGGCGACGGCCACGCGGCGAGCGCGCTCGCCGATCTCGAGCGCCGGTTCGGCGATCGCAGCTTCGACGGCGTGCCGGCGCGGCTGGTCGCGGCGACCCTGCGCGCCGAGGCCGCCGGTCCGGGCGCGGTCGCCGACGCGGTGCTCGGCGTGGCCGACGACGTGCTCGCCGGCAAGTACGCCGTCGCGCCGGTGATCCGGCTCGGCGTGCTGGCGCGGCTGCGGGCGCAGCTGCCCGAGGCGCTCGGCCCCGGGCCGGCGCGGCGGCGCGCCGAGCTCGACGGGCACATCACCGAGCTGCGCAACGAGGCCCGGGCCGCCGCCGGGCTGGCCGACGACGTCGCCGAGGTCGCGCGCACCGCCACCGTGGCCTGGCGCGGCCGGGCGGCGGCGCGCGAGCCGGCGCGCACGCTGATCTATCGCCGGCGCGCCGACGGCGGCGTGATCGGGTTCGCGGTCGACGCGCCGATGCTCGAGGCCGCCGCGGGCGAACCCGCCGCGCTGCCCGAGCTCGCAGTTGCCAGCCACGCCCGCCCGCTGGTGCTCCTGCCCGGGACCTCGCCGGGGCCCGCGCTGCGCACGATCCAGCAGGTGCCGCTCGGCGCCGCGCTGCCGCACCTCAGCGTCGCGATCGTCAACCCGCTCGACGACCCCGATCCGCTCGACGAGGTGATCCGCCAGCGCTCGCGGCGCCACGTGATCTACACCTCGGCGCTGGCGATCGCGCTCGGCCTGGGCCTGCTCGCGCTGATCCGCGGCGCCGCGCGCGCCCGCGAGCTCGCGCAGCTCAAGAGCGACTTCGTCTCGACCGTGTCGCACGAGCTCAAGACCCCGCTGACCTCGATCCGGATGTTCGCCGAGATGCTCGAGCAGGGCGTGGGGCGGGGCGATCCGGCCAAGCTGGCGCGCTACCACGGCGTGATCGTGCAGGAGAGCCAGCGGCTGGGCCTCCTGATCGCGAACCTGCTCGACTACGCCCAGATCGAGAAGGGCACGCGGCGCTACACGCCGACCCGCGAGGCCATCGGCCCGCTCGCGCGCCACGCGGTGGCCACGTTCGAGACCCTGCGCGAGCCGGCGGGCGACCGCCGCAATCCGCTCGCGGTCGCGGTGTCCACCGAGGCGATGCACGCCGAGGTCGAGGTCGATCGCGACGTCGTCGTCGGCGCGGTGCTGAACCTGCTCGCCAACGCCGCCAAGTACGGCGGCGCCGGCCGGCCGATCGAGATCGCGGTCGACGCCGACGCCGGCGCGGCGTGGATCGGCGTGCGCGATCACGGGCCGGGGATCCCGCCGGCCGAGCAGGCGCGGATCTTCCGCGAGTTCTACCGCGCGCCCGAGGCCTACCGCTCCGGCGTCGAGGGCACCGGCCTGGGGCTCGCGCTGGTCAAGCGCCACATCGAGGCGCTCGGCGGCACGGTCGAGGTCGCGTCGCAGCTCGGCGACGGCGCGCGGTTCACGATCCGGCTACCGCGCGCGGCGGCGGCCGACGCAGCACCGGCCGCCCAGCAAGCGGAGGCGACATGACCCGGATCCTGGTCGTCGAGGATGATCCGTCGATCCGCATGGGGCTCGAGGACACGCTCACCGCCAAGGGCTACCAGGTCGACGCCGTGGCGCGCGGCGCCGAGGCCGTGGACAAGGCGATCGGCGGCCGCTACGACCTGGTCGTGCTCGACGTCATGCTGCCCGATCTCGACGGCTTCGAGGTCTGCCGGCGGATCCGCGCCAGCCGTGGCGCGTCGCGCAGCGTGCCGGTGATCATGCTGTCGGCGCGTGGCGCGGAGCTCGATCGCGTGCGCGGCCTCGAGCTCGGCGCCGACGACTACGTCACCAAGCCGTTCTCGCTGATGGAGCTCCTGGCCCGGGTCGCGTCGGTGCTGCGCCGCGCCGGCGGCGACACCGCCGAGCCGATCGGCCTTCAGTTCGGCGGCATCGCGATCGATCTGGTCGGCCAGGTCGCCCGGCGCGGTGACCAGCGCATCGAGCTGCCGAGCCGGGCGTTCGCGATCCTCAAGGTGTTCGCGAAGCGGCCGGGCGAGGTGGTCAGCCGCGACGTGCTGCTCGACGAGGCCTGGGGCTACGACGACTATCCCAACACCCGGACCGTGGACAACCACCTGGTCAAGCTGCGGCGCGCGCTCGAGGACGAGCCCGACAAGCCCCGGTGGCTGGTGACCGTACACGGCGCGGGCTACAAGCTCGATATCCCTCGGGATGCGGTGCAGTGGGGGCCCGGAGGTCCGGCGCGATGACAACCTCGTGACAAGGTTTTGCCAGGTCGTGACGCCGGGCGACATCGCCGCGACGCTTGGCTCGCGCCGCCTTGCTACCACCGTGATGGGCGAGGCGATGGCGCCGGCATCAGAGTCCCCACCTTCCGGCGGGATCCGCTCTGGTGCCGGCGCAGCGCCGATTGCGCGCGCGCTCGGGCTGGCCGCCGCCCTCGGGCTCGCCGCGTGCGGCGATGACGCGCGGCCCCGGCCGCGGCCCACCGAGATCGCCGCGTCCGATCGCGCGGCCGCCGACCCGGCGCGCGGCGTCACCACCGAGCTCGACGGCTCGACGCCCCAGCTCGGCGCCGCCGTGCTCGCCGAGCTCACCGGCGACGTCGCGGCCGCGCGCGCCGGGTTCGAGCGCGTGCTGGACGCCAGCGACGCGCCGCCCGCGCTCGCCGCCCGCGCCGCGCTGCACCTCGCGCGGCTCGAATCGCGCGCCGGCAAGAGCCGCCACGCGCTCGAGCTCGTGGCTCGCGCCTCGGCGCTCGCGCCCAGCGACCTCGCGATCTCCGAGGGCGTCGCCGAGCTCCAGGCCGACGTCGTCGCCGCCGCCGGCGCCGGCGACCTGCGCGGCCCGCGGCTCGGTACGCCGCTGCCGGGCGTCGAGCCCCGCGTCGCCGAGGCGTTCGCCGCCGCCGAGCGCGCGCTCGCCAAGGTCCACAAGCTCCGGCCGCGCCCGGTGCTCGAGGCGCTGTCAAGCTCGATCCGGATCAAGGAGGACGCCACCGAGAATGTCGCTGCGCGCTACCGCACGGTGGCCGAACACGGCGGTCTGGCGCAGATCGCCGCCAGTTACCGCGCCGGCAGCCTCTACCACGACCTCGCCCTCGGCCTTCTGTCCGAGCTGCCGCCCGAGCTCGATCCTGCCGTGGCGGCCGGCCTGCGCCGAACGCTGCGCGGCCGTGCGATCGCCTACCTCAAGAAGGCGGTGGCCGAGTACCGCAGCACGCTGGGGGCTCCGAAGCACCCCGACGACGAGCTGTGGCGCCTCGCGGCAGAGACCGACCTGCGCGGCGCGCGCGACCTGCTCGGCGAGGCCGGTGAGAGATGAGGGTCTTGCAGGTACAGGCCGCGCGACGCGACGCGCGGAGGGGTGAATCGACCGGCGCGACCTGCTCGGCGACGTCGGTGAGAGGGGAGAGGTGGCAACCTGCTCGGCGAGGCTGGTGAGAGATGAGGGGGCGAGCAGGGTCTTGCAGGTGCAGGGCCGCGCGACGCGACGCGCGGTGGGGTGAATCGACCGGCTTTGCCGGGCGAGAGGGGACGGGAACGTACGGGAACGTCCCCTCTGGATCGACCAGGTGAGAATGGTGTGAAGCTGATCCGTGCCAGGCGAACGCGCCGAGGGTGAACCGGGCGGCAGGAACGGCCGTCGCGGATCGCCACCGGCGAGGACCAGGCTTTCTGATCTATAGTCGGTGTCCCAGCGATGGCCAAGGACGGTCGAGCACTGCGCGAGGAGGCTGCGGCGGCGGTTGCGGCGGGAAAGCACAAGCGCGCGCTGGCGGCCTACCTGGAGCTCGAGCGGATCGAGTCCAACGACGCGCAGTGGGCCAAGCGGGCCGGGGAGACCTACCGCCGGCTCGGCAACAACTCGAACGCGATCGAGGCGTTCGAGCGCTCGGCCGAGCGCTACGCGCAGAACGGCTTCCTGGTCCAGGCGATCGCGGTGTGCAAGGTCATCCTCCAGATCGACCCCAGCCACGCCGAGACGTTTCGCCGGCTCGCCGAGATGAACGAGCGGATCGGCGCCAGCCAGACCCGCGCCGCGAGCATGGCCGACAACAACCCCGCGCTGCACGAGAACCCCAGCGTCGCGGCGATCCTGGGCCGGACCACGACCGAGAGCTCGCTGCGCCCGCTCGACGACGGCCTGTCGCGGCCGCGCAAGGACTCCGACGGCTACCGCCGGACCCAGCAGATCACGCCGCAGCCGATCGCGGTCGCGCGCGCCAAGAGCCGGCCGATCGCGCTGCCGCTCGGCGCCGCGCTCGACAGCATGGATCTCAAGACCGAGCTGCCGGCGCTGTATCCGCGCGAGGACGAGCTGCCGGGCATCCACGTCATCCCGATCGACGAGGAGTTCGAGGCAACCACGACCCACAACGTCGCGCGCGACTCGATGCAGCTGCTCGAGCTCGAGGCGCCGGGCGACGTGATCATCCCCGAGATCTCGGAGTCTACCGAGCTCGATCTGTCCGATCTCGAGGAGATCCCGCTGCCGCAGCCGCGCGTGATCGGCGCGGCGGCCGCCCGCGCGCTCGCCGCCACGCCGCTGTTCGCCGGCATGCCGAGCGATGCGCTCCAGGCCCTGGTCGCCAACCTCCAGCTGGTCTCGCTCGAGCGCGGCGAGGTCCTGTTTCGCGCCGGCGAGCCGAGCGACGCGCTCTACGTGATCGTCGAGGGCGAGCTGTCGGTGCAGAGCCCGGGGCCGCCGGCCACCGAGATGTCGCGCCTGGGGCCCGGCTCGTTCCTGGGCGAGGTCGCGCTGATGACCGATCAGCCGCGCTCGGCCACCGTGGTCTGCCTGCTGCCCGCCGAGCTCCTGCGGATCGATCGCCACACGCTGTCGCGCGTGCTCGCCAACCACGGCGACGTGCTGCGCGCGGTGCTGCGCTTCGTCCGCGATCGCCTGGTCGATCGCTGGATGCGGACCAGCCCGCTGTTCCGGCCGTTCAACGACGCCCAGCGCATCGAGCTCGCCGCCCGGTTCAAGTTCCTCGAGATCGACGCCGGCACCGTCGTGCTCGGCACCGGCGAGCGCCCCGACGGCCTCTACATCGTCCTGGCCGGCCAGTTCCTGGTCCTGCGCAACGGCTCGGCCGTGGCCCAGCTCGGCCCCGGCGACCTGATCGGCGAGACCGCGCTGCTCTCGGGCGGCGTGTTCAAGAGCGACGTCGTCGCCCGCGGCAAGGGCCTCGCGCTGTGCCTGCCCGCCGCCACGTTCCGCGAGGTCATCATGACCCACCCCCACGTCCTCGAGTACATCGGCGAGCAGGCCGAGCACAGCCGCCGCCTGCAGATCCTCTGACGCCGTCCTACTTGTTCGTCGGGCCTTGCGGGCTCGACGGCAGCTGGTCGCGCGGCACGCTGCCGGGCTTGCTGGGCGCGGCGTCCTTGGCCGGCGCCTCGGTGCGCGGGCCGATCAGGCCGCCGAGCGGGTTCCAGCCGAACGAGGTGGCGAGCAGCGCCCCGCCGAGCAGCAGGTAGACCACGCCGAAAAGGAAGTGGGTGCGACGAGCGAGCGAGAACAGCCCGCGCTTGCCGTCGCGCGCGCGCTCGTCCTGGTCGTCGGAGCGAAACGCGATACGGATGCGATAGGCGCCCCAGACAAAGGCCAGGAGGGCGATGCCGAGGGTGAGCCAGACAGGAACGCGCATGGCTGTGTCATCCGTACCATTGACAGCGCCGCGATGCCTGCGCCAGAGTGCACCAACTCCCGGCGATGCAGACCCAGCCAAAGTACAGGAATTCCGCGGCGTTCTACGACGTCGACGGAACCCTGATCAAGATCAACATCGTGCACGCGTTCGCGTTCTACGCATCGCGCCACGCGTCGCTCGCGGTCAGCGCCCGGAACACGGTCAAGACCGCGCTGTCGATCCCGGTGTTCTGGGCAGCCGACAAGCTGTCGCGCAAGTGGTTCAACGAGATCTTCTACCGCTCGTACGAGGGCGCGAGCGAGGACCGGCTGGTGGTGCTGTCCGAGGAGCTGTTCGAGGACGTCATCAAGCCCAACATCTATCCCCGGGCCAGGGACCTGATCGAGGACAGCCGGCGCGCCGGGCTGCGCCAGGTGCTGGTGTCGGGCGCGCTCGACTTCACGATGCGGCCGCTGGCCCGCTACCTCGGCGTCGACGACCTGATCGCCAACCAGCTCGAGTTCGTCGACAATTACGCCACCGGCAAGCTCAAGAAGCCGTTCGTCGCCGGCGCGACCAAGGCCGACATCATGCGCGCGTACGCCCGCCAGCACGGCATCGATCTGGGCGAGTCGTGGGCGTACAGCGACAGCTTCAGCGACTATGCGATGCTCGCCGTGGTCGGACACCCGACGGCGTGCAACCCCGATCTGCGATTGCGCTCCTTGGCCCGCTCGTACGACTGGCCGGTGCTCGATCTCGATGAGCCGCCCGATCGCTCGGTGGCGCGCCGGCCGCAGGGCCTCGCACCGGCCCGGCGGATCCGCGGGCGATCCACACAGCCCGAGTAGCCCCAGGAAGGCCGAGGAAGGATCGACGAGAACATGCGCGCCATCCGCCCCAAGATCCGCAGCCACACGCGCGAGCACATCGTCACGATCGACAACGACTCGGCGCCGCGGATCATGTTCAGCGGCGAGAACCTCCTGATCGAGGACCTGCCGGTCGGCACCCGCGTGATCTACCCCAAGCGGCCGATGACCCCGGTGGCCAATCCCCGGGCGGCGATCCGCTACGCGCTCAACCACCCCGAGGACTCCGACCCGCTGCACGCGATGCTGCAGCCGGGTATGAAGGTCACGATCGCGGTCGACGACATCTCGATGCCGCTGCCGATCATGCGCACGCCGGACGTCCGGCAGCTGGTGCTCGAGATCGTGTGCGAGATGCTGGCCGATCACGGGGTCGACGACGTCCACATCGTGATCGCGCTGGGGCTGCACCGCCGGATGCACGACTGGGAGATCAAGCGGATGGTCGGGCCGAAGGTCTGGGACGAGTACTGGCCCGACCGGCTGTACAACCACGACGGCTGCGATCCCGACGGCATGGTCGACCTCGGCAAGACCGCCCACGGCGAGATCGTCGAGATGAACCGGCGGGTCGCCGAGAGTGACCTGACGATCTACGTCAACTTGAACTTCGTGCCGATGAACGGCGGCCACAAGTCGATGGCGGTCGGGCTGTGCGGCTACGAGAGCCTCAAGGCCCACCACACGCCGCACAGCATCGTCGAATCGAGCTCGTTCATGGATCCGCCGCGGTCGTACCTGGCGCACTCGTTCAAGCGCCAGGGCGATCTGATCGAGAACGCGCTCAAGGTGTTCCACATCGAGACCGTGCTCAACAACCGCGCGTTCGATGGCCCGCTCGCGTTCCTGACCAAGAACGAGGACGACTTCACCGAGAGCGATCGCCTCAAGTTCCAGGCGATGAAGTGGACGCTCGACAAGCTGCCGTTCGCGGCGCGCCGCGAGATCTTCATGCGCACGCCGGCCGCGTACGAGATGATCGCGTGCTACGCGGGCGCCTGCGACCCGACCCACGACCGCACGGTGACCAAGCAGAACGAGCAGAACTGCGTCGAGGTCGACGGCCCGGCCGACATCCTGCTGTTCGGCATCCCGTACATCTCGCCGTACAACGTCAACAGCAAGGCGCTCAACCCGCTGCTCGTCCAGGTGATGGCGCTGGGCTACTTCTATCACATGTACCGGAACCAGCCGATCCTGCGCGACGGCGGGGTCCTGATCCTGACCCACCCGTGCTCGGACCGCTTC
>Ga0307515_10025806_pt1 | contig 10145 bp, 4 predicted proteins | sample 17_EM_MG_FD_194513 | JGI IMG/M metagenome (GOLD analysis project Ga0307515, IMG submission 194513) | Populus trichocarpa ectomycorrhiza microbial communities from riparian zone in the Pacific Northwest, United States - 17_EM | ecosystem: Host-associated > Plants > Roots > Unclassified | place...
CGCGCGGCGAGCGCGAACCGCGCGTCCTCGAGCGCCGTCGCCGCCCGCGCCACATCGTCGTCCCTCATGCGATACCGAAGTGGTCAGTCGAACGCACACCACAATGTATCGCCGCGCGAGAAAAACTTGAATACTTACTACCGCACTTCGCGGCTGCTGCGCGGCGCGCCAGCGTGCGTGGAAGCGCGTTGGTTTCGCGTTTCGGGGGCGGTTGCGCACAGTGCGCCCATGCCACGCTGTGGGGCTACGCCGGCTGGTCGCCGAGCGCGGATTGCAGGACGCGCGCGACGTGAACCGCGGTACGTCCGGCGCCGTCGGAGATCTGATGGCGGCAGCTGGTGCCGTCGGCGACGAGCCAGGCCTCTGGCGCCGCGGCCCGCACCGCGGGGAGCAGGCTGCGCTCGGCCATCCGCATCGAGATCTCGTAGTGCTCGGCCTCGTAGCCGAACGCCCCGGCCATGCCGCAGCAGCTCGACTCGATCACCCGGACCGACAGCCCGGGGACCAGCCCGAGCGCGGCGACGACGTCGGGCATGGTCCCCATCGCCTTCTGGTGGCAATGGCCGTGGACCAGCGCCTCGCGGCGGCCGGTGTCGTGGAGCGTCAACGAGAGGCTGCCCCGGCGGCGCTCGGCGACGAGCAGCTCCTGGAGCAGCACCGCCTGGCGCACGATCGCCGGGACCGCGCCGCCGCCGACCACGACGGCGAGCTCGTCGCGCAGGGTCAACAGGCACGACGGCTCGATGCCGACGATCGGCACGCCGCGTTCGGCGTGCGGCCCGAGCGCCGCCACCAGCCGCGTCAGCTCGACCCGGGCCTCGTCGACGAGGCCAGCGCTGAGGAACGTCCGCCCGCAGCACAGCGGCCGCGCCGAGCGGTCCTCGACCACGGTGTAGCCGCCGGCCTCGAGCACCGCCCGCGTGGCGCGCGCGTTCTCGGGCTCGAAGTAGCGCGAGAAGCAATCGGCGAACAGCACGACCTCCTTGCCGCCCGGCCGCGCCGGTTCGGGCATGGGCCTGGGCACGGGCCTGGGCTCGTAGATGTCGCTGCGCCACGCCGGGAGCTTGCGCCGCCGGGTCATCCCCGACAGCTTCTCGCCCAGGTAGGCCAGGCCGGGGACGCGGTTGCGCAGGTTGATCAGCGGCGCGAGCCGCCGCGCCGTCTGGGCATAGCGCGGCAGGTACGCGGTGAGCCGGGCCGAGCTCGACAACCCGTGGCGCGCGTTCCAGTGGTGCAGGAACTCGATCTTCATCCGCGCCATGTCCACGCCGGTCGGGCACTCGCGCCGGCACGCCTTGCACCCGACGCACAGGTCCATCGTCTGCTTCATGTCGTCGGACACCAGCGCGTCGGGGCCGAGCTGTCCGGTCAGGGCGAGCCGCAGGCTGTTGGCGCGGCCGCGGGTCGCGTCGCGCTCGTCGCCCGTCGCCTGGTAGCTCGGGCACATCACCGCGTCGAACTTGCGGCAGCTGCCGTTGTTGTTGCACATCTCGGTGGCCGCCAGGAGCCCGCCGGACTCCGACCAGTCGAGCGCGGGAATGACCTTGAGCGCGGCATACCCGGGCCGATAGCGGAACAGGCTGCGGTCGTCCATCCGCGGCGCGCGCACGATCTTGCCCGGGTTGAACAGCCCGCGCGGATCGAAGGTGTCCTTGACCGACTCGAACGCGCGGACCATGCGGTCGCCGAACATCATGGTGTGGAACTCGGAGCGCGACAGCCCGTCGCCGTGCTCGCCGGAGTGCGAGCCGCGATACTCCTTGACGATGGTGAACGCCTCCTCGGCGATCGCCCGCATCGTCCGCGCGCCGGCCTCGTCCTTCATGTTGAGGATCGGCCGGACGTGGAGGCAGCCGACCGACGCGTGCGCGTACCAGGTGCCCTCGGTGCCGTGGCGCTCGAACAGCCGGGTCAGCCGCTCGGTGAACTCCGCCAGATCGGTCAGCGGCACCGCGCAGTCCTCGATGAACGAGATCGGCTTTCCGTCGCCCTTCATCGACATCATGATGTTGAGCCCGGCCTTGCGCACCGCGGTCATCTCGGTCTGCGCCGCGGCGTCGAGCAGCGGCACCACCGCGCCGGGGTGGCCGTGATCGGCCAGCAGCTGCTCGAGGCGCGAAAGCGCGGCCGCGAGCGGCGCCTGGTCGTCGCCGGCGAACTCGACCAGCAGGATCGCGTCGGGCGCGCCGCGGACGTGGCGATCGAGCGTGGCGCGAAACACCGGCAGCTCGCGCGCGAGCTGCATCATCTTGCGATCGACCACCTCGACCGCGGTCGGCGACAGCTCGACGATGAACCGCGTCATGTCCATCGCGTCGAAGAACCGCGCGAAGTGGCAGACCGCGCCGATCCTGTGGCGCGGGATCGGGCTGAGCTTGAGCTTGACCCGGGTGAAGAACCCGAGCGTGCCCTCCGAGCCGACCAGCAGCCGGGCGAGGTTGGGGCGCGGGCCGGCGAGCGCCTCGAGGTTGTAGCCGCCGACCCGGCGCATCACCTTGGGCGTGCGCAGCGCGATCTCGTCGGCGGTCGCGGCGTGGAGCGCGCGCATCGCCGCCGCCAGCTCGGCGAGCCGCGGCGGGTCGGCCGCGCGGTCCGGGCCGAGCTCGCCGAACACCACGCGGCTCGCGTCGGCCAGCACCGCCTCGACCTCGAGCACGTTGTGGACCATCAGGCCGTACTTGATCGATCGCGTGCCGGCGGAGTTGTTGCCGGTCATCCCGCCGATCGTGGCGTGGGCCGACGTCGAGACGTCGACCGGGAAGTGCCAGCCGGTGGCCTTGAGCTGGCGGTTGAGCTCGTCGAGCACGATGCCGGGCTGCACCGTCGCGGTGCCCGCCGCCGCGTCGATCTCGAGCACGCGGTTCATGTGGCGGCTGGTGTCCATGATCACGGCGCGGCCCAGCGGCTGGCCGTTCTGCGAGCTGCCGCCGCCGCGCGGGATCACCGGGAAGCCATCGTCGCGGGCGAGCGCGACCGCGGCGACCACGTCGTCGGCATCCCGCGGCAGCGCCACGCCGATCGGCTCGATCTGGTAGATCGACGCGTCGGTCGAGTACCGGCCGCGGGTGAACGCGTCGAACAGGACCTCGCCACGCATGGCTTGCGCCAGCCGCGCCGCGAGCGCGGGATCTCCGATCTGCGGCGCCATCGTTACTGCGGCTTTCCGGGCCCAACCTGTTGCGCGACCGGCAGCGCGGTCTCGGGCTGGTCAATGAACTTGCGATGGGGACGCATGGTGAACGACAGCGCGGTGCCGACGAGCAGGAGGCCGATCGAGCCGTAGAATGGCATGTGGTAGTCGTTCTTGGTGAGGTCGAGGATGTAGCCAAAGGCGAACGGCGAGACGATCGCCGCCACCGCCGAGCCGGTGTTCATCATCCCGCTGGCCGTGCCCGCGTACTGCGGTGCGATCTCCATCGGCACCGCCCAGATCGGACCGATCACGAGCTCGAGGAAGAAGAACGCCAGCGACAGGCACACCGTCAACGTGACGAGGTCATGCGGCGACAGCACCGGGATCATGAAGCCCGCGGCGCCCAGCATACCGACCACGATCACCACGAGGCGCGAAAACACCACCCGGCCGGTCCGGTGAAGCAGGTAGTCGCTGACGACTCCCCCGATGGCGTCGCCCACGAAGCCGGACAGGTACACGATGGTCAGGGGGAGCACGGACTTCTTGAGGTCGATCTTGAAGTTCTCGAGAAAGAACGTCGGCAACCACGTGAGCATGAGCCAGAGCGTCCAGCCGTAGCAGAAGTACGTGAGCGTCACCGGAAGCATGCGGATCGTCAGCCTGCGCCACGGCACGTTCCTGGCCGCGGTTTTGGGCGCGCCGTGGGGCGGCAAAGGAGCGAGATCCTCCGCCGTGATCGCCGCGTGCTCGCGCGGGTCATCGCGATAGTACAGCCACCAGACGATGACCCAGACCAGGCTCGCGCCGCCCAGGACGACGAACGCGACCCGCCAGTTCCACCGTAACATCAAGGTCGTGACGAGCAGCGGTGTGATCGCGTTGCCGAGCCGCGAGAAGGCATGCGTCAGGCCCTGCGCGTAGCTGCGCCGGCTGGCCGGAATCCAGCTCTGCATCGCGCGGGTCGCGGTGGGGAAGGTCGCGCCCTCGCCCAGGCCGAGCGCGACGCGGAAGATCACCAGCGATACCATGCCGACCGCGAGCCCGGTCATAGCCGTGGCGATCGCCCAGATCCCGCCACACAGGAACAGCGTCTTGCGCGCACCGAGTCGATCACCGAGCCATCCACCCGGCACCTGGAGCAGCGCATACGGATATCCGAACGCGGACAGCACGAAGCCCAGTTGCGTGTTGGAGAGCGCGAACTCCTTCTTGATCGTGCTAGCCGCGGTGGAGAGGTTCACCCGGTCGATGTACGTGAGGAAATACATCGCGCAGAGCAGCAACAGTACGATGCTGGGAGCGCTCGGCTTGCGGAGCTTCATGGGCGGTCCTCTCGGTTCAGATCGCTTGTCGATCGCCACCACCCGCCATCCACACGACAGCAACGTACTAGGATTGCGCGCCGTCGCAGAGAAACTTCATCGCGTCCTGTGCGCCGCCGGGCCGATGCGGCACTCCCGCAATACTCAATCCCATCTCGACACCGGCCAGCGTCGCCACCAGGGTCAGGTCATTGAGGTCCCCGAGGTGGCCGATACGAAACACCTTGCCGGCCAGCCGGGCGAGACCCACACCGAGCGACATGTCGAACCGCGACAGCACCGCGGCGCGGAACACCTCCGCGTCGTGCCCGGCGGGCATCATCACCGCGGTGAGCACGCTGGAGTACTCGGCTGGCTCGGCACACAGGATCTCGAGGCCCCAGGCCCGCACCGCGCGCCGCGTGGCCTCGGCGAACCGCGCGTGCCGGGCGAACACGTTGGCCAGCCCCTCCTCGCGCAGCATGACCAGCGCCTCGCGCAGCCCGTAGAGCAGGCCGGTCGCCGGGGTGTAGGGGAAGAACCCGCTCGCGTTGTTCTTGAGCATGTCCTCCCAGTCCCAGTACGACCGCGGCATCCCGCCCTGCTTCGCGGCGGCGAGCGCCTTGTCGCTGACCGCGTTCATCCCCAGCCCCGGCGGCAGCATCAGGCCCTTCTGCGAGCACGCGACGGTGACGTCGGCCCCCCAGTCGTCGTGGTGGTACTCGATCGAGCCGAGCCCCGAGATCGTGTCGACCAGCAACAGCGCGCCGTGACGCGCCCGGTCGATCGCCTGGCGGATCTGCGGGATCCGGCTGGTCACGCCGGTCGAGGTCTCGTTGTGGACGACCATCACCGCCTTGATCGTGCCGGGGCGATCCTCGGCGAGCCGGGCCTCGACCACGCCGGGATCGACGCCGTGCCGCCAGTCGCCGGCGACGAAGTCGACCACCAGGCCGAGGCGCTCGGCGATCCGCTTCCACAGCGTGGCGAAGTGGCCGGTCTCGAACATCAGCACGCGGTCGCCGGTCCGGAGTGTGTTGACGATCGCCGCCTCCCACGCGCCGGTGCCCGACGACGGGAACACGATCACCGGCCCGCGGGTGCCGAACACCGGGCCAAGGCCCTCGAGCACGTCGGTGGCGAGCCGCGCGAACTCGGGCCCGCGGTGATCGATCGTCGGCCGATCCATCGCGCGCAGCACGCGATCGGGGACATTGGTCGGGCCGGGGATCTGGAGGAAGTGCCGGCCGCTCCGGAAGCTCGCAGGCGCGGATTTCGCAGACTGCATGGGACCGCAGTCTACCGATCACCAGACAATCACTGCAACGCCGCGATCAGGACAAGTCAGATCAGCGCAGCCCGCCGCCGAGCACGCGGTACAGCGTGACGCGATTGCCCAGCACCGACAGCTGGGTGGCGACCAGCGAGTTCTTTGCGCCGTAGAGTGCGCGCTGCGATACCAAAGTGGTGAGGAAGGTATCGACGCCCGCCTTGTAGCGGGCCTGCGCGAGATCGAAGCTCCGGGTCGCGGCCTCCGACAGCGCCTGCTGCGCGGCGAGCTGCTCGACGATCGTGCTGCGGGTGGCCAGGGCGTCGGCGACCTCGCGGAACGCGCTCTGGATCGCGAGCTCGTAGCTGGCGATGAACAGCCGCTTCTGGGCCTCGGTGAACTCGACGTTGGCGCGCTCGGCGCCGCCGTGAAACAGCGGCATCGCCAGGCTCGGCGCCAGGGTGAACACCGCGGCCGGGCCGGTGAACAGCGCGGCCAGCGCGGCGCTCGCCAGGCCGCCGCTCGCGGTCAGGCTCAGCGACGGGAACAGCTGGGCCCGCGCCGCGCCGATGTTGGCGTTGGCGGCCTGCAGGTCGTGCTCGGCCGCGCGGACGTCGGGGCGCTCGAGCAGGACAGCCGACGACAGCCCGACCGGGACGTCGGCGAACCAGTCGAGCTGCTCGGGCAGCGCCTCGGGCAGGAGCGCGTCGCCGATCGGACCGCCGGCGAGCAGCTCGAGCGCGTCGCGGTCCTGGGCGATCGCCGCGGTCAGGAGCGCGACGTCGGCGCGGGCCTGCTGGTACACGGTCGCGGCCTGCCAGTAGTCGCCGCGGTTGGACGTGCCGCCGGTGACCAGCTGCTCGGTCAGGTCCATGGTCTGCTTCGAGCTCGCCATGGTGTCCCGGGCGATCGCCAGCCGGCTCCGGTCGGCGGCGATCGTGACGTAGGCGCTCGCGATCTCGGCGACCAGGCTGATCTGGGTCGCGCGCGCGGCCTCGAGCGTCGAGAGGTACGCGGCGAGCTTGGCGTCGGACAGGCTCTTGAGCCGGCCGAAGACATCGATCTCCCACGACGCCAGGGCGCCGACCGAGTACAGCGTGGACGTCGCGGTGTCGTTGCCGGGGCCGACCAGCGCGCGCGCCGTGGTCACCGACGCCGACGCGTCGAGCGAGGGCAGCTGCTGGGCGCGCTGGATCCGGTACTGGGCGCGCGCCGACTCGATCGCCAGCGCGGCCTTGCGCAGGTTGCGGCTGCCGGCCAGCGCCTGCTCGATCACCTTCTGGAGCCGCGGCTCGCGCACGAACTGGCGCCACGGCAGGTCGGCCGCGGTCGCCGTGCCGTTGCCGCCGGGCAGGCTCGCCGGCACCGGCGCGGCCGGGCGCTGGTAGGCCGGCGCCATCGAGGTGCAGCCCCCGATCGCAGCGAGCACCAGCACGAGCGCGGCGCGCGTCACGACATCACCCGCTTGCCGCGGAACAGCTTGCGCACGACCACGAAGAACACCGGGACGAAGAACACCGCGACCACGGTGCCGGTCAGCGTGCCGCCGACGATGCCGGTGCCGATCGCCACGCGGCTGTTGGCGCCCGCGCCGGTCGACACCGCGAGCGGCATGACGCCCGCGACGAACGCCAGCGACGTCATCAGGATCGGCCGCAGCCGGAGCCGGGCGCCGGTCACCGCCGCGTCGATCAGGCTCGCGCCGCGGTGGTAGGCGTCCTCGGCGAACTCGACGATCAGGATCGCGTTCTTCGACGACAGCCCGATCGTGGTGAGCAGCGCGACCCGGAAGTACACGTCGTTCTCGAGGCCGCGCAGGGTCGCGGCGAGCACCGCGCCGACGATGCCGAGCGGGATCACCATCAGCACCGAGAACGGCACCGACCAGCTCTCGTAGAGCGCGGCGAGACACAGGAAGATCACCAGGATCGAGATCAGGTAGAGCTTGAGGGTCTGGCCGCTCGCGAGCTGCTCCTGGTACGACAGCCCGCTCCACGAGTACGTCGTGCCGGGGATCGTCTTCTGGATGTTCACCAGCTCGTCCATCGCGGCGCCCGAGCTCACGCCCGGCGCGCCCGCGCCCTGGATGTCGTAGGCGGCCAGGCCGTTGTAGCGCGCCAGCGACTCGGCGCCGAACGTCCAGCCCGTGGTCGAGAACGCGCTGAACGGCGTCATGCTGCCGGTGGATCCGCGCACGTACCACGCGGCGAGATCCTCGGGCTTGCTGCGGAACGGCGCGTCGCCCTGGACGAACACCCGCTTGACCCGCCCGCGATCGACGAAGTCGTTGACGTACACCCCGCCCCACGCCGCCGACAGCGTGCTCGAGATGTCGCCGGGCGCCACGCCGTGCGCGGCCGCCTTGGCCTGATCGATCTCGATGTGGAGCTGCGGGGTCTCCGGGAGATCGCCGCGCCGGACCCCGACCAGCCTGGGGTTCTTGGACGCGCCCCCGACCAGCTGATCGCGCGCCCGCGCCAGCGCCGCCCGGTCGGTCGCGCCGGTGGCCTGGAGCTCGAAGTCGAAGCCCTCGGACTGCCCCAGGCCCTGGATCGCCGGCGGGGTCAACGCGAAGATCTGCGCGTCGCGGACCTGCGACAGCGTGCCGATCGCGCGGTTGGAGATCGCCTGCGAGGTGTTGTCCTTGCCGGGGCGCTCGTCCCAGTCCTTGAACGCGACGAACGCGATGCCGGTGTTCTGGCCCACGCCGAGGAAGCTGAACCCCGAGACCGTGAACAGCGCCTCGACGTTGGCCTTCTCGGTCTCGAGGTAGTGATGCTCGACGACCTTGGCGACGTCGCCGGTGCGCTGCAGCACCGCGCCCGACGGCAGGGTCCAGATCGCGAAGCCCAGGCCCTGATCCTCGGGCGGCAGGAACCCGGTCGGCAGCCGGATCAGCATCAGCGCCATCGCGCCGACGATCGCGGCGTAGGGCACCAGCCAGCGCAAGGGGCCGCGCACCATGCGGGCGACCCCGCCGCCGTAGCCGCGCGCCATGGCGTTGAACCCGCGGTTGAACCAGCCGAACGGCCCGCGCCGCGGCGCCGTGTCGTGCGCGGTCGCGCGCAACAGCGACGCGCACATCGCCGGCGTGATCGTCAGCGCGACGAACACCGACAGCAGCATCGACGCCACGATCGTGATCGAGAACTGGCGGTAGATCACGCCGGTCGAGCCGGTGAAGAACGCCATCGGCAGGAACACCGCCGACAACACGGTCGCGATCCCGACCAGCGCGCCGGTGATCTCCTTCATCGATCGCACGGTCGCGTCGAGCGGCGACAGCTTGTCCTCGCGCATCAGCCGCTCGACGTTCTCGACCACGACGATCGCGTCATCGACCAGGAGGCCGATCGACAGCACCATGCCGAACATGGTCAGCGTGTTGATCGTGTAGCCCAGGACCCGCAGCACACAGAACGTCCCGAGCAGCACCACCGGCACCGCGATCACCGGGATCAGCGTCGCGCGCCAGCTCTGGAGGAACACGAACATCACGATCACGACCAGCACGATCGCCTCGATCAAGGTCTTGACGACCTCCATGATCGACAGCTTGATGAACTTGGTGGTGTCGTACGGATACGATACCGACCAGCCCGGCGGCAGCGTGCCCTCGAGGCCCTTGACCGCGGTCTTGACGTTCTCGGCGACCTCCATCGCGTTCGCGTTGGGCGCGAGCTGGACCGCGAACCCCGACGCGGGGTGGGTGTTGAGCCGGACCGCGACGTCGTACGACTCGCTGCCGAGCTCGACCCGGGCGACGTCGCCGAGCCGCACGGTCGCGCCGGTGGTGTCGTACTTGACGATGACGTCGCGGAACTGCTGGACGGTGCGGAGCTTGGACTGCGCGGTGACGGTGGCGTTGAGCTGCTGGCCCGGCGGCGCCGGCTGCTGGCCGATCTTGCCGGCCGAGACCTGGACGTTCTGCGTGGCGATCGCGGCCTCGACGTCCGACGGCATCAGCTTGTAGGCCATGAGCCTGGCCGGATCGAGCCAGATCCGCATCGCGTAGCTGCCGCCGAACACCTGGAGGCTGCCGACGCCGTCGACCCGGGCGATCGGATCGACCAGCGTGCTGGCGACGTAGTCCGAGATGTCGTTGTTGCTCGCCCGATCCGAGCCGTCGAAGATCGCCACGACCATCAGGAAGTTGCTCTGCGCCTTGGACACCACGATGCCCTGCTGCTGGACCGCGGCCGGCAGCCTGGGGATCGCCTGCTGGACCTTGTTCTGGACCTGGACCTGCGCGGTGTCGGCGTTGGTGCCCTGCTTGAACGTGACGCTGATGGTGGCCGCGCCGGCGGAGCTCGACGAGCTCGAGAAGTACTGCAGCCCGTCGATCCCGGTGAGCTGCTGCTCGAGCACCTGGGTGACGCTGTTCTCGACGGTCTCGGCCGACGCGCCGGGGTAGCCGGCGGCGATGTTGACGCTCGGC
>Ga0307515_10025807_pt1 | contig 10145 bp, 2 predicted proteins | sample 17_EM_MG_FD_194513 | JGI IMG/M metagenome (GOLD analysis project Ga0307515, IMG submission 194513) | Populus trichocarpa ectomycorrhiza microbial communities from riparian zone in the Pacific Northwest, United States - 17_EM | ecosystem: Host-associated > Plants > Roots > Unclassified | place...
TTCCTTATAGTGCATTATCGTCCCTCTATATATATATACCGTCTACTAGTCTAGTTCCCTTTATTATATAGTAACTCTAACTATCTTTATAATCTCTGGCGAAATAACCCTATTTCCCGTAATTTATACAAGCTCCCTTTTTAAACCATCTTTCTTATTATAGAGTCCGCCTAAATGTCTTCTGCTACTAAAATCCCTAATTCGGCCTTTGCTCCTTAGACCTTCAATTACTTAATCCTTATCCTCTTAGTTTCTATAGTATCTTACTCTATCTCTTATAGGCTTCTTTAGTACCACTTAGGTCTATTAGCTCTGCGCCATACTATAGTTTCTAACTTGGCTTTGGTTAATGCGTACTCTACGCCTTATATAACTATAGAACTCTATCCTAACCTCTCTTAATCTGTTCCCTTTAGTAGATCCTATTGTTAATCTTTATTGCTTAATTTATTAACTCCCTTAGGGTATCTATATCTTCTATTAGAATAATTACGTCCTAGACTTTAGCCTTAAGTCCCTGTTTATACTATGCTATAAGCGCCCTATTATTCTACTTAACTTATATTACTAGTGTTTAGAACTGCGTTATATACTTAATAGCTAAGGTTTGTTACGTAATGTCTTAAAGCTTTCTTTCCGCTATAGTTATTGCCTCTAGGTCTCTAAATATCTGTATAAGTCGCTCTATAAATCTATTCTAGCTTAAGAATATAAACCGTACTTCTTAGTTTGTTATTATTATTCTATTTGCTTGTATCTCTATAAGGTAAGGCTTAAACTATTTAAGTACTCTTCCTAATAAGAACAATCCTGTATACGCTATTTAATCCATAGGTATTGCTAGCTTTGCTCCCTTTTGCGTAACCTTAAAGTGCATTTATATAAGGAATCCTTTAAGCTTTAATCTCTCTCCTAAGAATCTTTTAATTGATAGTAACTTAACCTTTACTACTCCTATCCTATTAACTCTTTGTTTAAGTGCCGTATTATTTTCTATTAACTAGTTAACTATTTTTTATAGTTGTCCAACCGTTATAGGTTGTTGTAAGTTAATATCTGCTATACTGGTATTACCTCCTGACCCTAAAGTAGTTGCCGCCGTCAATAGCGTCGTAGTGGCTGCTTTTGGTGGCATGTTGTTCGACTTTTAACACCGTAACTAGGTAGTAATTGTGTAACGGAACCTTGTAGTAAGTACTACGATGGATCCTATTATTGGGCTAGGTGTATAGGTAATGTGTAAAGTTAACAACGTAATAATAACTAGTAGAGTGGTTACCTAATAGATTAACTCTAATTATATTCTAAGAATTACTATAAGGAAGGAACTATCTAGGTAGGGACTGAGGGTCCTTAAATATACAACTGTACTCCTATAAAATCCTTCTTATATATAATGTACGTGATGTACGTGATATACGTGATGTTCCTCCTATACTTCGCGTTCCTTACGTATTACATTATATGACTTGTACTACTATTCCTCGTCATATAGTTCTACCGGCTCTATCCTGGACCGTGCCCGTATTAACCAACTAGCTTCCTCTAACTCTTCTCCAAGTAGTCGTAGCATCGTACTTAAAGCGTCCGTAATACTTTGGAGACTTTTAGGTATCTAAGAAAATCTACCCCTCTAAATCCATTATATTAATCGAACCTATACACTTTCTCTAATGTCCTTTAATCTCTTAAGATTAAACATATTCCTTAGCCGCCTATTATATCCTCTAGGTAAGTATAGACAAAAGTCTAGTTCCTTTAAATAAATATCCTTATTTAATATATATCAAACAATCTCACAAATCTTGTTACTCGTCTTATTATTTATATATACTATTTTCATATTTAGCAGTAATTAAAAGGCGGACTAGTTGTTATAACTTACAAAAAACCACCATATAACCCTTTTAACCTTCAATTTTAGATCTAATTAGACTTTTAGCGTTTATAACGGTGTATATTATACTAATACGCTCTCTAGGGTAAATAATATCTCCTCACTTTATTTAGCTAAAAAGATAGTTACTTAAGATAAAAAGCTAAATATTTAAAATCTAATACCTAATTAATACGAATACCTTATATCATATCTAGAAGTAAATAAACCTTATTAATGTCTCTACTAAATAGCTTTACTATTATATCAGCGACCCAAGCCGCGTATACTTTAGAGAGGTTATTAGTAAGTCATTCCTATAGAAGTATAAGAGAGCTTACGTTTAGAGCCTAATTCCTAAAATAGAGCGATTCTTCGGGTTTTTACTTCGCAATTATAGCATCCCTTTAGAAGCTATATAATATATAGAAGCTAACCTACTATTCTAATCCCTATAGTAAATAGTAAGACCGTCCTATATAATTTAAGGTTAAGTTTATTTCTATATAGTCCCTTAATTACAGCTCTTATTTTAGAATTATAGACAAGATTATTATTAGCGTATAAGAATAGGCTTCTAGTAAATCCACTCCTTTTCTAGATAATTAAAACTATAACATTATTGCCCTCAGCATCACAATACCACTAGGATACGTAAAAGGGATGTGATTATATAAATAAGGTATAGTTCACTCCTAGAATACAGAGGTATATATACTAGCTAGCTTAAGGCTTCTAAGGCCTTAATAGTTAGATATATATATAAACTAGATCCGGAACGGGTATCTCCCTCCTATAAGGTATCTTAATAGCTATTTATTATATTCTTGCTCAATTTAGCGGCTTTCCATACTTAACGTTATGGTATAGCACTTAACTAAATTATAGAACAGCTATAAATATCTAAAGGCATATTACTGCGAATAAATATACCGCTAGCGGCGTTAATAACTCTTTAAATAGACTATAAAGATATATTATAGCTATAACTATAGCGCTAAGTATTAGGTGGAGCTTCGAGAAGATTTCATAGGCGTATTAACATATACTAGCGACAGAAGAGAGCAGTATAATAGCCATAGTAATAGCAGCCTAAAGAGCTCTATTAGCTTATATTTACTTCCTAAAACTAAATTTAGCTTACTATTAGCTCCGCCACATCTAAATATATACGTAGGTTAGGCTTCTGTAAAGATATAGCCGCCGCCATATAAATAAGGCCTTTAACTATAGCCACTCTTCCTAACTATCAGTGTATCTAGGCGTAGGTACTAAGCCTAATTCCATAGCGGCTAGCAATAAGATTTATCTAGGCCCCTAATAACAGTGGCGTAAGATTAATTATAAACATTAGTCTAGAGCGTCTTATTAGCCTAGAAATATCTTTAACTTAAACAGTAATACAAAAAACGTTTGCTACTAAGAATGCCAAAATTAAAACCGCGTTAAATAGCATTGTCTTTCTAGAACCTCTTAAATATCAATAGATCTGTGAATAAAATACATACTTATAAAAATAAAATATTGCGTAGGTGCGGGCAAATTTAATAGTTTTTAATAGTGGAGAAGCGGTAATAAATAAAGCTATAAAGCCTAAGCCCACTAAATACCATTGTGTAATATCTATAGTAAGTAAGAACGGTGATTTTCAAAGCCTATAAGCGCGGCGTACACTTACCATCCGTGCTTTATATTTAACCGACTTCAGCTTAAAATATACTAATATTAGTTACACTTTAAAAAGGTAGGATAACGGAAATAGGTCCTTTACCAAAAGCAGTAATATTATTAGATTAGCGGTAATTTAGCGTGCTAGATGGAGCCAACTTGTTCTAGCAGTAGATTAAGTACTTTTATTAGTGGCGTTAAGTGGATTTAGAAGCTTTAGCGCTCTTAAAGCGCTAATACTATACCTAAAATAGAAGTCCTTAAGTAGTAACGGGTACGTATATAGGGGGAAGCAGTTAGGGCAGTAAGGGGCACAAGCTTATATAGTTACTACCTATATATATACTATGCACGGGCCTATCCCATTCTTCTATAGCATACTTTAATTAGACACAAGTTTAATAAGTCTAAAATTATATCTATTTTTTTTCTTCTAATACCTAAAATATACTAAGACTTGCTATAAATAGTATATATTAAAACTAGAGCGCTATAGCACTTAGTAGATGGAGTAGATTTTGCCTTAGATCTACGCCATACTAATTTAATAAGATTACTAGCTAAGAGCCTTAAGCTTTTTTTAAAAATAGAATTTTCGCTAATATACGGCCGGCGATCTAAGACTAGAGGATTAGAAACATTTATATACTTTATAGTATATACTATAGCAAAGCAAAAGCAGTTAGTTAAACTTTATAATAAGCAACTAAAGAGACGGTTGGATGGCCTAAAAAGTAAATACTACTAGTATAGAAAGTTAGAAAATATTAATTTGGTATTAATTATCCAGAACTATAAAAAAAAAAGAGATCTATATATATATATTAACAGATCTAGAGTTATAGTAGCCGTCTAAGGAGTAAGTTATAAGTGGGTAGCTAAGTTATAGGTATCTTTACTTTTAACGTCTAGTAAATAGCTAGTATATCCTAAGTCTATAAACGAGCTACCTATAGATATAGAGAGAATTAGGTTAGGAAAGTATTTAAGGCCTATAAGTACGGCTAGGAAGAAGATATTAAAAAAGGTTAGGGAAGCGATTATATTTAGGGAATTAATATTTAAAGAAGGGCAGATATTAGAAACAAATCTACCTAAAAGATTAGTTGTAAAAAACGTACTAATCTTTCTAGAACTACTATCGTTTAATTTAACTATACTAAAGAGGAGAAAAGTATAAGCAGGTTTCCTTTAGCGTCTTCTATATTAGGACCGTGGTTATTAGGGATTAAATAGAGGAGGTAATAGTAAGGGTGTAGCCTTAGGCTTAATAGATTAGAGGGGAGTAAAAAAGTATATTATCAGAGTTATAAGATAAGTTAAAAATTAGCGTATAATAAAATATAAAAGTATCTGTTATAACTTAGGTTCGTAGGTAAGAGAATATAGTTATATTAAGTGGGCAGCACCTCTTATATTCCGCTATAGGGAACTTTATAGTATATATAATAAAATAACTACTACCTAACTCCACCATTACTATTATTAGTAATAATAATAACGTTATTTTTAAGTCGTAAGCTAATATAGCACTATCCGCCTAAGTATTTAAACCCTTACACACCGCGCTAAAAGCCCCGTATTGGACGGTTTATAAGCGCTCTACCTACTTTAGTTAATCTTATTCTACCTATATAATCTTAAAACGTTAAAACCAAACTAAACCCTTATTATACGGCATAATTAGTATATTAAGCACCTTGATAGACTTCCTATATAATAACCCCTTAGGGTACTAAGGTATCGGAGGTTATAAAGGGCATAGATATAGTTAATATAAAGATAAATAGGGAACAACTTAAGGGCTAGTTAATTTGGCTCTAAAGGCTATAGATAGAGTTAATACTAAAACTTAAAGGGGACGTTAAAGGTGCTATAAAATCACTTAAGGAACGCCTTTAGAGCTAGGTTAACGAGGTTAGAAGTGCATTAATATAATATAGCAATTTAAAAATACCTAGACGATCCTATCCAACCTATTATAGCGCCTATTTAAAATTAGAAACAGCCAGAGAGTATTTTAGGTTTTAGTAACGTAGGGCCTATAGTATAGTAACCTCTAATATCCGGGCGATTTTATACAGTAAAATGTAAGGTGGAGACGGATAATAGGTCTAAGTTAAAAGGGATTAGAAGAAGAGAACAATTTATAATAATATAGTAAAATTGCTTATTTTATAAAACAAAGGTAGTAAAAGGCAGAATAAGATAATGTAGGTAGGGCTATAAGCGACGTTTATTTCTAAGAGGACTTAGGGAGAGGTTTTAAAATAATATACCGCTATATTAGAATAAAGGATGTCTTTTATAGTGCGGTGCTTAGATAGAGGGCTACTTTAGATTTAACGGACCACTAGCGTATCTACAATTTTTCCTAAAAGCAGTCCCGTTAAAGGGCTGAAATTAGACCCTAAATATAACCTAATATAAATAAGTTGTGCTTAAATAGCAGTAGATTTACTCTATATACACTATAACCTTATAAAAACCTAAACATTAATTTATTCTATCCTTTATCTTATAGCATTTTGCTATATCGCTAACATATATATTTTGCTTCCTTTTAATAGCTTTTCTATGCTACTAAGGTCTTACCTATACTTAGAATAAATAACTTACGGTTATTAAAAATAGAATCTTTATAGGGGCTAATAGTTACCCTTATAGATATATCTCTTAAACTAATCCCAGCTTTAATAATAATATAATAACTTATCTATTACCGCCATTAGCCTTAGGTGTTACGGCACTGGCAGAAAACGGCAGAACTTGGTAGCAGAACTTAGCAGAACTTTGCGGTCACGTGACTAAAGGACTACATAAAAGAACCCTACTTCAACCAGCGCTGCTTTTCTTCTCCTTTCCTTTCTCTAGCTTTAGATTCTCGTTTATAGACAATCCAATCGTATAGGCTTACGCGACCCCCATGCCGTGCTTATGTCTTAATTAACTAAGTCGCTAACATTATCTAAAGCTCTAACTACCCTTTCTTCCTAAGAAGGAACTTAAAAAATATCTACAGAACTATAAATAGGACAAGGACATAGAATAGGACCCTAAGGATATTACTAGAACCATAAAAATAGGACTAAAAGGAAAAGGATAGAACCCTAAGGAAAGGACCTATAAGACACGCACAGACCAGAACCCCTAAAGAAATTACCCGGAATTACCTAACACCCCTACTACTATGCCACGAAATATAGCAGCAGGCAAAATAGCTGTAGGACCTATAAACGCCTTAGATAAAGAAATAATTAACATTTTAACCCCTTAGGCGGAGCTTGCTGCAGCTAATGCCGAAATTAAACAGCTATGAGAACTGCTTAAAACTAGAGACACCCCTACATCTAGCGTTAACCCATTAGACAGACTTGCTACGGTCCTTAAGGCCCTAGCCCAACGTACCGCATTAGCATTATCGCGGTCCACAAAGGTCGCGGACCCCCCGTTGCTTATAGACGGGACCAACCCTATATTTAACAATTGGAAGCTTTAATTACAGGATAAGCTTAAAGTCAATGCGGACTACTTCCCTACCACTTAAGCTAAAATAGCCTACATCTTCGGCCGTACCGGCGGAGACGTATAGACGCACCTATGTCCGTAATACGCCCAGGACTTAGCAGAACCCTTCCTCTCTAAGGAAGAAATAACTAACTACCTATCCTCTATCTATAAGGACCCTTTTAGGGTATAAAATGCCCGCCTTAGCTATAAAAGTCTAAACATAAAAACAACGGAGACCTTTTTAGCCTTCTAGACCCGCTTCTTATACCTAGCCAAACAAGCCTAGATTCCCCAAGAAGACCTACTGCTAGACCTCTTTAACAAGCTTACCCTAGACCTACAGCGGGCCGTACTACCAGCTTTTACTACTGTATAGACGTTAAAAGAACTTATGGACCACTGCCTAGCCATTAACTAAGGCCTCCGTTAAATTAAGGTACAAGCTAACCGGATAAAGGCTAGGAATCCCTTAAATTAAGCTATAAGCAATACAAGAACGGCCCGTAATACCCCAGTATAACCTATAACGCCTACTGCACTAGCCGCCAACCCAGTAACTAGCTGTATAGCTAGCCCTACCGCAGGCTAAGCGCTTACTCGGCCTACCTATAGTGACCCCCATATATAGGCCCTCAGCAATTAAAGGGCTTGCTTCTTGTGCGGTTAAAAAGGCTACCCTATAAGAAACTACCTAACAAAGGTAAAAGCAGATAAGGTTCTGTTAATCTAAAAGGACAGTATAGAGTTAAAAAAAAAACCCTAGAGAAAGACTCCTCTTTAGGGTTAAAAGGGATTAATATATTATATATTAATCTAGGTCGGCTAGTTAGTAGAAGAAGCTGTACTATCCCTTGTACTTTATTCCGTAATAGATATTAAGTTTTAACCTTCGCCTTAGCTAACTCTAGAGCAAATACCTTTACCCTAATTAACACCCAATATGCCGTAAAGCTGGCTGACTTTCTTAATACACCTATAAAAGAACTGCCCAAACCAATTCCTATTCGCGGGTATAACGGACGGATAGGGCTACCTATTAAGACTATCTTATGGATTTACCTCCGCGTTAACGGACGAAGGCAATATAACATCCCCTTTCTTATTACGGACTTAGGAAGCCATAATATAATCTTAGAAAGAAAATAGCTAGCCTATTTAGGCTTATAGCTTAAAGTATAGAGTAGACGGCTTATCTGGCCCAAAACTCTACCCCTAACCCCTTCCTTTATAAAAGAAATTAGCATTATAATAGAAAACCTTATACGGCCCCAGATTAATACTATTTATTAGGCTAATACTATACGCAAAGACTAGGCCTTTAAGAAGGATATACAGCTTAACCCATAACGGATCCGTATACTACGCCGCCCTTAGACTACCTATATCACGCCACCCGCACCAAAGACCCAGAAAGTCAGTAGTAACCTAGCTAAGTCCCCTACAAAGAACCTTATAAAGCCATAAAGGAAAGCTAGGGATATTAGACGCCATACTAAACTAATAAATAGGAAAGATAACTTACGGAAAATAGAACATAAGCTAAAGAAGACTATAAACCCTATACCGTAAACTACGGCCTAACGGACGCCAAAGAAACCTACGGACCTCCCACTAGTTAATATCTACTACATTAGCACTATAGGATTCTACCAAAACCTAGTTTAGCCTAATACTGTTACCTTTATAACTAGCCTATATAAAATTAACTAAATAATTAAGGAAAAGAAAAGCGAGCTTAGCGGATAGGAAAGCGGGCTTATAGATAAAGAACTAGTGGAATAAAAACTGCCTAATTAATACCGGAAATTTAAGGACGTATTCTCTAAGGCAACGTCTAATATACTTCCACCCCACCAACCGTATAACCACAAGATTAAAATTAAGTAAGATAAGGGAAGCACCCTTAGCTCTAGCCCTCTCTACCTACAGTCTATTGCCGAATTATAGGCTATAAAATAGTACCTTATTAATAACCTAAATAAGGGCTTTATTAAGCCTAGCTAAGCCCCTTTTAACTCACCTATTTTCTTTATTAAAAAGCTAAATAGAGGACTACACTTCTATATTAACTACCGTAAGCTAAATAACATAACCCGCAAGGACCGCTACTCGCTGCCCTTACTTAATAAGACTTTTACCTAAATAAGTAGAGCTAAGGTTTTTACAAAGCTTAATATCCGCCAGGCCTTTTACTAAATTAGGATAGACCCTAGGTCTAAGGATTTTACTATATTTTAGACCTATTACGAAACGTATAAATATAAGGTACTTCCTTTTAGACTAACTAATAGACTAGCTACGTACTAGCGGTATATAAACAATATACTCTTTAACTACCTTAATAACTTCTATACGGCCTATCTAAATAATATTATAATCTACTTAGAGAACAAACTAGAATATAAGGAGCATATCTATAAAGTCTTATAATGGCTCCGCGAAGCTAGCCTCCAGGCTAATATTAAGAAGTTAGAATTTAGTGTTAAGCGTATAAAGTACCTAGGTTTTATTATTAGCATAAACGGAATTAAGGCCAACCTAAAGAAAACGGCCGTAATTAACTAGTGGACGCCCCCACGGACCGTAAAGGGGGTGCAATTATTTTTAGGTTTCTATAACTTCTACCAACGCTTTATTAAGAACTACAGTAAAATTACCTAGCCTCTTAACCGCCTTACTAGGAAAGACTAGCCCTTCTACTTTAACGCTATATATATGCAGGCCTTTAATAAGCTTAAAAAACGGCTAGTATCGGCCCCCCTACTTACCCACTTTAACCCAGAACAGCCCTTAATACTAGAAACTAATGCCTTAGACGGCGTAATAGCTGGTATTTTTTCCCAAAAGTAACTAGACGGAGAATAGCACCCTATTGTATACTATTTAAAGACTATAATAAATGCTAAACTAAACTACCACATCTATGACAAAGAAATACTGGCTATTATCTTTAGCTTTTAGCACTGGCGTATACAGCTAGAGGGGACCCCTAAACCTATTAAGGTAATATTAGATTATAAGGCCCTAGAATACTTTATAATAACTAAGGCCCTTACAGCCTAGTAGGCACACTAGGCGGATATCCTATCTC
>Ga0307515_10025809_pt1 | contig 10145 bp, 1 predicted proteins | sample 17_EM_MG_FD_194513 | JGI IMG/M metagenome (GOLD analysis project Ga0307515, IMG submission 194513) | Populus trichocarpa ectomycorrhiza microbial communities from riparian zone in the Pacific Northwest, United States - 17_EM | ecosystem: Host-associated > Plants > Roots > Unclassified | place...
AGCGTATTATAGTAAAGATAGCCTAATTTATAAAGCCTAGTGATTCTGATTTCTATCCCTTTTAGGCTAGTGGTTAATTAATGCTAATCCGTAATCTAGATTTTAAGGGGTTATTTAGTTATAATCTGTTACTTTTAAATCTGAACTAAAAGTCTGGTAGAAAGAACGCGTTCCTTCCCGATTTAATATATGTCTATAACTCTACGGGTTATACAAATATGTGCAATCTAAAGCCTTTAAATTTAATCTAGAGTTTAAATAAGGAGTTTTAAGCTCCTAATTTAAACTGACGCTAAGACCTTAGTTTAGATTCTGTATATAGTAAAGTTGCCAACTTTTTAGTAACTTTTAGCGTGTTCTTTAGAATTAGATTAGAGCTCTAAATTAACTCTATTTTAAAGCCCTTATTCTAATTTAAACTTATAACTAAATATTCCCTAAGTACTTAACCAGTTAAATTATAGTCTAGATATCTCACTAGTAACCGCAACTATTATTAATTACTCTCCATATAGTATAGGCCGCCTTTATTTTCGCTAAACTATAATAACCTTAAATAGGATTTAATCCTTTTCTTACTATAGTTGTTGCTAAGGTAACGTGACCTAACGCCCTCTCCTGCTTATATTAGGTATGCTATTCTTAGTATTAGTACACCGTTACTATATCTTAAGAAACTTGTCGCTAATGCTATAGGCCTTTAGAATAATACCTATTTTACTATACTGGCTACTAGCTAGCAAAATATAGGACAAATGTAATGTTTATATAGTTGCCCTTAATAGAAGAGCCTATAGTAAAGGCAATTTGCTATACTACGTTTAGATAACCTAAGATTATATATATAGGCAATAATCTTAGGGCATCCTAGTGTAATAGGAGGTCTCGCTATAAGGCAAACTTGACTAAAGTCACTATCTCTATGTAGATTAGATTAGCTGTAATTAATTAATGCCTTTTAGCCCGCTTGGCGAAATGTGTTACGCTAGAGATAGGGCTAGATAAATGTTAGTAATATATTATAATTACGACGGATACCTATATACTATCTCTGTGGATAGCCGTAAATATAACCTGGTTTACCTTATAATAAACTGCCCTTAATAGAGCAGCCCTTAAGGCCCTATTGTTTTGGATAGGTATAGTCTCTATATAGGCGGCTTATATCTACTCTTTGTTATAATCTACCCCGGCCTTTAAAAATATCTTAACTAGTAGCTGATATTTAACTGTGCGTAGGTCTTAAGGCGTATTAGATAGTAATACTAGACTTAAGGCCATATCTATGCTTAGAACTAAGTTTGTACTATCTAGTTTCCGCTTATAAAGTAGTATAATGAGTCGTTTAAGATTATAGCTGTAGTTCTGCGTATAGTTAAGCTAGGATAAACTCTGCGAGTTTGCGGTAGCTATATGCCCCCTTTCCGCATCTACTATATAGTTAATGCTAGGCTGCCTTGGCACCTTTATCTTCTTATATATATTTAACTGTGCGTGGGCTAGTATATTCTGCATGGCCTTGTATACCTATAGTGCTAGTGCCTTCTTGCATTCTACTACCTAATGGATAACTTTTTAGATCGCCTGCTTGCGTAGTAAATTGTTTAGTCGTCCACAAAATGAAATATATAGGATACCGTCCTTAATAATAACCTGCTTGAAAGTCCGCTTAATAGTATTAAGTCTCTTCGCAGTAATGCCTAAGCTGGTAATAAGCTATATGTCTTTTTACGGGTCTATGGCGCTCGCAGAGTTATACTACGCTGCATTTACGGTATACCGCTATTGTATATCACGTCCTATTGTAAAAAATAGTCTAGTATCCTAAGTAGGGAATAGTGGTATTTAGAATCCTGTGCTTAGTATAACAGAGAGGTGGCGTAATATTAGCAATAAGTAGAGTCTCCTAGCCTAACGTAATGTAATTTAGCGTAAATTAGCGTAAAACGTAACGGGTTACGCTATTTAGCGCGTTAGTGTCTACGGACATTACCGTACTTTTACTATACTCCTTTTATCTTAACTGGCTTATAATATAGTATAAGCTATAAATACTACTTTAAATATACGGTTCTATATAGATATTATTTTCGGCTCCCTTTTAACTAAATTATAGCAAATTATAGCTTAATGCGGCAATTTATAAATAAGCTTTATCTAGCGGCAATATAGAAAGTATAGGACTAAAGTAAAAAGTATAGGTGGTTTAACCCGTTATAAACGATATTATCTAAAATAATAAAAATGGAAGAAGGGTAGACATAAGGGCGTTAATATTAAAGAGATAAATAATAATGCACCCTTACGCTATTAAAGCTTAGAGAAGTATTAGATAGCCTATTATAGGGCTAAGCTAGAGCAATATAATAAGTGGCCACTTATACAATATATGGACGATAATACACTATTATACTATTAAACCTTAGAAGGGCATTATATAACTAATTGTAAGGCCGAATTGGAGTAAGGTAATAAGTGGCTACTTATATAAGCTTTAGGCAATAATATTGTTAATAAGCCAAATAACGGGGCTGCGGATGTATACTATAACAATAATTTTGTAACATTTAATAGGGTGTATAACCTGGCGATAGTTGAGACTGATTAGTAAACTTTAACTAGAATATCTATGGACGTCTTTTGAATTAAAACATTTGAAGAGGCTACTGGCTGTGCTATAGAAAAGCCTCTAGGATAGAATTAAGGAAATCTGTAAACTGCAGACGATACTGCGGCAGTATGCGATATTATGCCGTGTATTGAGCGTATTAGTAGTGCACTAGATAAGATACCTTCCCCGTTTTATCTGTTTAGTAGTGAGGTAGAATATATATAGGTCTTATAGTGGGTAAGCTATAGGACTTTTAACCGCGCTATTAACGAGTGGTTTAACAATATTAGGCTTTAGGGAGTGTTTGCCGACTATTTTTCTTACTAAAGTGCTAATAATATTAAAGTAAAACTACTTTTAAAATAGATACAATCTAAGAGTAATTAACCGCAGTAGATTAAAATAATTGTAACCGTAGGGGACTAGTAGCTGCTAGTACGTCACCAAAATGCTTTGGAGATTGTGTCCTTTTTTATTGGTTATAGCCCTTTCTAAGGAGATATAACTTTCTTGCTAGTAAGGTAGTACTTATTAGCAGGAATAAGAATATATAATAAGCTTAATACGGTAAACTGGTGGTGGGAGACGTAAAAGCAGCTACCGCTTGGCGTAACTATAGTGCTAATTATATTAGCTAGTAATAAGACCTAACTAATATAATACACTAGCGGCAAGAAAGCATGGCTACTTTATATTTTAATTAGAAACATTAAACTATATATTTAATAATTTGTAAATTGACTAGCCCTATTACTGCTTATATACCTCCCGGTCTATATACCTAGTAACTAAACAATATAACTAGCGGTGTAATATAAGACCCTTACGGCCATCCTTAAACGTATACTTTAGTAATAACCCTACTGCTAGTATAGTTATACTAATGATGCCTATAGCGTTAGAGAAAGCTAGTAAAGAAGGAGTATGTCTCCTATACGCGGATAGCTAGGATTAACACTGCTTTTTACTTCTAGCTATATTTATGGCTGATTATAAAGAATAGGTCACGCTTATAGGTATTAAGAGTGGCCGTAAATGTTCGACTTATTATATATATATAAATGAACGGTATAATCTAATGACTGCTATCTAGTGACCGTGGCCGTTCTGTATATACTAATTAATAAAAGACTAAATATAAATATAGTAGGAAGGTTGCGATACTAATAAGAAGGATAACTTGGATTATATTTGGCCGTTTTATAACTTTATATAGGGCCATAATTTATCTAATATCTATAAGATAATAGCGCCTAATTTCCTATACTAGGTGCTTAAAGGCCTTACTAGTGAATATCTTATATACTGGATTAAGGGGCTTATATAAAGCAAAATATAGGCCGGAAAATATTAGGGCCTTAATATCCCGCGCATAGATAGTTGCGGCTAGGAGATGTTAAATATTAATGCACTTATTACCACCCGCTTTGCATAGGTGGAACGATTTACCAATATAATGGTGTGGGATAGCTGGGTAAATGTCGGCTAATAGACAGGAAAGATGTATAAATCTCTATTATAATAATTAGTCCCTGCTATAGCACTCTTACTAAAATAGAATAAAGGCGCTATGCTATTTATCTGGGCGTTTATAGACTTTATTATACTATCTTAATATATATTATATGACGAATCAACCATCTAGTACCTAGTAGTAGCTATTTATAGAATGGACAAGATAAAGGATATATTCCTTTCGTTTTAACTAAGTAAGGTAGGACTACCACACTTTAATATTCCTAAGCTATATGCTATTACCTATTATCTAGAGAGCATTTAGTGACTAGGAGTAATTAGAGGTATAGATATAGAGTATTTAAAGCAAGTATATAAGCTGTAGAAGGTATTTTACCGTAGGACTAATAAACGGAACAACTATAAAGAGCAGATGCTATAATATAACACTATATATCTTAACACTATACTTTGGAACGAACTTAAGCTATAGGCGTTAACTAATATAATTGATATAGTAGACCTAATGAGCGTAATATAGATAATATAACTAGGCCCTGTAGTTAATATATACGCACATCGCTTATATATATAGAACTTTGACAACTATATAACTTAGACACTTTAAGACTAGAGAATTAATATATCTATCTGGCGTATAGTTAAGGAGGTATAGCGCTAGATAGAGATTACTAACCTTATATCTAAACTAGCCCCCTTTATAAGGGAATGCTATAAGCAGATTAACGGAATCCGGTAAATAAACTGGGACGTTAACTGACTAGAGGCTGATAACGATTAGGTATTAAAGATGCCCTTAAGTATCTATTATAGTGTTATATGCTATATTTGCTTTAGGAAGAATGCCACTAATACTAATAAGCTTAACAAGGTGTTTGCTTAATGTACCCTATTATAGGCTGACACTAAAGCCCCCCGCTATAATGCTATAATAGTACGAGAATATAAGTGGGTAAACGATAGCCTCTATGGTAATAAAGTAGGGAGGCTTTGTCTGCTACTTATAATCTAAGATACTGGGCGATTGGATAGCGAGGGCAAATACCTAAAATACGCTGGTGCGTTAGTAGAGACCCTCTAAGTTTATAACGGTAGTAAGATTAACGTAAGAACTAAAATACTTAGAGTGTAGAGTATAAAGCTATCTAATAGCAGGACGAAATGTACGCTAGATACCCTCTAGATATACGATATTAACTATATTATAAGGCCTATCTCACTTATACTAACGGATATTAACGTTATAGACTGTTTCTTTATAAATAACTATAGTGATTGGGATATATATAATACTATATATAACGAAGATTTTAAGCGAATAAATAGGGTATAGGTTAATATATATACAAGGAAATAGGCTTATATTAGGCGGTAAATAAATACAACTTAGCCGAAATAGCGGTAAGTTATAACTAGCGGCGCCGGATTATAATAAAGGGGTAGATTGCTATAACTATAATAAACTAGAATATAACACTACTACATATTACTCTCTACGCGCTAGCTACCCTTTATATTCTATACACCGTACTATTTACCTTAAGAGTAGGTAAATATCGTAAGGAACTAGGCTTCTATATAGTATAGAAAAAATATTACGTAAAGTAGGACCCTACGCTATAGTAAGGTAATCTAATCGCCCTATTATAAAGCCTAATAAATAGTTAGGCCGCCCTCCTAACTTATTATTATAAGTTTATTAAAGCTCTTTTTTATACACTTAGTAAGAAATACCTAATTTATATTATAAAAGTTAACTAGGTTGTTGTTTAAAGTATATTAGGTATAAGACTCTAGACTATTTAGTGTTTTTTAGGGAAGTAAGGTGCGTGTAAAAGCTAAATAGTTTTACTAAACTGATATACTTATTCTTTACCTATCCCATAGAAAAGTAAACAAAGACACTATAAGTTAAGTAGTAGCTCCTAAAATAATCTGGATCTTAAAGGGGATGATATTAGGCTCTATACCGTAACTGTCTCTATTAAAAGGTAAGGCTGTTATTAATATGCTATAGTACAACCTATTATTATTAATTTTAATAACGTTATCCTAATAGATAATTTTGTTTTTGTTAGATAAAAGCCTATAAACCCTAAGCGACCGCAAGATATCTAAAACCTATACTTAAAAGAAACGTATGTATTACTTAAATAAACAACCGCTATAGGATAACTTTAGACGATATATAAAGCAGCTACTTAGCCTAGTTAATATAATAATATACGGTATTGCTTAGATATATCTTATTATATAAGTAATAATAGGCTCTATACCTAAAGAGCTCTATTTCTCTTCTTAGCTGGAAATAAATATAAGCGGTTTAAACACACTAATAAAGTAGATATGGAAAAAGGCGATTACTATTACAGACCGTTATAAAAACCTAATAAATAGAGTATTAAGTATACTACTAGGGCTAGCGGCACGCAAGGTTCGTGGTCCTTGGATTTAGTAGCACTATACTAACTAATTTTCTAGCTATACGACTAGCTTAGCGTGTTTTAGTATTATATAATAAACGTAGTATACAATACCATTACTAGGAGCTATAACTGCCTTAAACTAGATACTAAGGCTATAGTAGAGGAAGTAGTGGAACTACTTAAGGATAACCGCTTTACGCTTAGTAGCCTAGTTAGTACTCTGCCTTTTACTATACCTAACTAACTAAGGCTAGGATAGAGAGATAAGATTTAGGGCGCTAATTATCGCACGTTATATTAAGCACGTGTTCTTTAATACTAGGCCAAGATTACTTACCCTTAATAAGAATAGTACTAACCTCTTCTCGCCTATTATAGCTAATACGATATAGCTTATATACGTGGCGATTTAATATACTTTTAAGGACTATAGAAGCGGAATATAAGTTATTTATAAGTTTAAAGCTAATTCTATAATTATAGGTAAATCTATAGAAAGCCTTTTATTATACTTACTAAAGCGTATTATAAATAGTTGGGAGCGATTATAAAATACCTAGAAGAGCTACTAACCTAAGCGTGATAAAAGGCTACGTAGGCTACTTCTATAATAAGTCAACAAGATATAAAATATAATTAGAGATAAGATGCTATAAACTTAGTAGGTAATTAGCAATCTGTTTAAGAATATTATAGAAGATCTAAAGGAACTAGATCCTAAATATGATAATAGGTTTACTTAATAACCGTATACTATAAGTGTAAATATATAATATTATATTAATTATATCGCAACATTATATCGCGATACTCGCTGTATACTATAGCACTTTACTACTATTTCCTATATTATAATATTACGCCATTTTAATTGTTATATATAGGCTAATAAAGATAATATAATAGAACAACGGTAGCCTAGTATATTCGTTATAAAGAATAAACCCCGAAACTATATATAAGGTCTCCTTTTTATAGTATATTAATAAGACAATTTTAATGCTATATAACTATAATATTAACGCTATTTAAGCGCGCCTTAAATAAATTTAAGGTAATAATAAATAGGAAATAGGAATTAATTACCATATTTTGCGGTATACTTTCGCCGGCAAGTTTAAGGTTATAGATATTATAGATAGTACTATACTAGAGAATATAAAGGCCCGCCTATAGAGTAGAGATAAACTAGTAATACTAAAATTTGCTAATAAAGAGGATAAGAGTAGAAAAGGTAGCGGAATAAATAGGGAAAATAACAGTAACAAAGAGGATAAAAGTAGAGAAGGTAGTGGGATAGATAGGGAAAATAATAGTAAGAATAACGGCGAGAATAAAGACGGTTAGGGGTTTAATGGTATAGTGCTACTATTACAGCGGGACTTATGTAAACATTAAACTTAAAATAGTAGGTTAACTAAAGGGCGTTATTAGGCGTATTAAGGCTATACTATACTACTATTAAGTTAAAATATGTTCTTTATATAGTGTATACCAGGCGTATAAAATAAGTAGAGAATACTAACTGCGTAGAATAAGTAAAGGGTACTAACTGTATAGAATAAGTAAAGGGTACTAATTATATAGACTAAGTAAAGTATACTAATTGCATAGAATAGGTAAATACTACTAACCGCGTAGACTAAGTAAATATTATTAAGTATACGGGAAGAGCAACGCTTATTTATTGCTTAAAGTAAATAAGATATATAGAATGCGTAAGGGGGGTATTATATATTAATTATATATTAAGTGTAGAGAAAGCTTAATAGAATAAAGGTACTACTTACCCAGGTAGCTATAAATGCGTAATTAGCTATACCGCGTTATTAGATACGGCAGTATACTACACCGCGTTATTAGATATAGCAAAATGCTATACTACGTTGTTGGATGCGGCAGAATGCTATACCGCGTTGTTAGATGCGGCAGAATGCTATACCGCGTTGTTAGATGCGGCAGAATGCTATACCGCGTTATTAGATGCGGCAGTATGCTTGCACTGTGTTGCTAAATGCGGCAGTATGCTATACTGCGTTATTAGATGCGGCAGTATACTGTATTACGTTGTTAGATGCGGCAGTATGCTGCACCGCGTTATTAAATGCGGCAGTATGCTGTACCTAAGTCGATACTATACGCTACACGTTGCAGTGCGCGGATTGCGTATTTGGCCGCTAAATGCCGCCAAATGCTGCGAAAATGCTGGTAAATTTTTTCCTGACGTAGGTAGTACACGTGCGCGGCGCGAAGATGTTAAGGCAGGCCTGCGGTCGACAAGGTTCTTGTCCGACAATTGTTTGATAAACAAGCTGTTAGCCCGACAAGCCTTTGTCGGAACAATTGTTCCGACAAAGGCTTGGCATTCCTACTTTTTTAATCTTTTTCTTCTTTCTTTATTATACAAAGGATAAAATGGCTAATTAGAGTGATATTCTATCTGATAAATTCGATAGTAATACTTATTCTGGTCTTTTAAGCGCTGATACTAATATAGGTTTAACCTCAATAAGTCGTACAAAAGAAGGTTCTATAAAATTCTCCTTAATTCACTAACATACTCGTGAGGTTATTAAAGAAGATAAGCTTCGTATAAAGAAGAGATACCTCTATAAATACTGTTCTCCAGATAATCCAGAAGGATGGTATGCCTTAATAACAGGGCTTTGTGGCTATCTTAAAAGAATACACAATATAATATAGAGCTAGGAAGAGAACGAGTCTCGTATAATAGTATAAGACAAAGGAGAGGAATCAATTTAAGCACTTTATAAAAAGCTTCTAGTAAAGGGAGAGGTTTAGGGGCTTAAGGGCGAGGTTTTACGTTGTATAGTGGAGAAGGGTACTATTAAACAAACACTTCTGGATCTTATTATCGTATAACGGCTTTTATTCTTATGTGTCGAGTAGCTAAAGTTTTATGCTTTTATTAAAGCATTAAACCAAGAAGTAGCGAATCTTAATATCGTTCCGATATACCACTTAATAATTATAGATTAAATTTACAGCTACTTTACTAAAAGCTAGGATATTATATAATGAGTTCTTTAGTCTATAAAGACAAATATCTATTTTGTGGTTAATATCTAGACCTCTCCTAATTATTTTCTTATACTTAGAATCTGCGTAAGCTTCCTTAATATCTAGGATTAATATTAAAACATCTTAATTAGCCTTCGTACGGTGTACAGTTAAAGTGGTAAGGATTAATAGGAGGTACTTTAACCCGTTCTTAAGTCGTACGGAATCAAAATAAAGATTGGAGCTCTTATTGGCGATAATGCGGGCTTAAACGACGTTTTATATTGTACGATTGCTATATAGCTCTTGCTAAGATATAAGATTTTCTGGAACGCGGAGTATTAAAGAATTCGCTGTTAGGGGTATGTTATTAATCTTATTATTTAGGCCTTCCTTTTTACCTTAAAGAAGTATAAAAAGCTTATGGCGTTGTACGATAAAGAGGATAAGAAAGAAGAAGAAGAAGAAGAGGAGGAAAAGGAGGAGGAGGCAGAGGAGGAAGAGGATAAAAGTGAGGACGAAGTTATATAACAGCTGGTACCAATAAAGACACTAATTAGAAAGAGGGGAAAGGGGAAAAAAAATGCCGTAGAACTAGAAGAAGAAGTTAT
>Ga0307515_10025810_pt1 | contig 10144 bp, 8 predicted proteins | sample 17_EM_MG_FD_194513 | JGI IMG/M metagenome (GOLD analysis project Ga0307515, IMG submission 194513) | Populus trichocarpa ectomycorrhiza microbial communities from riparian zone in the Pacific Northwest, United States - 17_EM | ecosystem: Host-associated > Plants > Roots > Unclassified | place...
TTTTCATAACTTTTTGAGTGTGTAATAAAATTAGATAAAATATTATCAGATATAAAATTGATATTACTGTGCGCGTAAATTTAATTCACTCTATACTAGTTTTTCGAGAAAAAAATATTGTTCACATCGCGAATAAATTTAATTCTCTAAACTAGTTTTTTTAAAAAAAATTAATACAATTAACACACTAAAAAAAAAAAACCGAGAACAGTGCAAGTGAATTGCACTGTTCACGTGAACAGTGCAATTCACTCGTGAACAGCAGTGAATTGCACTGTCCGCAGGTTTCTACAGTGCATGCAAAGCAGGTTTTCGTTGCTTTTTCTTTCCAGCGTTTTAAACGCAAAAAACATATGGACCCCATGCACAGTAAAGTAAGTTTTATTATTACCAAACGGCTGCGGACTGCGTTTTAAATAAAACACAGCCGCAGCCGCGTAGACAAACAGCCTCTTAATTTTGAGGGATGGAATTGTTGAAAAAATATTAATAAAAAAACTTGCAAAAGAAAAGGAACAAAAAAAAAATGAGTATAAAATTTGGCAGGAAAAAACCTAAGGATGATGAAATTTGAAAAGAAAATGATTCCAAACAAAAAAAACAATTGCAGTTAAAAGAATTAGGACCAAACTTGACAGATTAAAAAATCATAGGGGGTGAAATTTAAAATCATTTGTAATATGATAGATTATTTGTAGATTAAAAATGGTAGTGGGTGAAGTAGAAAAAAATTGTTGAGAGCTAACCGAATAGAATAAAACCAAAAAGAAAATTAAAAAATGATAAAAAATAAGAAAACATCAATTTGGAAAAAAAAACAGGGTAAAGCCAGCAAACCTTTTAAACCTGGTTTAATCTCTAAAAGTTGCATCCCGTGAAATCTTTAACCCGGATTCAATCAATAAGCATAATTATCAACCAATTTAATTTTGAATGATGAGATCAGCAAAAAAATATATTAATAAAAAAAACCTGCAAAAGTAATTAAAAAAATGTAGACAAAATTTAATAGAAAAAACCTAAGAGGGATGCAATTTAATGAAAAAAAATCCTAAATAAAATAAATAACAATTAAAAAAATAAACACCATATTTTAAATATGAAAAAAAAATCATAGGGGTGAAATTAAAAAAACATATGTAAGAAACAAATGAACCCAAGCAAACAATCTAAACCTGATCAAATCTTAAAAAACTTGCAACCCATGAAACCTTGAATCTGGGCTAGTGGAGAAATTTATTATGAGCCAATTTAAAAATATCAATTTTAAAAACTTATTAAAGCAAAAAAATCGACAAACAAAAGAACAAGAATTAAATTTGATAAGAAAACAAAGGAGAATGAAATCATAAAACAAAACCAATTTGAAAAATAATCCCAAATAAAAACTTGTCAAGGCCAAGAAATTAATAATAAAAAGAATATGGATTAAATTTGATAGAAAAAAAAAAGCTAAGGTGGGTGAAATCACAAAACAAAATTAATTTAAAAAATGACTCAAAATGAAAAAATAGCAATCAAAAGAATGATGACTAAATTTGAAAGATAAAAAAAAATTAAGAGGGGTGAAATTGAAAAGACACCAATTTTATATATTATTCAAGATAAAAAAAATCATAATAAAAAGAAAAGGGACCAAATTTAAAGAACCAACAAATTAAAAGGTTATTCATGAATTTTGAAGAGTTTGTTGCAAAAATCTAGTTGGAGAGAGAGAGAATAAGGGAGGAAAGAAACGGTGGTACGCGTGCCGCCTTATTGGGTAGCGGAGAAATTTAAGAGAATTCGCTGGCATACTTAATTTTTCATGTTATTAAATTAAGGCTATCTTTTTTATATTATTATACTAACCAAACTTATTAAACTCAATTGATTCAATAACTCGAGTTTTGGATTATTTTTTTTACTTCTTTGAAGATCTTAACGTTGCCTTAACTTTTTTTCTTCTTAAATCCGAAAAGATTTTTCCCAACCCACGGCGTTGTGCCAACTATTGATATAGATTTACTCGAGTCAGTCTTTTTGTATTATTTTTTTTTAAATTGAGATTTGTTTTTTATTTTCAGCCTTTAATATTTAATTAATTATAAGTGGGCTTCCTATTTTGTTTTACTATGGGTTACATAGTTTTATCACAATCTCATACCCCATGTTGTGGATTTCGTAGGGTAATCATAGATGGTTTGAGTCAATTCAGTATGTTGTCATCTTAGTATTTTTAATAAATAAAATATTTCATGTAATGTGTCACAATTTAAATATTTTAAAAGTATTTCAGGTAATATAAATCAAATTTTTGACTTTCTAATATCTTTTTAGTTTTTTTAAAATTAAAAAAAAATGATTCAAACTCACAAACAGAAAAACTAAATATAATACTATAATAAGTAGTTCACTTACGCTTTTCACTTTAATAAAGATTTTAAGATAAATATAATATAAAATAATATTTTATGTTTTATATTTTATATGTTAATATTGTGAGATGTTTTCTTGGTTCAGATTTCTTAAAGTGGATTGTATGATATATATTGCTATAATAAATATTAATTTATTTAAAGATATTATTCACTTGTACACGCAAAAGTACACGAATTAGCTTAATTTAACTTCTTCCAATTTATTTATTTTTTAAATGAAAGGGGACATAACACAATCTAACAAAAATGTGTATAATGATTCTGTTCTACACAGAGCTTCATGCAATTCTTTCTTTCTCACACTCATACATCCAAACTTCTCAAGGCCAATGACATTGTATTTGAAAAGCGCTTTCAAACAAATTTGATATTTTTTTTGTTTTAAATTAATATATTTTTTATGTTTTCAAATCATTTTGATGTACTGATCTCAAAAATAATTTTTAAAAAATAAAAAAATATTATTGACATATTTTTTTGAATGAAAAATACTTTAAAAAATAACCGTAACTACATTTCTAAACACGCTTAATTATCTCGTTGAGATGCAAAATCATTTCTTACCATTCAATGCATTCAAAAGAAATTAATAATAATAATAATAAATTATCTTCTTGGATGACATCATGGTTAGGAAACCTGTCAACGCTTGCTGACGAGGGGGGAGGGGGATTCTCGAATCTTGGCACTAAATCTTCCCACGATGATGACATCGCCGTGTGTTACATCATCGTACTATGGAGGAAGAGGCGCCGAGTACACAGGGCCACATACTTGCATTTATTTCTTCATAATAAGATATTTTTGCCTCGTGAGTCACCATTATGGAGGTGACTACAAATCTGGTGGATGTTCAAGTGGGCAGGCGGCGTTGTTGTTTTTAGACTTATAGTGGAGGATACGAGGTCAACTGGGAATAACAACTGGACGAACAGGGTTGCTAAAGACTTGGAGAGTGCGTCACTAATCTCAGCAGTTGTGGTCTTTGACGTCTATGATTAGGGTTGTCAGATTTGATGGCAATAATATGTTCCATGTGTCAACGGTAGTGACAGTCGCAGGAGATGTCTTGGGCAGATGGAATGTTAATGGCGGGGTTTCCGGTCAACGATATTGGATAGTAAAGCAGCGGGACTTGATGGCCACCAAATCTTAAAAACAACCTCGAGATGTCTGGCCCCGAAATTACTAAGAATTCAACGCTGTAAAGACAACTTTCTCATTTCGTGATGAACAAAGAACAATTTTCACAACGCCAAGAACAATAGACGGGCGACTTGAGAAGAAAAACGTTAAAAAATCAAAGAACATTGAGGTACGAGGACCGTTAACGATGACTTTTTTTTTCTTTCTCAACAAACCCCTTTATATATATATATATATATATATATATAAAGATATTGAAAGAATTCTACATTTACAATGGGGGGGCTATATGTATATATAAATAATATATATATTTATAGCAGCTTTACGCCATCCACGCTGTAGGATGAATATGAGGCAGCAAGGAGAGCTCCGCCAATGCCTGATCCGTCTTCTGTAACCTGGAGAATGACATGTTGGGCCACATCTCCCAATATTTCATTCAGTGCTTCATGCAAGTACTTTCTGAACATTGTATAACTTGTATATAAACCCCCTTCAATCGCCACAACTGTTCTTTTCATTTTAACATCACTTCTGTTTCTTCCACCAGTGCCTCCGGCTCCGCTCCCATCGCGTCCAATCTTCTTCAAGATTCCCACAATGCCAGCAGCTGCCAATCGAGCAGCCCTACACGTCACGACATCACATATCCTTACAACAAGCTTTCGGACTTTCAAAGAGACCTCTGAAATCTGAAATTGACAGATGCATTGGAGAAAAAAAAGGAACCAAGTTAATCAATCCATCGCAGCATTAAATTAATACAACAAGAATGGGGGGAAAATGTGATCCATCTACCTCCAAAGTTTCTTTCAATATCTTAGCAACTTCCTTCAGCTCAGGAGAGTCATCCTCATGCATTGCAGCCAATAAAGGAGTTCTGATTAACAAGCAATAGAAGAAAATGAGCGGGTTAGAAACTTCAAATGACAATAAGCATGCAACATCAAGACAAGGGACAAACTTATACAACGATTAAATCATTTGTTCAGCTAAAGGAACTCCTAGTCCACACAAGATCTGTAACCTACTGCAAAATAAAGGGGATTGATAATCTGGAGGAAACAGGTCCAAATATATCCGACTCTAGCGAGATTCTGAGAATAACTCTTCGAACAATGTCACCGAGATACATTCCTGATATCATTTTCTCAAAACCCTGCAACAAATTGCAACAAAAAAACAGTGAGCAGGTCCTAATAGTTATCAATAACAAAAACCTAAGCAACTGCTGTATACCTGATCATTTGGGTTAGGGCTTTCGGAATCCAAATCAATATCATAAGAAGTTCTTGGCAAATGAGATGACCAGAAATTCCCCCATTCCATGTTAACAACCTAATTAAGTAAGATAACAGCATAATGCGAGTGAGAAAGGTTAATAAACGGATCATTTTTCAAGCTAATCGCAGGAAAATACTTGAATGAGACAAAAGAATGGTACCATGTATCCAGAAGTTGTAAGCAGACCTTGACACTTTATGATGGCATCTGCCCGTTCTAAATAACAGGCATTGGTACCTGTTCCAATTATCACAGCAGCAACAGTATCGGCATCATGATAACGTCCAAGTGCTAAGGTTCCCACAGTATCATTTACCTGTTCAAAACAAAATGCACCTCATTTTTCCTTCATTAATACATTAAACAAAATCACAGAGAGAACCACACCCGCCGTTCCAAATGAAGTGTAAAGTACAAAACTCACAAGATTTTTTTATTTTTTTTTTGTGGGGGGGGCTGGCTGAGGCATAGGCAAATGAAGAAAGTCTAACTAACAAAAGGCAGTCTGAAGCACCACCCTCTCACAACAAATGTTAAAGAAATGACAGTTCAAAAAAGACATCCAGATAGACAAAAACTATTAACAAAAGGTAAATTTGAAATCAACAAAGGAATAAGTTCACAGGCTCAAGCATATTGGTATTTGTGCATTTATGCATACAAGACCTGGTAATCCTTAAGTTCTAGATCAATCCAAATAGAAATGTAAGATGAACTTTATTTCGCATACATTACATCATCAACTGTGACCTATCCAACATCCTCGTATGTGTAAAACCCCACCGGTTACTGTAGCAGATGTTTTTCTTATGATTGAGTACCAAATATATCAATGAAAGAAACTCCATGCAAGTGAGTGGTAGGGAAAATCTTCACAGGTCGTCTGCATGATGGTCAAGAACTTCTTTTGTTCTGATCATAAATGAAATTACGGTAAACTAAGGAAAAAACTCAACTGACTTGGTATAGTATATATTTTTGACTGCAAAAAAGTTCCTGTACCAAAAAGAAAAGGCATACTTTTGACTGATAAAATATAATGCCAATTGAAATATGCCCAAAAAGCATCCAATTTTTTATTTATCCTAATACCTTCAATAACTCCATAATTGACCTTTTATATTAGTTAAAGGAAATTAATTAGCAATGTTGCTTCCATAGGAGAAGAAAGTGCTTACCAGCAATGCCACTCGCATATCTAAACCACTCCTGACCAATGCAGCTTCTAAAAGTTCAACCACCTCTTTTCCAACCTGCAATCATTTGTGCAATAAATCATTCAATAAAAATAGGAAAACTAAAGAAAACTTCACTTATAATAGTAACTTGATTAAAATGTATAAGAACTTCCAGATTGACTAATAGAAGCATTTCACTTGCATTTAAACATATTTACAATGAGCAATCTCATTATCAGGCCAGTTATGTTTTTAAGATTTTTCCTCATCCTAAAATCACATGCAATGAAAACACACAACCAGGGCACTCCAATTCTTCACTTGCTGCCCCTTAAGAACAGCACGAAACATGTACAGACATATTGAGAAGAGCAAAAAGGAGCGGAAAAACCAAATATTTGCCTCACCAGCAGGAGGACATGCAACTAACAATTATGCAGTCAACATTTACAAAGTTTTCTTGGTAGAGATCATCTAGCTTACCATGTCTTCAATTGCAAATCCTTTTGTCCATTTGATGAGGATCCCTGAACGAAGTGATGACTGTTTCACTGGAAAAGAAAATGTAAACCCAAGCTCCCTTGTTCTAACTGGAGAAGGCTCGGAACCACTTTCTTCTTTTTCAACAAATTGCTTTAAGGTTGAAGCAATAAAATCAAAGAGATCCTGTAGCAAAAAATGCACATTAACTGCCACATCTATCAGCAGATGATCTTTAATCAAGCATGCCCTAAGATAGCAAAGAGTATTTGCAGTGCAAACTCAGTCACCTCACTTGTGCTTGTCATCAAGTGCTGGGGAATGGGTTGTCGCTCCACATCTTGAGACAAGATTGAAGATCTTCTACCTCCTAGCTGAATCCGCAAGACCCTAAAATTAGTACCCCCAAGATCTAGAGCATAATAAGTTCCTATCTCACTCCTGACAACAACATCAAAAATCAATTTACTAAGGCAACCTAAGCAAACAATACAAAAATAGACCACATAATTGAAAGTAGATACAACTCCAATAATTGATCATTAAAAAAAGAGCAATTTAAAAACACAAACAGAAGCACAGTCCATTATTGGCCCCCAAGCAAGTTAGTAATTATACATTTACGTTATGAATACCATGCATGCCAATTGTGAAATTAATCGGCTGTCCATATTTGTCTCATTTATCGCTGCAAATGATAATTACATTACATGAATGGACAAGAAAGTGTCTTTTTTTCTTCACTTCAGAAACTTTAAATTGATGTGCATTGCACGCATGGGCAAAGGATCAAAACCAACTGTGGCTAAAAAGGGCAAATTTATGCAGGATAGCAGTGGCAATGGTCTCATCTGGTGTAACTTGATCCTGAATCTTCTAGCTAATATAAGATTCAAAGACCAGTACCAAAACAGGCTAAACACTATCAACAACTATAAACATACCCTCCTCTCCATTCCAAGATCTAATTTCAGCCATTGCAAGTTTTCAACAGTCAGCCCTCCTCAAAAAGAAAAGGGGGCTTGCACCACATGTACAGCCTGCCAGTTTCAGCAATGGATACCATGAACTCCTTACGAAAACATGAAATATGCAACTATTATGTTTCTAAACAAATCAGCGCTTCAACAGAAAAATTGCAGTCATGTATTTGCCCCAACGGACTTTTAAAACCTTTGGTAAATCACGTCAGATATGAAAATTCTGTTCATTGAATACAATGCAGATTCTGTCACTGATTCTGAGCAACCAATCCCGTCCACTTGGAAAAGAAGACTAAATGAAAAACAACAGATTCCAATTGAGGAACCTAAACACGTAGAATTTCTCAAACAGTTCTATAAGATTTTAAATCAGAATAGAAGGGAATAGAAGGAGAACATTTAGATTCTATAAACTTAAGTGTAAAGTTTTGTTTGAGACAAAAATATTCCCAAATCAAGTAGTGAAAAAGACGATTCATTACAAATATGATATGTCAAAACAACAGATACGAGGACATGAATATATAATTCAAAAGCACAGGCGTTTACAAATAAACCCAATTCCAAAACCACTGTACCAGAATCATCTAACCGAGTGAACCCACCAAACATTTTAAAAACAAACTTATACAACACTAAGGAAAAAACAGCAAATAGACCGATCAGATCAAAACAAAAAAAAATAAAACTGCAACAACCAAACACTTTTAACAGTGACAAATTTGGCAGAAAGCGTGAAGAAACACAGGAAACAGAAACAACACAGAGAAAGACTGTCCAAGTTGCAAGAAAACAAAGAAAAAAATGTTCGAAAACCATTTCAAAACAGCAATGGGAAACAATTGTCCTGACCATATCAAATTTCAATGGAAGATAAAAATAGCTAAGAGTACAAAAAGCTTGAACATCCCAGAAAAAGATCGCAAAAATCGTCACGAAAAGACCAAAATACCAAACAACCTCGAAAATGAAATTTGCATAACCAAACTAGAAAAAAAATCAGATAAAAATCAATCACAGCCTATCAAATCCAAGACAACTAGGCAAACATCAGCAAAAGAAACTAAAGTGACAGGTGCCATTCAACCAATCATTCACCTTTTGATTCCTAAACCAACCAGCAATCAACCAGTCAATCAAGTATGAAACAGAATACACGCGCAGGCGCAGGCGCACTTAGTAGCTCTCACAAGTCGAAACCAGTAACAAAAACAACAAGGGAGAGATAGATTAGATTATTACCCAGTAGGCAAATGGTCAACAAAAGTGAGTAACATTTTGAGCTTAGAGCCACCTTCAGAAGCCAAACCAGCATGCATCTCCACAGCCATAGCATCCACTACTTGCCTTAACCTCCCAACTGGGGTCTCACATGCTTCTTCTAGCTCTTCCAACACTCTCACCACTCTATTCCACTTCCTCCTACTCCCTACCCTCCTCCCCACAACCACTCCTGCCACCGCACACGCCGCCACCGCCACCCCAACCGCCACCCCCGCCGCCACCTTCCCCATCACCCACCTTTTTATCAAACTATTCCACCTACCTCCTTATTACTATATCCTCACCAATCCAAGAGAGCAGTAAACCAACGCCGTTTCATTGTGAAACATCGAAACTTTGCTGTGTACATGAACTATCTGAATGAAACCCGGGTAGGAAAAGGTTAGGTACTTGATGAGGATTCAGCGGCGGGGGACAATCGCCGGTGAAAGCTCTTTGAAGGTGAACTGCTCGAGGAAAGGGCTTAAAAAAGATTGTTTTTTTTTAATTGAATTTTACAGGGAAGAGCTAGGAGGAGTTGTTTTTGAGGGGGTGAGGAGAAAGGGAGAGGGGGATGGGTTTATTTTTTATTAACAAAAGAAGCGGTACTTATATATGAACTAAAATGACAGATTTGCCACTGTTAGTGCTATAGAATGACTTCTTTGTGTAGCGTATCTTTTTGGAGATTTTATTACCGTTTACGAGAAGATTTTTGAGGTTAATGAGAATTTTGACTCGTGGGCTTTCCTGCTTTTTGGTGGGGGTGGTGCCTGTAATTGCCGTCGGTGTTGATTGCCTTTGACTCGCTTGATTAAGACCTTTCCAGTGTGGAGATAAGCCACGTAGGGGTGGCTAGGAAATGCCCCTTGCAATCGACGATTGTGTGACGTCTAGTAAACTTGCTTATCACTGTCCGGTGAGAAAAAAATAGTGCCGGAATTCATAGATCATTATTTTTTTCTTTTTTAATCTCGTTGTGTCATTTGCGAATGGATTTGGCTCTTCCACCGACCACTTAGCTTTAATGCATGCATGTTTTTCCCATCGAAATTCGTGTTCATGTATGATCGATGCTCGAACAGAAAACAGGGCGTCATGGGAACCAAAACGAAGAAAAATATGATTGTTCAAGAAACAGGGAAGGGGGCAAGGCCGTTTTAGTAATCCTCTACTAAATATCCAAATGGCAAGTTCCAAGACACCAACCCAGCATCCTCCGTCGCCATGAATGATGGACGAACCTCCGGGATAAAACAGGAAGGAGAGGGCAGGATGGGCAATAAAAGAAATGCTGCAGGTGGGTTCGGGAGAGGGAGAGAGAGAGAGAGAGGGCCTTTTGCTTTGGTTTTTTACCCTGTTGTCTGTTTGTATGCATGCATAGAAG
>Ga0307515_10025811_pt1 | contig 10144 bp, 2 predicted proteins | sample 17_EM_MG_FD_194513 | JGI IMG/M metagenome (GOLD analysis project Ga0307515, IMG submission 194513) | Populus trichocarpa ectomycorrhiza microbial communities from riparian zone in the Pacific Northwest, United States - 17_EM | ecosystem: Host-associated > Plants > Roots > Unclassified | place...
GTTGAAGCCACTGATTATGAAAGGGGGGGTCTTGACTCTTAGAAGTATTTGTAAGCGCCAATGAAACTGAGCTTATAGCTAGATAACCAATGAGCTTGCGGTATTCTTGCAGAGTAAGAGAAGAGAGGTCATTGGCAAGTTCCATCTTCCTAATATATAGAAGAAAGTGAGCTTATATAGATGCCAAGGGCGTAGCTTAAAACAAAAGGGAAATGGTATTCGAGTTCGCCCAATTTTGAATGAAAATATTATTCTTGCTTTGAATTGGATCAAGAAGAACATATAGAAAGCAAAGCCTTGATACAGATCCATTTTAAAAATCTTGGAATCATGAAAATGAATTTGTTTCCGAGCCCAAGGAATATTATATATCATCAATAGGAATCTACATTTGCAAGATATTTCTGCTTGGCTAATCCCATTGGCTTTGTGAATCTTGTGCCATGCTGAGTAGCCTGAATCTTATCTAATGGGTACAGTCGAAGGAGTTGAACATATTCGTGTCCAAATATATTCATAGGTTGTGTATTTCGAGGGCGAAATGCTGGAAAGCCAGCATAATACCAAATGTTCTTCATGTTTTACCTAATGTAATGTGATTAAACCGAAATCAAAACCAAAGCAAAACACTTACCTCGGGAAGCGTACATAAAATCTTGGAATGTAGAGAAGGGTGCCCGGTTTAGAAGAACTTGTTTTTAAAAATAAAGGATTTGGTATTTCGAAACATGGCAACATTTCAAATGGTCTCCTACTCTCTGTCTCTAGGAACGGTCAATAACACACGGGGTGGTCCTTGGACATGGATCTGCTGAAATGAAGCCCTCATGTCTTGCTTTACGTGAGGATTTTTCAGATTGTCTGGGCCTCAGAGTCTACGCAGATTATGATAGTGTGGGCTTTAGGGTCTGAAGCCTATTCTGTTTACCCGGGCTAACAAGTAGATATAGTCCACATAAAACGGGCCCGTTTCTTCTTCTTCTTCTTCTTGTTTATTTTAATTTTACCACTTATTATATATGTAAATTTATATTCAAACAAATTTAATAGATAATGTGTTAGTTGAAACGAAATGCAGATAATTCTTCCAGTAGGTAAAAGCCATATAATAAAATCGCCATATACTTCCCATCGCTCAATTCCCAAGAATGTTCACCTTCGCATGAATATGCCATGATAGAATCAATTTCAAGCTCTTTTCAAATACATGTTAGATGCCTCTTTCCCTGCCCACGCAGCTACCTCCTCCGTCTTGGCCTCTTCTAAAGAATATATGTGTGTGTGTGTTTGTGAATCACAATCAGACACAGAGAAAAAAAAAAGAGTGCTCGTGTGGCATTAATTACCACAAGTATCAACGGGGAGAATTTCAAAAATCACTCTTGCAGATTGTTGGAAAAGAGCTCAATAGTTTTTCAGATTTCTTATGACAATTATATATACTCGAACACAAGCTCTTTAACGTCTCCTGGAACAAATGATGATGGCGCTTAGGCTCTTATGACTTTGTCCATTTTTCCATGGTTAGTCAAAGGAGCTAATTAAGCTCTAAAAATCTTGCATGTTGCTCTCGTCTATTTTTGTTGGAGGGAGAGTTGTGTTTGAATGGACAAGACTCACATGCAAGAACGAGACTGGTCAGTACACATAAATATATTTATTTTTTCATTAATTATAATCATCTTAGCCTCTTCAGTGCCAATGAGCATGTAGCTCAAACTTGTAATAGAATCCTCACTCGTGTTCACGCTTCTTCTTTGTAATAATAATAATAAAAAAACTTGGCCTCTTCAGTCAAAAATCTAGTATGCTCTACAGGTGCTGTAACATGTGCAAATCAACATTGAATTATGTGAAATTTAATTACAACCGGAGACATGGGAACTAATGTCGCCATTAATGTTGTTGTTCATGACAAACATGGATTGAACATCTGATAGGCAACTTAGCACAATCTTTGGCTTTTTTTTCCAAAATTCATGATTGCTATGACCCTCAATTTCAATAAATTGTGGCTGATGTCAGCTCCAGCCTTCTTCTCATAAACATGTTTCCTTACAAGAAGCCCCATTTTAAATACCCAATCCTATTATTAATTTTTGTGTTTTTAAAAAAAATTAAATTTTTTTTTAAATTGATATTTTTTTAATGTTTTCATATCATTTTGATATGCTGATGTAAAAAATAATTTTTTAAAAATAAAAAAATATATTATTTTGATACATTTCTGAGTAAAAAATATTTTAAATAACAACCACAGTTATTCTTTCAAAGACGCTCGAAGCACCAATTAAATTATCTGGCTGTGACCAAGTTTGCACCTCCACAAAACAATATTACTTAGCTGGAAAGAAACAGATTCATAAAAAGTAATTAAAAAAAGGGGGTTGGAATTCGGTTTGCATATTTAATTGTATATGGAGATTTGGGTTTTGCTTCAAAGCTGCAAAAGTGCAGACAATTTCCTAATGTCAAGCAAACCTTGTTGCAAGAACTGCATTAAAATTATATTTCTTTAATTAGTTTAACAATGAACCTGTTTTTACACTTGGAATTGGGATACATGCTTCATTCCTTAGATAATTGTTAGTGGCCAAGTGTACTCCATTTATGTGTTTTCTGGACCCGAAGGTAGCTAGAAACACATATTTGATCAATCATGATCTAAACCTTTGGACAATTTAGATACCCAGTACCATTAATTGAAAAACTATTCTCAGATATATTCATAATGATTACATATGAAACATTATTATAATTGTTGGATTGCCAAATATGGTCTTGGTTGCATGCTCTCAAGCGGCCCCGACTAATTAAGTTAGCTTGTCAATAGCCTCGGTTGCTCTCAAGCCTCAACTTGATGGTTGCCTGCAAGTAACAGATTCATGCATGTGACATACACGAGAGATTAGAGATCATTAGAAAAGTAATGCTCGTTCATTTTTTACAGAAATCACGACTGATCATGAATGGTGAAAAGCTGAGAAAGGTTGTGAATGCAAATTGAAAATTGGATAACATGCATAGGCCCAAGTTAAAATTGAAAAGGAAACTAGGATAAATTAAACTATAAAAACTTGTCTCCTTGTGCTGAAAAGTTGAAACTAGCTTCAAAACACCCCTTTCTCTCAAGGCATTGACAAATTGCTGTCTCCCTAGCTTTTCGTGAATTTAGACCCACGACTTCACGGGCCACACACGGTCAACCGTGGAAATTTCCATGGTTATCTCGATCTGGCCGTATTTTAAGAACAAATCGGAAAACAAGAAAATATTTTCATATGTAGTTGGTGACCTCGCATTACATGTCTTATTTGGATTTACATTGCAAATGGCTTGATACGTGTTAATTTCATTTGGATGGCCATGGATATTGCAGTGCTTTATGGATTGTTACTCGGCACAGGAAGTGGCTTCTTGTCCCACGCTTCTTCTTTTTTTTTCATTCTATCTGACTGTCATCTTTTTTGGGTCTAATTAAGTTCCCTTTATTTTAGTATCTTGGAATGCAGAGGTGGCATTCCGTGCAATAATTTGTGTATCTGCTCTTCATTTTAATAAGAGCTGGTTAGAAATTTAAATACTATATATCATAATATATTATGCTGAAGGTGACAAACTAGTATGCCTTGGGAGAGACTCTTATATTCATGAGACGGGGATTATTGGCTTCGAAGATTGAATTTCAAGGCAGTGCCTTGCACGAGACATTTTAATTTGAGGATATTAAGACGCAAGAATATTCTTATTGAATGATTAAAAATACCAAGCAATTGATCATGTCACTGGCATGATCAGATCCATATATACACAGTACTATGCTTCAAACGGCAAAATCAAAGCCATAAACATGACATCAAAAAGCAAGGGATTGATTGTTAGCTAAATATGAGCCCAACATCGGGATCTTTTACCCCATAATGTTGGTTCTTATTGCTTTAATTAATCAAAACCTCTAAAATTAATTAGTACCTAAACTTTGTTAATAAAATGATTAGGAAGCTTTAGCTTTCCACATTGAACAGGGGACTCAAGAGATGTGGACCATGCCCACGCGGTCTTATCTTAAAGACTGTTTTTTTTAAAAAAATATAAATAACAAAGCGACTTTGAATTAATTTTAGGTAGCGTTTGAGGACTTCTTCATCTGCAGTTACCCAGTAACTAAAGTAGCTAGCTCAAATTAGGGGGAGAAAAAGGAGCTAGATCCAATTTCTGGCTTTTGTGAATGACAGGGAGTCGGTGAGAGAGAGATCCCATGAACAGTTTGACCCAGACGATCGACTACGTAACCAAGTCTAAAGAAGTTGCAGAAAACTAACAACATCAACAAAAACCAGAACATACTGAAATCATCCCACTTCTATAAATTACAAAACTAACGAACTTGAAAAAGAAAGGTAAACAATTTTCTTGATTCATATTGAAATGAATACTACATGTCAACAAATAAATAATTTTCTTCTGTATTATAAATTCAGCCTATACAGTATAAAACTAACTAGATTTTTTTCTCAAAAAAAAAAAAACATAAAGAATCAGCTCCTTATGGCCTGATCATCTCATTAGGCTTCCTATCCCACATCCAAAAACCTTTACAGCCCTGTAACCAAGACAATTTCAAGAACCCAAGAAGAAGAAGAAGAAGAAGAGGAGGACGAAGAAGAGGACGAAGAAGAATAAGAATTAATAAGAATAAAAAATTACGGGCTGCAGGTTACTTAATTATGTATTGAATTGTGTCTCTTGGATGGACCAGAAGGTGGAATAGGGACACCTTTAGGCAAGAAGTTGAATACATGGTTCCGGTGTCCAAAACTTGTCTTGTACAATCTCCGGTAAGGCTTTACATTCTCCGATTCCTTCAACGTGTCTTTGTCCCCCATTAGAGTAGCGCCCGGTCTTGTGGCAGAACAAGAAGTAACAAGAAGGAAAATGATAAAGAGAAGGCATGTGATGCTACCAAATGAAAGATGTTTAGCTTGAAAAGAAGAATAAAGGAAAGCCATTGAAGGTGCTTTTTTTTAAAAAAAAAAAAAACTTTGAAAGGAAACTATGTAGGGTTTTAGCAAGGAAGGGAAGATGAGTTGCGATATTTTTTTACCTAGGCGAGGATTATATAGAGAGAGTTTCTCCTTTCACACACACACACGGGAAAGAAAAGGCCGTGGAAGGTAGGGAATGTAAAGGGTAGGAAAGAGAGCTCAGCTAGCTCGACAGGAGAAGTGAAATGCACGCTAACGACTAAGGGACTTTTCACTTTGATTTTTTGAATGTCAACGGTTTAAAATAAATAATATTAAAAAATATTTGGTGCCGGCGTTATTGGATAAAAGATCTTTCTTTTGCAATTTGTAAAGGTATCATGGCAAATAGAAACACTTTAATTAATCTCTTTGGAGTTGTGGGCTGCAAGAAAATTATTTATCTCCATGCATCCTCTAGCTAGTCACTTCTACTTTATTGGTGTTTTCCTGTTCGGGCCAGAGCTTTCAATGACACAACAAGAACCTCAACATATGTGCAAATTTGGAAGGGAGGAAATTAATGATAGCATTGCTTAATTTATATGGCGCGTGTATCAAATTTCTCCCAACTTCTATTGATTTGGTTCGATGAATTTAATCCTCAAATAGTATATTGACAGTATAATTTAGGTTATATTCAGAGAGATTTGTGATGGGATGGACAGCTTTATGGATATATATATATATGGTTGTAGTCATAATAAAATCCTTATTGCTGCCTCCTTCCGTTGATAAGTACTTGTCATAAGTTTTAGATTCTGTTTGGAAGTGTGGTTGTGGTTGTTTTTTAAAGTGTTTTTTGTATTAAAATAATATTTTTTTTATTTTTTAAAAATTATTTTTGAAATCAGCGTATTAAAATGATCTAAAAAATATTAAAAAATTAATTTTTTTAAAAAAATTGATTTTTAAAAAACACGGTGCACCAAACATAGTGTTAATTTACGGAACAAATCAATAATTTTGTTTGTTTGTTTTATAGGAGATGAAGCAATCCATCGGAATTAAAATAAATTAAATTAAATATCACCTGTCCATCTATCCTCTCTGTGTGTTTGTGTCCCACGAAAGCCACTTTGGAATTGCTGGTGAATTATTAATTTCTCGTTTTAAATTCTTCGTCATATATAGTAAATAAAAAAATCATGATTTTTTTTTCTTTTTTTGAGGGACACAGAAAAACCGTACGTTCATGCAGCAAGCGCGCTTAAGGTCTCCCTAAAGATATGGGTTATTGATTAATTCATCATTTAATTAATTTTTTTAATAATGCAAGTGAATAAGTTAATGAATAATTGTCAATAAATACACAGTGACTTGTAATCTTTTGCGTGCGAAACTCTTGTAAGAAAACACGGTCAATGGGGTCCATTCTAATCCTCCAGTAAACCACCGTATTCAATCTGAAAATGATATACGTACAGGCATCTGTACATCTTTTTATATAAAATCTCAGTGCCAGCTGTTCACAGTATACTATTATTGACACTTAAACATTATTGAATCAATATAGTTAAGTCCAAAGGAGCACAATTTGTGTTGAGTTAACTTGTTTTGACAAAAAAAAAAAAAAAAACTCTAGTCTGGTAATTAAGTCATATGGGGAACAAAATTAAGTACCATGAAGACAAGAAATTAGCACATGAACGTGACGGGGAACGCCCACTGAAGAGTTGAACGTGTATATATGGCATGATATTGTCAAGTTTAGCAGGCCAACTCCTATATTTTTCAAAAATTAATTCGAAATCTAATGTTGAGTGTCAACGTGATCGAGCTGATTATGCCGAATCAGAGAAAAAAAAAATAGGCAAAAAAGTACATTGCATGGCCGACTGAGACCGACATGTACACACAGGGCAGGTAAACGTCACGCAGTCATAAGATTATGGGTATTGAGTTGTTGAATATTGAAATATTCTAAACAAGTGTCAAGTTCTTATGGTTTGGTGAGTGCTGTGACCTTCAAGGCGGCGGCGGCTGCTGCCTCTGCCTTTCTCTTTCTTGTACGCGAAGCACACAGACGACGGTCATGTAGATGTATGTCTCTTGAAGCAGTCATATAATGTGGCGCCCTGATTTCGTAGATTTTTTTAGTTTTTAGTTTTTAGTTTTTTTGGCTATATATTTCCGAATGAGTTTTTTCGGCGTACTGCTATTTAAAAATCCATCTCTTCAATCTCACGAAGATAAAATACTCGGTGAGGTTAATTATATTATATTTATAGTAATTCTATATTATATTTTTTTTTAAACAATTTTTTTATTCTTAAAATTCTTAACAATTTAATATATTTTAAAGCAAAAAATAATTTAAAAAAACATATTGGACTAAAAAAGAACTCTCTTGATATATAGTTCAATCTAATTCAAGTAAGCTGATTATTTTTTAATCATGCGACGCGTTTGTGTATGTTAGAGTCCTTGTCTATCTCTATAAAAACGAGTAATTATGAGCGACCGTTAGGGCAACCACTTCATGACCAAATTTCCTAGAAGAATGAAAATCGAGTTCTCAATTGATCAGTTTCCAGGAAAAACATTTAAGAGAAAATAAGGATAATTGGCGAGAGGGCGATTTATGATGTCATTGTTGCTGATAAATTGCAGCATTTAAGATGTACAGATTATCTGATTCCATGCGTGGACCAAAATCCCATCAAGACCGCATGTCACGAGGCTTGATGTACAAATTATGATGTGCCTAGGTCGCATGCAGTACATTGTTTTTTCTATTAATTTACACTAATCAATCTAATTAATAAGCTCTTAAAAAAATTATAAGTGGATGTCATTAATTAATCTAATAATTCGAATATATTATTTCTCTATGTTCAACAATATTACTATTGCTGGTCACATGGCATGAAATTTAATGTCATATAAGGATGAACTTGGAGAGTTCTATTTATTTTATTTTATTTTTAGAATAATCAACGTATAAACTTTAGTTTGAAAGAATGTGGTTCAGCAGGGACTAGAAGGAAAATTCTCAATTACTCTTATCCCTTTGAGTCTAGTTATCAAAACAGATTTCTTTCTTTTTTGGTAACCGACTCATCAGAAAGCCACTGCGGCTTTGGGCGAACCGACTTCTGAGCTGAGCCTAAGCCAAGCCAAGTAGTTCGGCAATGCAGGAAATTCGTGGCTTTTCCTTTTCATAGTCAAAAATTCTCTGCTAAACTTCAAAGGTCAAAACTGAAAATTTCCTAGGCAAACCTTGTGCTGACCAGGAGTGACACGCAGTTTCGGACCCTGGAATTAATGGTAGCTTGCGTGGGTCTCGTAGAGAGCAAGTTGCTGTGCAAATTGACCTGTTTTTAGATTTTTTTTCTGTCTTTTCAAAGTTTTTTTTAAAATAATTTTTTAAAATTGTTTTAATATGTTGATATTAAAAATAAAATTTAAAAATATTATTTTAATACATTTTTAAGTAAAAAATACTTTTAAAAAATTATTATTTTAATTTCATTAAATTAATGTTTAATGAAGTAATTAATTGCCTTGGAGATACACGGCATGCATGTTTATCCTCCAAGCAGCATCATTTTTTTTTTCTTTGTTTTTTTTTTTCCTTACAGCAATTTCCAGGAAAGGAAAGCAGAGTGCAAAATGCCTATCCTCTAATTCCAGCAAGGAGACAAACTCTAAAGTTACTTGGTGTTTTTGTTTGCAGAATACTTCGGTGGAACCAGAAGTACTAATTAAAATAGAATAAAATATTATCTTTTAATTTGATCATTTTGATGATTAATTTTCAAATTAACTTTTTAGAATCTCGTCAGTGACCTGCGGATTATACCATTTGCGTTTTGCTCTTTTTTTTTTTTTGTTAATATTAAGTTGTCGGTGATGTCCTTTAATTTCTGCAATTGATCAAATTTCTGCGACTTTGACTTCAAACTTGAGAACTGAAAATATTTGTGATGAACCACCTAGTTCACAAAATTTAAAGTTTGGTGAAAGCAGTGTAAATGGGCCAAACTACAAGTTGCATTCCCCCCTGATACTTAATTATTATTATTCAGATGACATCATGTCATAGGAAAGGGAACCAGGACTTGCTGAATTAATGGTTTAAGTTATAGTTGGCTTGACTGTCGACTCCAAGCGGTAAATAAAAAAAATCAAAAAGGAGTTTTGAGGCTTTTAATTTAACATAAATTGGAAAGTGATGAACATGATTCATCACTATTTTTTAATATTTAATAAAAATATATTTATTCTTGACATAACATCATAATAATCACATAATTTATTACTCGACCTATATCTAGCAGCTTTTAGACTTGAATAACCTATCTCGAGCCTAGATATTAGGCAAGCACCTAGCACCTTGTGGGCTCGGGTTGCGTAACCGAGCCTAGGTGGTGGGCTCAAGCAGGACATCGAGCCTAAATGTTGGATGAGTGCCTAGCGACCTTTGGGATTGGACAATGCACCTAAGCCTCACTGCTAAGGTTGTGCCCAGCCTTCATGGACCCTAATCTTTTTTTAGCCCGATAATATGGTTCAATGTTTCATGGGCTCAACTAGTGTTTTAAGCCCAACCACTTTTTTCCTTGTTAGTGCACGTGTAAAAAATATTTTTTCTTATTAACGCATCAATAGGATATATATTTTTTTATTAATGCATTTGTAAGGGATTTTGTCTTTTGTTAATGTTATAGGTAAAATGACTCTTTAGCTCCGCTACTAAAGAAAAAAAATAAGGTTCATGAGCTATAAAATATCACTTCAACTACATAGGTAAAAAAATCAAAATTTTACATTAAAAAACACATTTATATTGACTTGACTCTCCGAGAGTCCTCAAATCCCTAAAAAAATGATTTTTTTATAAGTATTTAGAGGCATTTATTAAAGATATTTTTATTATTTTAAAGAAGAGAGTCATTTGAATGAATATTTGATTAACCCATAATTCAATCACTAGAAAAACCTTAAACTAAACATATCAAAATTTAAAACATCATAAAAAAATCAATATTAAAAAAAATCTCTCTCAAAGTCCGTAATAAAAAAACGATTCTAATTAATTGATGTCAAAAATCCATTTGTGAATGTCTTGATAGTTAAATATGCCATGTGGATCACTTGGTTGCACCTAGTTAACT